>JACCDV011308052.1_pt1 | contig 16840 bp, 11 predicted proteins | sample 7446131 | NCBI WGS metagenome assembly JACCDV01 (sample SAMN15323448, study PRJNA562643) | freshwater metagenome | isolation source: river surface water | place: USA:Blue River Watershed | collected 2017-08-17 | reverse complement strand
GGGTATTTCCGCTTCAAACTAAACCGGCTCCCCCGGCCCGCCTCGGAATACCAGCCCCTTCCTTTCTTATTTCTTCACTTGTGCGGGGATCAATCTATTTTTATTGTAGGTGTTAACCTCAATCAATAAAATGGCTCTCACCACAATTCAAATATATTCTGCCAAATATAAAATTACCCACTCGCCCCACGTAGACTTTCTCCCTCATTTTACATTATTATCTCGTACCATTATATTAATATTAATTTTAAAGCTATAACTATTACTCTATTATTTAACTAAATATTATAAACCCATTTACCATCCCCAACTCACATATGCAAACACAACAACACTCCATCACCCAAGCAAATACTCACACACCCCCACCCTCTCTTCTAGTGGCCCTGAATTTGCTTGGAGTGCTTTCCAAGCCAAGGTTTTGTTATGTTTGCTTATTACATCCTAAAACAAGAAGGATAATATAATTTTCTTAAAATTGTTTGCTAGTACAGAACTTATCTTTTGAAGTGGGGGAGTTATGTTATTAATAAAATATATTTTGGGGAAAGGCAATTAAATGCTTTTTTGAGTATAATGAATATTGGCAAAAGATTTCCAAGACAAGCAATAAAAGATATGAAGAAATAAATGATTTGTTAGGATTGAGGGCAAAGAATTAATGCTTTATTGGCTTTTATAAGTTCTTTGCATTTATTTTGATTCTATTTTTCGTTTAAATGCTAGTTTCGCCATCAGAATTAATCCAATATACTATTATCGTCAATAAACAAAATACGAAAAACCTATCTTATCGTTTGATGCACTCAGCTAATATCCTCGGGAAGGACTGTATACAGTCTTTCTTTGGCTGAAATAATCACAGATATAATACTTAAGGCATTTTCTAATATCTTGCAAAGAACTAAAGTAGAGTGTCTTAGTCTTAGTTAATCTAGCTTATTCAATATAGGCACACCTTAATCGTACTTTCCCTACCGTCACATCTTATGCTGATTGAATATTTTAGCTTTTTCTTATTTATTTCTCAACAGCCTAATTCTTTTAAAGACTAAAAATAGTATCTGACGAAGAACGTATGATGTATTTACCGTCAAACAATCAACATTCTAAATATTTTTTGCACTAAAAATAGTTTTTAATAAAATGAGTGGATAAAGATACGAGGATGATTCATCAACACTCGTAATACTCGATAAACAGCAGACACTGTGTTTTTTGGCGTAGGATTTATGATGTCTATTCTTAATCAATGATTTTAGCGAATGAACCAAAATTATGCCTAATAAATATCATTTAGTAAAAACTAATTGGGTCATATCTTGAAAATGCCCGACTACTATAAGTCCTTATAAGGTATTGGATCCTTCAAGCAATCAAAATAATTCTTTCCTATCGCAAAGATCTATTTATTGCTTGCCTTAGTGAGGAATTATACTTAGCTGTAGTTAAATGTACTTGCCCCAAAGCAATAAAATGTTTGCTTGAGCTATTTGAAACTATATATGTGGGTTCCGTTCTTGTAGAAGGATACTGAACTGTCCTAGCTGATTTTGGTGGGATCAGGCTTCTTGTATGGAGGGCTCATTCTGACAAAAATAGTGATTAAATCTCCCATCTTAAATGGCTAACCTTTGTGAACTGTTTATCCCTTGTAGATAATTGCCCCATCTATGCTTTTGTACCCGATACTTTCACCATAGCCGAGAGGAAAGGAGTTATTGAATTTGTGAATGCATAGTCCTAACCTGACAGATGGCTAAAAGTGTGCTTTTTTATCGGCTTTCTTGTCCTATTTGAAGATAAACTCGATGTAGTAGTTGCCTTCAAGTAGGGGCCTCTTAAAGTAGGTAGTTCCATGTCCAAAACTGCCATGTATCCTGTTTCCACCTCCAACTTGGATGTACAAAGGTATTCGAAGCAATTTTTCTAAGGGATAGGGCAAATTATGCTCAGCTATCTTTTGACTTATCTCTTTGAAAGCTTTATTTAGGGGGTCACTTATAATTTATTGGGGAGAAGAGGCGGTGATGATGATGTTTATTATTGCGTTGTTAGGATTGGGGATATGGGATTCTTCTTTAAGCTTATTTTTGTTTTTCTTTTTATCGTTAATACTATCTTTTTTGCTTTTTCTTGGTACTTTATCCTGCTGATTATGCTTGTTCCCATCGACAGGAGGACGATGATTACTCGATGAGTCTGATTCTTTCTATTTTTGTTTGTTGTTTTTCTCCTCCATCACCAAATTAAAAATGACTAATTAAAGCAAAAGCCCAAATCTAAAATCATTGTTCCACCAAAATTAATACAAAATCATTCACTATATTTATAAAATGCTTCAACCCAATCGCAGATATTTTTGCCTCCCATTCTACAACTATGGATATTTTGGCTTACTTATCCAATTTTTATATTTGACCCACCAAAAATGAAGCCAAGGCCTGCTTTTTTGACTTCCTCATTTGTTTTCCCTGCAGATGAGGTGGTCGGCACGATTCATCAATATGCTTTGCCTCTCTGTTTTCTTGAATTATGCTTAGTTACATGCTCTGTCCTTCAATTCAGCTCAAATTCTTTGCATATGTTGGATAATAATATTAGATGCATGGGAATCACTGAAAATGGTGTATTGTTGACGATCATGTGATTGTTGAAGTTTAATGATTTGTTATGTGCTTTTGTAGTAATTGCCAATGCTTCTTAATATTATAATAGCGTTTATTAATAGAAGTCTAATAATCACAGAATTCATCAGGCTCTAACCCAACAGATTGGAGATCGATTGATACATAAGCTTCTATCATCCAGGAAAGCCAAGTCATTGATTTGGGCATATAAAAATTATTATTATCATTTGCAACTTATCATTATGGGATTGTCATTAAAAACAAAAATAAAAAGCATACCATGATCAAAGGCATCATAAATATTTAATCATATTGATAATAATACTTGTCTCGTTATAATGTCATAGCTGTTAAACAAAACAATAATCTTAAGGGAACTGCTAAACTTCATCACTAAAACATATAATTTTAGTATTTTATTCTCTTAAATTCTCTTAAATATATCTTTGCTAATGCATACTGATAAATAAGTTGGACAAATCACGTCATGGCCAAAAAGATGCACATAAATGCGTAGAAGAGAACCACTGGGTAAAGGCCGAGCAGCTTACGATCTACAGGTAAAAATTATTCAAACAACTTCCTATTAGTGCGAGCAACAAACCACAAAGCTCCAACTGCAAGGAGCAGATTGAGCAAAAAGGAGTGGACAATCCAATTCATGAAGAAAATGGCAATGGCCAACATCATTATTGGTGTTGAGCAGTAGATGATGAGGCAGAGCGTTTGCAAGATGGGTCTATATTGGCTGAGATTTACACTTTGGCGCCGAGTAGGTTAGTATTTAAAGTAATGACAAGAGGACCCAGCCACATCCCGACGAATAGGTTGGTGAAAGCCTCATCTGTGGATCCAGATGTTCCGAAGGCTCCCATCGATGCAGTGATGAGTGAGATAATTAGGGGTCCCCAAAGGTCCCAGTGCTGCTTTATTTCATCGTAACTTCCTTCTCCTCTCATGGTCACTGTAATCTTGTCGTAAATTTATTTGAAATCCCTTTTCTATGTTTTGTGAGGGGTACCAAAGTATCGATGACTGGCTAGTCGAGGGTGTCTGCGGCATTGTTGGAAGGGGCTGAGTAGCTTTAATACTTTTTGGGAGGGAGTTCCTCGTTGAGTACGACATGAGGATCGAAGCTCATTTAAACGAATGTTAAATCTAATATAAAGGTCAGAATCACTTATTTGATATTTGTAAATTAAATCAGATTATACATCATTTCTTCTTGGGAGCCTTCTCCTTCTTGTTGCCAGCATCCTTGGTCTCAGCAGCCACGGCTTTTTCAGGGACTGCGACAGCGATGGGGGTGTACAGTTTTTGTTTGCTGTGGACCTCTACTGCTTTGATGGAGCCATTCTCAACGCACTTGTTAAGTAGGATGCGGGCGATGGAGCCTACGATTTTGTACTTTTCAATGAGGGTGGATGTTGAGATGTGCTTGCCCAGCTTGGGGATACCTGTGATAAGTCTATCATAGGTTGCTTTGTCAAGAAAGACTGCGTTGTCAGCTTTCTCTTTGACTTTACCCTTGGTCCATTTCTACATACAACAAGAATTACCTTGGCACCGCCTTTCTTTTGGGTGGCAGCCTTTGCGATTGACTCCTTGCTCTTCTTTTGGCCTGCAGGTTGTTTAGCCATACCTATAAATAATAATTATTTTAATTAATTAAATTAAATAATCGATAAAAGAATTCTTTCCTACAACCTTCCCCTATACAACCCGATCATCTCATCATTTGCTTATCTTCAAACCCATAAACATTCAGCAGTAATAGATAAGGAGTTGACTGAAGTGTTTGAATAGATTGTGAGCCCTTTGGTATTAGGCAATAATGGGGATAAAGATCACAGTTTCTATTCATACTTAATTTTTCCTAACTTTTCGATAAAGATCCTCCATTTTGACTTTGAAATCAGCCTTCAAATTATTAATGTGCTTCTGGTATTTAAATATCTTTTCCTTGAGCTGGTCACGCTCGTCTATTAGTGTTTGATTCTATCGCTTAAGCTTTTAGTAATCGCCCTCGCCGCCTTCTCCAGTCAAATACTGCTTTATTTAATTGGTAAAATGCTCGTTAAGATCTTTAGCTACTTCTAGCTCTTCCTTCACTATCTAAAGCTGGTTCTTGAGAGATTCATTTGTATTTTTGTACTTTAAGTACTTAGCGCGATACCCACAGGAGCATTAGCAATTAGAACCCATCTTACTGATTGACCCTGTTCTCGATTTGTTTAAGTTCCCTAAAATGGAACCAATACTCATGTCGTTGAGGCTCAGTTACTAGTTGCTTCCCACCGCTGACCCGCGAGCTGATTTGTCGTTAAAGCTAAGCTTCTTTTGCGAATATGTTTTCATGACGCCTTTGGAGTTATTGTACTATCCATAAGAGCAGTTTTGATTGTATGAGAAGCTGGCCTTCTCTATCTTGAGCTGTGATATTTCGGTTTCCAGCCGTTCAATATTTTAATTTTTGTTTTATAGCTGCACTGCCAGATCTTGAAGTTGTGTCCGTAATTCCCCTACTTCCTTGTCAGCCCCTCCTTTCCCAGTTTTCTTGAGCAAAAAACGATGCATTCTACTAAAAAATGTCTGCTTGGCCTGCTTCTCCAGCCTCCCTCTTATCACACCTAGTACTCTCAACTTACTGTACGACCTTATGAAGCGCGCCCAAGCTATCATTTTGTCGAATACTGATTTTTTCTGCCTTTTGAAGAGCAAGGCCAGCTTTCTTGAAAATGTGGCTGGTCTTTCAGCATAAAATTGATCTATCGAAGTCTTGTAGTTCCTAGCGTTATAAAGGATCAGCTTGCCAAAGCACTGCTTTAATTTATACTTTTATATCCTTTGCAACAGTTGCACTACGTTTTTTAGGATCTTTTCATTTGATTTTTGTTGAGAAGCTCCAACCTTTATCTTCTAGAAAGCCAAAAACATCGTCAAATTCGTGTTTTTTTCAGAGAGGAGGGCGAGTTTTTGTAGGGTTTGGGGAAGTACTTTGGAATGTTCGAGAATGGCAGCGAATGATAATTTGAAAGTTTTGATGGCTACCTTATTAAGGATGAGGATAATAAGGGTATATTTCCTGTTTTTAGATTGCTGATTTTTCTAAGGGGGTATTTTGTTTTGGGAAGGATAGAGTGGGGTTGGGGGTTTATTAATGGTTGTTCTAAAATAACTATTAATCATGTTGTATAATAAATTATTAGTGCTTTAAATAGATGGCCACACTATCACTATTCCTCGGCTGCATTGTCCAGGACGAAGCTCAGCAGGTTGATGGAAAGCTACAGTTTGAATGAGACAGCTTATAGTAAGAAGTCCAGTGCGTCTATTCCTACTTTGGCGAGATCGTTTTTCATTCTCAAGAAAGCTTGATCTGTGAATAGGAAGGGCGATTTGGTGACCAACTTGAGGTAGTTCTTTTAGTTGATGGTGATTGACTTCATCTAAATGAATGAAACCTTACGATCTTGGTGTAGCTCTAGTACTCGTACATGTAGTTGTTGAAGAATTAGTAATAGTGCTTTAGTTGCTTGCTTTTCTAGTTGTTCTACACACGCAACTCACTAATCAAACTCTGTAAACTATGCCTCACTTTGCTCCCCAAAATCAGCTAGATTTTGTTTAGTCCTTTCAGCTCAAAGTCCCAATCCTAAATCATCCAATAAGTACTGAAGCAAGGACAAGACTATCTTCAATCAAAGGGGTTGGCCCCCTGTTAGTATAATGATTCAGAAGAGGTTAGAAATTGACGTATTTGTCAAAGGCAGCTTTTAAATATCGAAGACTTTGAAGGTTGCTGATTTTTTAGAAGATTTATTATTATTCGACGCGGCCTAAGATAAAAATTTCGTTATTTCTTATTTGTGGGGGAGATTCTACTCGTTTTGTGCGTAGCATGGGAGTGACTGTGCGTGCACCTTCAATCTTAATCTTTATATTTTCCTCATCTTCATTGTCCCAACTGTACAGGTTGGAGAATTATTCAGCCGCCCGGATTTATTGCACATTACCCATCCCTTAAGTATGCTTTACAGCTTCAAAACTACTGAGTGAAGGTCGTACAGTTGGCAGGTTGGGAAGGTAACTAAAGTATTCTTCTTTCTCGGGGATAAATCCACAAACCAAATCAATGCAGGCTAAGGCTTGGTAATAGCAAAGCCAAATCAATGCTAATAATCGATATTCGTTTTAGGAAGAATTGCTCGAGTCAAATATTTTTTCTTTGTAGAGTTGTTTGAAATTATAAGCAACCATAGTGCTAAAGTTGCTCATCTATCGGAGGAGAGGCGGGAGAGCAGCTGAGCCAATTTGGATCCAGGATTAGTCTCCGCCAGCTTTAAGGAAGGCAGCCACTGAGCGGCTCCAAAGATATTTACAGCCATATGTGGCTGCTGCCTGCTTTAAATATAGACTACAATAATTGCGAGGTAAAGCTGGTGATTTAATGGTAGGCTATTTTGGGTGGATTTGAGGATGTTTTAGAATCGATGCTGCGCCATCATTATCTTGGCGTAGTTGATGAGGAAGGTTTAGCGATGGGGTACATAGTGCAGCTATTGGTAGAATTCGTCATAAATGGCAAGCAGCTCTTGCTATTTGATACTGTAGTAAAGCGATGTGGCACTTTCTAATTTAAAGACCTTGTACCGATTTAAAGCAACTTGTCCCAATACGATATGCGAATGGGGACCTTACCGATGGCAAGGTTTTTAAGATTCCCTTTGAATTATCCTAACAAGCTAAAGATTTGTTGCGAATATTATTTTCTGTGGCAGTGACTACAGCTCTCATTTAAAAGCCTTATGAACATCATAGTGATATGCTCTGTTTCCTCCTCTTACCCCTTTGATTAAGCTTGTATCTCGGTCCTTTTTGCCTTATGGGGAGATAGTTCGTAGCATGGACCAATGCCGGTGGATTGGTCGAAATGCTGGAGGGCCTCTATTAATGGGGCATACTTAGTTGATGAGTGCGTACTTGAGCGATAAATTCTTGTGGAGAGCAACCCTTAGGATATGAAGGATAGATATAGGATTAGATTTAATCTTCCTCTTCTTAAATTCGCATTTATTATATTACAAACCCAGATAAACTACTCGAGTAACCCTCAATCGATCACAAATATTCTTAAACTCATATCAAATTAATTATATTAATGAAGATCGTCAAAAGAGTTTCCCTCTATCGAGCAGTCGAAAGGCTAAATGAGCCATCAACCAGTGCTCCCAAAATCACCCATTGGTAGTTCAAAAGGTCAGCGCCTTGGAAAATGCCAATCAATTATGAGCTTTTCAAATACGGATATATGAACAAGCCAAGGACCTTTACAATGGGAATACTCAGCATGCTCGCATTATTGTTCGGTCTCACCCTCAGCACAGCAGAGCACGAACTCAGGAATGTAATTATGGTGCGAGTTAGAACTAAATCAGGACAATATACAGCTATCGGCTTAAAGAGACGATGCAGCCAACGTTACTGCTGGGCCTGAGAAGATTGGTAATATGGCTGACTGCAGAGAGCGTCATTGGACAAGCATTCCCATTCTATGAGATCTACCAACTAATCGGCATACCCAATGAAATTTAATAAAAGCACATTAGGCATCAACAATATCAGTACTATATGAAGCATCGAGATGATAAATATGACTTTATGGAGCTTGGAGTCCTATAAAAGTTCCCATATCCCATCTCTGAAAAGTAATGATTAGCAAAGATAATATTGACTGGTCATTAATCAGATTTATTCACTAAACTTGAGCCTTTATCTATTGAGTTTGAAGTTCAAGAATGGATTGGCCATATTTTCGTTTACTTACTGTTTGTTTTATTTGTCCTATTGCATGTATTTTTAGATAAATTCTTCAACAGACATTGGTCTTTATATTGGTTCCGACTTCTCTACTGGCAGTTGCTAATAGTAAGACCAGGCTATTCTAGATTTTTAAACAAAGCGAGCAAAGTTTGATCTAATATCTTATGCCCACATCCAGGTTGTTCCCTCTATTTACTTGGGGTCTATTTTAATCCTCTCGTCTTCCCCCACTCCTCTCGCAACGAAAAAATATGAGTTACATCCATGGTGCTCAAATTATATGCGTATTTTAGGATCAATCTTCTGATGAATATAAAGGCCTGTTTATTATTGAACTTCCCGTGCTGCACAGGCCTCCTCAGTTTAGTGTTGGTTCCATTTGCCTTTCGGAAAGCCAAGCTTATTGTTCTTAGTCCTCACCACAAGCACTTTCGTATTTTCTTTATTGAAGATTATTGCACCACAGACGGGCTTATTTTCTTGCAGCTTGGCCACTATTTCCTGAGGGTTGATTTTGATAATATGGGAGCTGTACTATTTAAGTTTGAGAAGGAATTAATTGATCTGTTTGTCCCAATCCTTGACTTCTTTCTACTTCTGAACTTCGTCAATCAAGTAATAAAAAGCTTTCTTGGCATGTTAGCTGAGCCGGCCTGAGTCCTTCAACTCTTCTTATGGTAGATTGATAATGAACTTGCAGAGAATGCTTTAAATTAATTCACGTTCCTTCATTAAAATTCTAATATAAAATTGTTTAATTCTCGGATTTGGTTTGTTTATGAATTTGAGTTGTTTGGTTATAATCCAAGTCTATTATAAATGGCAGGAACCACAAGTGCAGCAAAAAGGGCCTTACCAAAGCAAGGATACTCCCCTGACCTCAACAAATACGTGGCCAAGAAGCTGAGGATAAAGCTCAACGGAGGACGGGAGATCGAAGGAATTGTGATTGGAGTGGATGTTTTCATGAACCTCGCCCTTGAAAAGGCTTTCGAAATCACAGGCAACGAGAGGAAAATCCTTTACAAAGTGGTAGTAAGAGGAAGCAGTATACTCATGTGGTAGTTGCTAGAAAAAGTGATTGGTTGAGTTGATCTGTCATAGCATTCGTTGAATATTGTTGATATTGGATAGGGTTGGGAGGGATTTCAATTAACAGTTTCTTCTAAAATGCCAATTCCTTAAATAAAGTAATATTACCGATCTGATATAATGAGCCTTGAAGACCATACACCCACCAAGACCAAATCTTACTGTAGCTGCTTCTGCACTCAGCCAATCACTCAGCAGCAAACCATTTGCTCTAAATGTTTACTGTAAATACGTTTTAATGCAGCCTAACTAAGCTTCCTGAAAAAGAAGAAATGCCTCTACTGTCACCGGTCACAACACCCAAATCAAAAGTTACCCCGGCCCCAAAGGAACCCGATTTCTTTTAGGAAATCCCTCTCCTGCCTTTGAAAAAAGAGCAAAAGGACAAGAAAAGGTGCTTTAACTGCAGTAAAAAATTGGGACTTTTGGGTATATAATGTAAATGCGGCTATGTTTTCTGTGGGGGCCATAGATTGCCTTAAAACCACGAATGTGATTTTGATTTCAAGAAGATAGGCCTATAAAAATTAAGAGTTTAGCTTAAAAAAGTTGCGAAGGGGAAAATAGAGGAAATATGAGCCATGATTTAATCTTTTTCATTCTTGATAATTGTTCGAGGGTTTATGCTTTTATAATAGTAGTTTATTTATCTTTGAGTATGGAGATGGTGTCTTGTCGATTTGATTAATATTTAATTAATAAACAAATAATGTAGGCAAAGGGTAATCTTTTAGAAGCCTAATAGCTCTTTCCTCAAAATCTGAACGAGATAATAAATAACAATATTGCAAACAAAGATAGTAAGACCATTCATGATAAGATCGAAAAGTATACTCAGCTAGATCGTACTGAGAGGTAATTGTGATAAATAAATTAGGGCCTCGCTTGTTAGAAACATTCCAGTACTGATTGAACAGCTTGGAGATGAAGGAATCACTCTACTCAAACCTCTATTCGACTAAATCGTACGACCAATCATATATTAGATCAAAGATAAGGATTAAATCGTGAGATCATTTGTTGAAAAAATTGGAGAGAGCGCCAAGCAACTATACAAGCTAAACAATGTATAACAGAATATTAAGAACTTACTCATACCCTACCTCATCTTTTACTTACATTACCCCCAACTATAAGTAACATTAGGCTTATAAAGATCAAATAACTGGCAGGAAAGGAAATTGCAGAGATAGCGTTGAAACTTAGCGAGCACGACAGAAGAGACTTTGTTCTTAAATACGTGATTGAAATGGCTCACGATGATTAAAATGAGGACAATCGTATTGTGGCAGTACAGCTTTTTAGTAGTATGAGTGAATGCTTTGGCAAAGACTTATGTGAACAGTTTATAGGCCTATAAATCTTATCTCTGGGAGACGATATTAGTTTCAAAGTGAGAAAGTAAGCAATAGTCCAACTTCCCTCCATCGCTAAGCTTGTAAACCCTCAGATCTTTAAGAGACTCTTCGACTTTTATTGCCAGAAATCCAAAGATGCGAACTGGGTGATTCGCAAAGCTTGCATCGATATAATACCTCGCATTGGCTAGTTGTGCAGCAAGTAGTAAAAGTAGGTTCATTTAACAGAAGTCATGCTGAGACTACTCAAAGATACTCACAAGATTGTTAGGCTGACTGCGTATAAAAACTTAGGTCCCTTTATTTATGAGTTAAAAGGAGGGAAGATGCCTGGGGACCTCTTGAGAGAGTTCTGCAGAATGACTGACAGTGACGTAACATCAATTGAAAAAGATAACTAAATTTCGTATAGCTGCGCATATAATTTTCCCGCTGTCTTAGATGCAGTTGGACGATAAAAGTGGGAAACCGACTTAAGCAAAACTTACGAGAAACTTTTGAAGATACAGGATAAAAAGATAAAGATTACTTTGAGTCAGAGCTTACATGAAATAGCCAAACTTATCGGATAATCACAGACAGAAAAGTATTTATTTAAAGTCATTGACCTCTATTTCAAGGACCGAAACGACGAAATCAAGCTCGGAGTCATCACTCACATTTCTGACATTATGAAAGTGATGAGTGAAGAGAAAAGGTAAGCTTTGGTAGGGGTGTTCTAATAATTCCAGATGGATCCCAAGAAGTGGAGAATCAGGGAGTGCATTGGTAGGCAGCTTGGCCAAATACTATAGATTTACAAGCCTCACATAATCTTTTAATATGTTGTACCTCTTCTACTCAAATTTTGCTCAGATTCTGTGAGTACAGTAAGGTAGTAGGCAGCAAACAAAGTGGGAGATTTCATTTCCAAGCTCAGCCAATAATAAGGACTTATGATAGGATTAGTTGAGTCGGTGAAAGCCTTTGGAGCTTCACCTAAATACACTCAAAGACAATGGTAAAGTATATCTTATTTAGTTTTCTAATAATGTGTCGGAAGTTGATGAACAACAAATAGCTTTTCACGAAAGAATTTTTGCCTATTATGGCTGGTCTTGTGGATGATAAGGTAGTTAATGTTAAGCTTGTGCTTGCTGAAATAGTGAAGGACCATATTAATAGTAAAGGCTGCCTTAGTGAGAATGAAACTGTACTACTACTAAAGAGCAAGCTATAGAATGATGCAAATGAATAAGTAAGTGAAGTTTTTAAGGATGTATGATTCTCTTATATTGTCTATAGTAATTACCTATTAGAATAAGTTGCAAGTGCTGTATTGAAAGGCGAACAATAGTTCGGGTGATTAATCTAATAAAGTCAATGCACTTAATATTATAATATTGATGAACATGCGAAGATTAAAAAAGAAGAAAGGTAATTCCCTCTACACAACTCAATAGTAAATCGCGCAAGACAAATTATTCTAAATCTCATATTTTTATTAAGAAAAAGATGTTGACTAATCCAATATTCTTACCGTCGACTATAAACCTTAAGAAACATATAGCCGTGTTTTAACAAAAGCTAAGCAAACCATAAGCCCCATCCGCCATCGTAAAAGATCGAGTATGGGTAAATAAATAAAGACAAAAGTAGAATAAGTTATTGAGTAATAGATTAGTTGTTAATAATTGAAAATATCGTAAAAAACTTAGAATGTCATCTTCAATACTCTAAGAAGCACCCATGTCTTCGTAGGCAACAATATCAAAGGGATACAAAGGAAAGACAATAATTAACAGCTGCTTCAAACAAAAAGAAGGCTACAAACAATGCCTTTAATACCTCGGCTGGAACCCATTTCAAATAGACCCTATCTTAAGACTGAGAATTCGTTACAGAATTCGTCATAAAGATTTTATATTAACTAAAAGCAAAGGATTTTAGGAGGAATCCTTGGGCACCGGCAAGCCCATTCTATCTGCAACAATAAAAAATTGAAATAAAAGTTAAGATTAGATTTATTTAAGCGGACATTTACTTCAACTTTGAGATAGAAATGATTTATATTATTTATTGCTGCCAATAAATAGTTATTAATGGACTATAATGGGAGTCGAATGAACAGGATTCCTCAAGCCAAATCGAAGTAGTACCTTCCCACTGTGGTGGAACGTCGTGAACCAAGGTTTTAACAGCCGACACATTCCAAAAGAAAATCAGATTAAGATCCAGCAACAAACTATCCTCCAAGATAGCCATATTATCATCCCAAAAACAGTCATATTTCAGTCAACTCTTATTAAAATAGGGCAGAAAAATATGTGAATATCAAGACACCTCTTCGCCGGTTTGCCACTCAGCAGGCAGCAAAGATCAGAAATAAGCCAATATTAACTATATAAAATATCGTCACCTTAAAGGAGAGACTATATAACATTCATGAAGACTATAAGATACTCATTTAGCAATAGAAAGGTAAAAGTGTTGAAAGGACATAAATAATACTGTAGCTACTAGACTAGATGCAATCTTTCCACGAATAAAAAGTATAAAACTTAAGGAGAATGATTGACTCCACTGAAGAGGAGAAGAAGTAAGTAGGGATGGTTGACGAAAAAATGAACTAAATCAAGAACAACGTGGAAGAACTCATCAGTCAATCAGGAATTCTAAAGCAAAAGAATGAAGTGCTGGTGAATAAGATCGCAGAGAAGAAGAAAAGAAATAGTGAAAAATAGGACTAGCTTTAGGAATTACAGAAGTAATTATTGTAGATAAGAAATGAGGTTGAATAGTTATAGATAAAGAACATAAAAAACAATAAGGCCAACAAGGAAATCATGTAAATATTCAAAACTGCCTCATCTATTTAATAACGATAATGATTTTGTTTAATATTAATCAGATATTCTCCGAAATGTTTTATTAAGCAAGCACAATTTAACTATTTTTGGGATCGCTTTTCTCCTCTCCTTTGCTTTCATCCCTATACTTTATCTATTCTTTATGAAAAAGCCACTTGCGTAGCACTTAAGTATCCTTGAACCGGTACTTCATACTCTTGCAGTTCAACACTATTATGATGTACCTCTTTGAGTTGATTTAGACGCAGCTTGCTAAGCAAGGCCCTGCAGTGCTTGTTACTCCTGTCTTTATACCAGTATATAGGTGTGATTTCTATTTCAGAAGCTGATGCGTATTTTACCTAAGTACTCAAAAATTTACCATCTGATTATCTTGGTTAGGACACCTCCTTTAATCTAATGCTCAGGTTCCATTACTGTATTACTATTTTCCATTACTGACTAACTCTCAATCTAATCTTAACTTTCATCATCATAGTTCGTTTTTTCTATCTTTTAGTGATCGATATGTTCATTACTCTCATCCATCTGCTTCAGGCTGCTATTTTATTCGCTTTCAATCGTGATGACTGACTCATAAAGTTTACAAGATACGATTTTTCTAAATTCGTGGTTGCTCATGGCGTACTCGCAAAGCAGGGCTAGGTCATAAGTGCAGGATTTATTGTCGAAATTAGACAGGCCATGTGAGTTGGCATACCTTGTCTTTTCCATATTGAGCTAATTTGCCTTTGCATTCATCTCACAGATAAATCTTTAATAGCAGTCTCTTTTCTTGAAGTTTACGATCTAGAAATCAGAACACGCTGTTGAACCAAGTAAATCTTTTCTCTATCCTTCTTTAAGCAGCACTCTTCCGCCCCAAACTGCAATAGCCAGACTTGCATCATTCCCACTCGGAAGCATCAAGCCGTGAAGCAACTGTTCAATACTGTAAATCTATCCTCTTTTAATATTTGCTGATGTTCCTCCAATCCCTTGCTAAAATATCCCTATCGTAACAAATTACTCACTCAACTTAAGGCGATATTTTTTTGCTAAATCGAGGGCTAGAATGCAAGTCATGATCTTGGTCAGTGAGGCCATTTAAACAGCCGAGCGACTATTCAATGAAACAATAACTTTATAGCTATTTAATAAAGCTTTCCTTGTCTATATTGCTTAAGGATTTTCCTATCTCTTCAAGCTTAATTTTCTTAAGAAATTGCTTTTTTTGGCGTCAGCCTCATAAACAATATATGCGAAAGAAGTTATATTTTAAGGTGGATTAAATGGCTTAGCATAGTTTTTATTCAATTATTTCTTTATCTCAAGCATCTCCCTTTTTTAGAGCTCGATCAATTATTGATACTTCTTTTGCTACTGTATATGCCTAGAGTAGTATTTCCTTGGAGAGCTAATCCTTTTCCTTTAAAGGACTTATAACTCATTGCTTTTTGTTGGGAATTCGATCTATTACATTTTGCCACTGCTCTCATTTTTATAACTCTTCTTAGAACTTTTATTTGCAAAATTACCGAATTCCCTTGAAGCTTTTCGTGGCTTCTTACTACTATTGTAAAGACAATTTAATGGATCGTTCATTCGTTGGGTTGCTTGAACACTTTCTTAAAGACTTATGGAGGCAGTTAAATCCTAAATATTCGCAGTTTCGCCTATAATATTGCATTTTGTAGTGACTAAAAGCCTTTCGATAGGATGTTTGGGTGTATTTTGAATGCAGGATTTATGAAGGTGAAATTGTGTCTTTTTCTAACTCTTTTTCAGCTCGGTTTACAATAGCTTTTGCGCACTTATTGCTATTTTGGTTTTGAGATCGCCGATTTTCTTTATGTTGAAGTTTCTTATAGGAAAAGAGCCAAGCTATTGCTTTGTCTACTTTTAGTGGACCTGCTCGTCCCCAATCACCAAGGATGAGTTGAACTGCGTTATTTTAATGATTTTATTTGTCCTCTGGCTTTTCTGTGCTTTGCGGAAGATGTTTTCATATTGTTTGCGAATGATTTGCTGGTCCTCGTTTTCGTCGAACAGTAGTCGTTTGTCGGCGGAGCTATTTTTGGAGGTTTCAAACAAGATATCAATGAGAGTGTTCTTGTGCATTATATCGATGAGTTATATTTATTTATCCCAACAATATTTATTAGCAATCCAATATCAACCTCAACAAGCCAGGATCCATCATTTAATATAGACCTCATACACTATTCTTTAATAATTTTTCAGTACGATTAGTGTAATAAATAAAATCAGTCACTAAATATTGCTAATAAAAGATAAATTATCATAATTTTAATATAGATTTTTTTATTTTCTTCTCCTTCTTTTTGAGAAGTGAAGGGCGAGGAGCTAAGTTGATCGATTAGGTTTATTTTTCTTGGCAACTTGTTTTGGATATAGAAAGAATACTGTTCTAGTGATCTATTTTTGTATTTTTGATGGGAGTCATATTGATATTTGATTCATAGTTTGATGACTCTTTTTGATTATCCCAATTGATTTCGAATTTAGTTATTCTAGGCTTATTGATTAAAATAGTTCGAGTCATATATTTCACAAGCTCCTGAGCATTCATTTAGTTCCTTTGCTCTTAGCTTAGTTCCTTATGAGCTGTCAGATGGACGTAGTAGCCTATTCTAATGAACTACTGCTTTCTATATGACACAGTAATTATTATTGCCGTTATGCCTAAATAGAAAATCAGTTACACAGCAGCTATTTCCTTGGGATCTTCTCGCAATTGGGAGGACTGCAATCAATAGTAAACATCATTGGCTGATCCAAGTCAATTGAGTTTATTTAAAATTCTTCTAATATTTGATCATATGATTCATCTTTGGCAGAACCAACGTAAGTAATTTTCCACTCAAGGGGAGCAGAGATGGGTTGGTTGGCTTGGAAGGTAAAGGTGAAGGGTATTTTGGATTGAAAGGGGGCAGGATTGGGGGATACTGCAATGTGTGTGATGTTGATTGGATCTGTTGGCATAGAATGTGTTGGTAAATTTGAATTATAATTTTGAGAGGGAAGAGTGTACTTTGTATAAAGGGTATTATATATTGATTTTAATAAATATGAATATCCAGAAATC
>JACCDV010493856.1_pt1 | contig 16841 bp, 15 predicted proteins | sample 7446131 | NCBI WGS metagenome assembly JACCDV01 (sample SAMN15323448, study PRJNA562643) | freshwater metagenome | isolation source: river surface water | place: USA:Blue River Watershed | collected 2017-08-17 | reverse complement strand
TTGAAGCTCACCCAGGTGTCGGTGTCAAAGTGGTTGGCCACCCAAATATTGAGGCAACCCATGAGGCCAAAAAAGCTCGCCCAGCTGTGCAACAGCACGCCCCACGCATGAGGGGGCAGTGTGACTTGAGCGCCCATCAGTTGTTGGATGAAGTTGCGTTTGAACACATAAAGACCAACCCACAACGCCGCGCCCATGAGCCAATACAGCACGGTCGGTTTCCATTTGATGAAGGTTTCATCTTGCGTGAGCAGCGTGGCCCCACCGAACACCACGATGACGCCCAAACTCACCCACTGCATCGGCTCTACAAAACCGTTTTTTCGCCAGAGGTAAGCAATTTGCAGCACGGTGGCCGCTATAGCTACCGCGGTCGCGGCCATGATGCCCCATGTTTTGAAGGTGACGAAAAACAAAATGATGGGAAAGAAGTCGAGCAGTAATTTCATAAAGGCTTTATTTGTTTGGCACGAAGTCTAACGAAGCTGAGTTCATGCAATAACGCAGGCCGGTGGGGGCAGGTCCATCGTCGAACACATGACCTAAGTGCGCGCCACATTGACTGCACACGGTTTCAACACGCACCATGCCATGGCTGGTATCGCGATGTTCAGCAATCGCGTCTTCGCTGGCTGCCGTGTGAAAGCTGGGCCAGCCGCAGCCTGCATCAAACTTGGTCGATGAATCAAACAGCTTGGCATCGCAGCAGATGCAGTGGTAGCTGCCTCTTTCCCAATGGTCCTCGTATTTACCTGTGAAGGGCCGCTCGGTCGCAGCCTTGCGCGTGACTTCAAAGGCGAGGGGTTCGGCGTTTTTAGCGGACAGCAAGTCACGCCATTCATGTTCGGTTTTTTGCATCGTCATGAAGAACAACTGATTTCGATGGAAGACGCCCATTCTGGCGCAAGGCCAGCCCAAGCGTCGTAAGTGGGATGTTCGTCAAACGGGGTGTGCAGCACTTGCAGCAGGTCTTGCACCATGGCGAAATTACCTTGCTTGGCTTGGCGAATCGCCAATTCGCCCAGGTGGTTGCGCAAGATGTATTTGGGATTGGTGCGCAGCATGGTATCGCCTGCGGATTGGCGGTTGGCTGGCCCCAAGCGCTCTTTGTAGCGATCACACCATGTATCAAACACCTCGCGATGAAGAAAGAGGTCACGCACGGGCTCGAACGCATGGCGATTGTTTGCCGATTCGCGCACCGCAATGCTCAGACGTCGCCAAAACACGGTGTAGTCCACGCGGTCACGTTGCAAGGTTTGAAGTAGGTCTTCAACCAAAGTTCGATCGCCTTCATGCGCACCGTGCAGGCCCAGTTTGTCGCGCATACGCTGGTCCATCGCCTCGGAAAATGTTTGCTTGTAGCTCTCCAAAGCTGCCAAGGCGGGGGCTTGCTCGTCGATCAGAGGCATCAGGGCTTGACCGAGACAGAACAAATTCCAGTAGGCGATTTGTGGCTGACGTGCATAGGCATAGCGGCCTGCTGTGTCGGAGTGGTTGCAGATGTGGTTGGCATCAAAGCCGTCCATGAATTGATAAGGACCATAGTCCAGCGTGAGGCCCAAGATGCTCATGTTGTCGGTGTTCATCACGCCATGGCAAAAACCCACGGCTTGCCACTGGGCCATAAGTTCAGCTGTGCGCTGCGTCACTTCCTGCAGCAAGGCCACGTAGCGATCCGCGCCTTGAGCGTTTTGTAAAGCGGGGAAATGTTCGCTCACCACATGCTCAGCCAATGCACGTAACTCGTCGGTGAGCCCATTCGCTGCGAAATGTTCAAAGTGTCCAAAGCGCACAAAGCTAGGGGCCACACGGGTCACCACCGCTGCGGTTTCGACCTCTTCACGTCGGACATGGGCAGGTGAGCCCGTGACACACAACGCCCGCGTGGTTGTAATACCCAAACCATGCATGGCCTCACTGGCCAAAAACTCACGAATGCTTGATCGCAACACTGCGCGGCCGTCTCCTCGGCGCGAGTAAGGCGTGGGCCCCGCGCCCTTGAGTTGCAGCTCTTGCAAGCCCATGGGCGTTTGAATAGCGCCAAGGTTCAAGGCACGCCCATCGCCCAGCTGACCTGCCCAGTGGCCAAATTGATGGCCACTGTAGACGCTCGCGTAAATGGGTTGAGAGGCCATTGCCCGATTACCTGTGAACAACTCCAAGGCTTCTTGTTGCTGCCAAAGATCTGAGGGCAAGCTCAGTGCTTGGCGTAAGGCGTTGTTACAACCCACCCAATGGGGCGCAGGCAGTGGCGTTGGCGGCGTTGGTGTTGCAAATGTCTCGCCAAGTGACGCCAAGCCTGCTTCCGTGGTCTGCAGCCAAGACAAGTCTGCGATGGGAAGGGCAGGGTGGTGAAACATGACTTGCATTGTCTCGGGTTATCCATAGGCTGGTTTTTTGTGGGCTTTAAACAAAAGGCGAAAAGTCTTGGCACAATAGATAAAAAAGCACGATCGTGCGAAAAGCTTCAGGAGACCTTCATGCTTGGCTTGATGCAAAACCAACCGCTGTTGATTTCAAACTTGATTGAATTTGCAGACAAACACCACGGCGACAGTGAAGTGGTGTCGCGCCGCGTGGAGGGTGACATTCACCGCTGCACCTGGTCGGACGTGGCGCGTCGCTCGCGCCAAGTGGCCAATACCCTGGATGGCATGAAACTGGGGTTCAGCGATCGTGTGGCCACCTTGGCTTGGAATGGCTACCGCCACCTCGAGTTGTACTTTGGGGTCAGCGGCTCGGGACGCGTGTTACACACCATCAACCCGCGTTTGCATCCAGAACAAATTGCCTGGATCATCAACCACGCGGAAGACCAAGTGCTGTGCTTTGACATGACGTTTTTGCCCATCATCCAAGCTGTGCATGGCAAATGCCCCACGGTCAAGCAATGGGTGGCGATGTGCGATGCAGACAAACTGCCGGTGGACAGTGGTATTCCTCATCTCATCAGCTATGAAGCGTGGATGAGCCACCAAAGCACGGTCTACAACTGGCCTGTGTTTGATGAGAACACGGCGTCAAGCATGTGCTATACCAGCGGTACCACGGGCAATCCCAAAGCTGCGCTGTACAGCCACCGCTCCACGACCTTGCATGCTTATGCAGCCGCTTTGCCTGATGTGATGTGCATCTCTGCCCGTGACGCCATCTTGCCCGTCGTGCCGATGTTCCACGTGAACGCCTGGGGCATTCCATACAGCGCCGCACTCACAGGGGCCAAGCTGGTGTTTCCAGGACCTGGCATGGACGGCAAATCGGTCTATGAAATGATCGAGAACGAAGGTGTCACGTATGCCGCAGGCGTGCCCACCGTGTGGCAGATGTTGTTGGGCTATATGAAGCCCAATGGTTTGAAGTTCTCCACCTTGAAGCGCACAGTCATTGGCGGCTCGGCCTGTCCGCCCGCCATGATTGATGCGTTCCGTGAAGACTACGGTGTGGAGGTGTTGCATGCGTGGGGCATGACCGAACTGAGCCCCTTGGGAACGTTGTGCACCTTAAAAAACAAGCACCTCAGACTGCCCAAAGAAGAACAAATGAAGTTGTTGATGAAACAAGGTCGCGCGATTTACGGCGTCGACATGAAAATCGTCAACGACGCCGGAGAAGAACAACCTCACGACGGCAAAGCCTATGGCGACCTGCTCGTCAAAGGGCCTTGGGTTGTTGCCAACTACTACAAAGGCGAAGGCAATCCACTGGTCAAAGACAAAGACGGCCAAGATTGGTTCCCCACAGGTGATGTGGCCACCATCGATGCCGATGGCTTCATGCAGATCACGGACCGCAGCAAAGACGTCATCAAGTCAGGCGGCGAGTGGATCAGCTCCATCGACATTGAAAACATCGCGGTGGCGCACCCTGCTGTGGCCATGGCCGCGTGCATTGGTGTGGCGCATCCCAAGTGGGACGAACGCCCCATCGTGGCGGTGGTGAAAAAACCAGACGCACAAGTGAGCCGTGAAGAGCTGTTGGCGTTTTACGAAGGCAAAACAGCCAAGTGGCAAATCCCAGACGATGTGGTGTTTGTGGACACCATTCCTCTTGGGGCTACAGGCAAGATGTTGAAAACAAAATTAAGAGAGCAGCTCAAAGACTACAAGCTGCCCACCGTTTAACCCGACCCATTTGTTTAATGAAGGAAATGCAATGAGTGCAGACTACCAAGTACACGGCGATGTTGCTGTGATTACTTTGAATAACCCGCCTGTCAATGGCATGGGTTTGGAAACACGCAGGGCCGTCGTTGCCGGCATTGCGCAAGCGCAAGCCGATGCGGCAGTCAAAGCCGTGGTCATCACAGGACATGGCAAAGCGTTTTCAGGCGGAGCGGATGTGCGTGAATTTGGTTCACCCAAAGCCTTCCAAGAACCCAACTTGCTCAGCGTGATTTCATGCGTGGAAAACTGCAGCAAGCCTGTGGTGGCGGCCATGCACAGCGTGGCGATGGGGGGCGGCCTTGAGTTGGCGTTGGGTTGCCACTACCGCATTTGTGCGCCCGGCACCAGCATCAGCATGCCCGAGGTGAAGTTAGGCCTCATTCCTGGCGCTGGTGGCACGCAACGCTTGCCACGCGCTTTGGGTGTCGAGCCTGCGCTGAACCTGATCGTGAGCGGCGAAGCCATCAAGAGCGACATGCTCAGCATGTTGCCCGGTCAAAAGCTATTTGACCAAATGGCCATGTCAACCCAAAGCCTGATGGACGAAGCTTTGGCCTATGCCCGCGAAGTGGCCGATGTACGCCCCTTGCCCAAAGTGCGTGACATAGCTTGCAAACACCCCCAAGGCGATGCGTACTTTCAGTTCGCGCGCAACATGGTCAAAGGCATGGCCAAAAACTACCCCGCACCACCCAAGGCGGTCGATGCGGTCGAAATGGCCACCAAGAAAAAGTTTGACGACGGCATGATGTTCGAGCGCGAACAGTTCATCAACCTGATGTGGACGTCTGAGAGCCGCGCCTTGCGTCACTTGTTTGCTGCACAACGCGCGGCCAGCAAGATTGCCGACGTACCCAGCGACACACCTGTGCGTGACATCAAACTGGTGGCGGTCATTGGTGCGGGCACCATGGGTGGCGGTATTGCCATGAACTTCTTGAACGCAGGCATTGCGGTCAAGATGATTGAAACCAAGCAAGAAGCCTTGGACCGTGGCGTGGCCACCATCCAAAAGAACTACGAAGACCGCGTCAAAAAGGGCAAGCTCAAAGAAGACAAAGCGGCCCAACGCATGGCACTGCTCAGCACCACACTGAGCTACGACGACATCAAAGATGCCGATCTCGTGATTGAAGCCGTGTTTGAAGACATGGGCGTCAAAGAAGCCGTCTTCAAACAACTCGATGCGGTGATGAAGCCGGGCGCCATCTTGGCATCCAACACCTCCACGTTGGACCTCAACAAAATTGCCCACTTCACCAAGCGCCCCCAAGACGTGGTGGGCTTGCACTTCTTCAGCCCTGCCAACGTGATGAAGCTCTTGGAAGTGGTGCGCGGCAAAGACACTGCCAAAGACGTGTTGGCCACCGCCATGGATGTGGCTAAGAAAATTAAGAAGATTGCCGTACTCTCCGGCGTGTGCGACGGCTTCATTGGCAACCGCATGATTGACCAGTACGGCCGTCAAGCTGGCTTCTTGTTGGACGAAGGTTGCACGCCTGCACAGGTGGACCGCGCCATTGAAAAATTTGGCTGGGCCATGGGTCCATTCCGCATGAGCGACTTGGCCGGCAACGACATTGGTTGGGCCATTCGCAAACGCCAATATGCAGAAAACCCAAAGCGCCGCTACAGCAAAACCGCTGATCTGTTGTGCGAGCAAGGCCGCTTTGGTCAGAAGACAGGCGCGGGCTGGTACGACTACAAGCCAGGCAAGCGCGACCCCATTCCGAACAAAGACGTCGAGGCCATGATTGCCCAGCACCGCGAATCGCTGGGCATCAAACCACGCAAGATCAGCGACGAGGAAATCGTTCAGCGATTGAACTTTGCCTTGGTCAACGAAGCGGCGCATATTTTGGAAGAAGGCATTGCCAGCAAAGCCAGCGACATCGACATGGTGTACATCAGTGGCTATGGCTTCCCGATCTACCGTGGTGGCCCGATGAACTACGCCGATGAGTTGGGCCTCTTCAATGTGGTGCAAGCCATGCAGCGCTTTGCTAGCAACCCTCACGATGACGCCGAGTTTTGGAAACCTGCACCTTTGCTCGCCAAGCTCGCCGCCGAAGGCAAGACCTTCAACTGAATTGAATTTAAGGAAAACCTATGACCAACGCTGTCATCGTCTCTACCGCCCGCACACCGCTTGCCAAAAGCTGGAAGGGCTCTTTCAACATGACGCACGGCGCGACCCTGGGTGGTCACGTCGTCAAGCACGCCATTGCACGCGCAGGCATCGAAGCTGCCGAGGTGGACGACGTCATCATGGGCTGCGCCTTGCCCGAAGGCGCCACCGGCACCAACATTGCCCGCCAAATTGCGCTGATGGCCGATTGCCCTGTGTCGGTGTCGGGCATGACCATCAACCGGTTTTGTTCATCCGGTTTGCAAACCATTGCCACAGCTGCCCAACGCATCATCGCGGGTGAGGGCGATGTCTATGTCGCCGGTGGTGTGGAAAGCATCTCGTGCGTGCAACAAGAGATGAATCAACACATGTTGATGGACTTGGCGCTCAACAAAAAGAAGCCAGAAATCTACTGGAACATGCTGCAAACTGCCGAGAACGTGGCCAAGCGTTACAACATCGGTCGTGAGGCGATGGACGAATACGGCGCACGCAGCCAGCAACGCGCCTTTGCTGCGCAGTCTGCGGGTTTGTTTGATGCCGAGATTGCGGCCATCACGGTCAAGGCCGGTATTGCTGACAAAGTCATGGGCTTGATGACCAAGCAAGTCACGGTCAGCAAAGACGAGGGCATTCGCGAAGGTTCGACGGCAGAAGCTTTGGCCAACCTCAAGTCGGCCATGCCTGGTGGCTTGATTTCTGCCGGCAACGCCAGCCAGTTCTCTGACGGTGCAGGCGCGTGTGTGGTGATGAGCGAAGCGCTGGCCAGCAAACGCGGCCTTAACCCGTTGGGCCGGTTCCTCGGTTTTGCCGTGGCGGGCTGCGAGCCCGACGAAATGGGCATTGGCCCGGTGTACGCCATTCCCAAAGTGCTCAACCGTTTGGGCCTTGGCATCGGCGACATTGACCTGTGGGAACTCAACGAAGCCTTTGCCGTGCAAGTGCTGTACTGCCGCGACAAACTGGGCATTCCCGATGACCGCTTGAATGTCAACGGTGGCGCCATTGCCGTGGGCCACCCCTACGGCGTGAGCGGCCAACGCTTGGTAGGCCACGCCCTGATTGAAGGCAAACGCCGTGGTGCCAAACGCGTGTGTGTGACCATGTGCATTGGAGGCGGCATGGGCGCAGCGGGCATCTTCGAAGTTTTGTAACCCCTCAAGGAGAACACCATGCAAGAAAGCTTTGGCGCTTACATTCCGTTTGTGGACCATCTGGGGTTCGAGATGGTGTTCTTCGACGACGGTTACTCAGAGCTGCGTTACACGCCTGAGCCTGAACATATGAATTCGTTCAACGTGACGCATGGCGGGGCAGTCATGACATTCTTAGATGTCACACTCGCCAGTGCCGCACGCAGTGTAGACCGAGGCATGGGCGTGGTGACAATCGAGATGAAGACCTCGTTCCTGCAACCAGCCCAAGGCACGTTGACTGGCAAGGGCCGTTTGTTGCATCGCACTCGGAATATGGCATTTACTGAGGGGGCGGTCTACGATGCGCAGGGCAATTTGTGCGCGCATGCCACCGGCACTTTTAAATATGTTCTCAAAGCAAGCGCTACCCATGAAGCCAGTCCGGAGATTGCCACCGACTGAGGTATCTGGTCGTTCTCAGGGGTGAAAGTGCCCTTCAAAGCAATGGCGAACTTCATGACCAAGAACCAAATGGTTGGGGTTAGGCCCCGTGATGACCTTGCACTCGTTGGTGGCCTTGATCCACACCGCGCACGCAATCGGTTGCATCAACTGCAATGGGCTGCCTTTTGACTGGGATTTTCCGCAGTATTCACTCACGTCTTGGCGCACTTCCCAAGTGAGTTTGACATGGTTCATGACGCGGGCATCCGCGGGCATGGGTTTGAACTCTTGGTATTCCGTTTGACTCACGACGGCACACCCCGTCAGCCCCATGGCGAGCCACCACACACACATCAGGCGTGCGATGAAAAAGCGTGGTGGTGTCGTCAACATGGGGTGGCATGCTATTTTTGAAATCGACTGATCGCAACGTCCACCTAAGTAAGCGTTTCAAGGTGTTGAGATTTCCCAAGTATTCAAATCAAAAAAAAACACCTGAAAATGAAACCAGAGGCATTCATCCTGACGGACGGATTCAAGGCTGCTCTGCCACACTTTGTGAGGGGGCCGCATCACCTTTTTGAGTCTCGGCCCGCGCTTTGGCTTGTGGCAAACTCCCACGCTTTGCCCAAACCGGTCAACCCATGCAAAAAATCACTCGGCAACTTGCCAACGAAATCAAAATCTCAGAGGCGCAAGTGCGCACAGCCGTCGAATTGCTCGACGGTGGTGCCACCGTCCCGTTCATCGCGCGCTACCGCAAAGAAGTTACGGGCGGTTTGGACGACATTCAACTGCGCGAACTCGAAGCGCGTCTGAGCTACTTGCGTGAGTTGGAAGACCGCCGCGCTGCGGTGATCAAAAGCATTCAAGAGCAAGGCAAGCTCACGCCTGAACTGTTGGCTGCGATCGAAGCTGCGCCGACCAAGCAAGAGCTGGAAGACATTTACCTGCCCTTCAAGCCCAAGCGTCGCACCAAGGGCATGATTGCCAAAGAAGCGGGCTTGGAGCCGCTGGCTGACAAACTGTTTGCAGACCCCACGCTCAACCCCAACGCCGAAGCCGAAGCATTCATCCTGCCGGCAGGAAAAATTGAAGGGGCCGACTTCACCACCGTGGCCGCCGTGTTAGATGGCGTGCGCGACTTGCTCAGCGAGCGCTGGGCCGAGGATGCGTCGCTGGTTCAAAGCTTGCGTGAATGGTTGTGGGCCGAAGGTGTATTCCGCAGCAAACTGGCTGCTGGCAAAGACGAAAACAACCCCGATGTGGCGAAGTTTCGTGACTACTTTGATTACGACGAACCGATTGGTCGCGTGCCGTCCCACCGCGCCTTGGCTGTGTTTCGTGGCCGTGCGCTCGAGATGTTAGATGCCAAACTCGTGTTGCCCGTCGAACCCGAGCCGGGCAAGCCCAGCCTGGCCGAAGGCAAGATCGCCTTGCATCTCGGCTGGAGCCATACAAGCAGGGCAGGAGACGACCTGATTCGCAAATGTGTGGCGTGGACTTGGCGCGTGAAGCTCAGCCTCTCCACCGAGCGTGATTTGTTCACCCGTTTGCGTGAAGAGGCCGAGAAGGTGGCCATCAAAGTGTTTGCCGACAACGTGCGCGACTTGTTGTTGGCGGCTCCCGCGGGGCAACGCGTGGTCATGGGCTTGGACCCTGGCATTCGCACTGGTGTCAAGGTAGCCGTGGTCGACGCCACAGGCAAGCTGGTGGACACCGCCACGGTGTATCCGCACGAACCCCGCAAAGACTGGGACGGCTCCTTGTTCACCCTGGCTAAGCTGTGTGAAAAACATGGCGTGAACCTCATTGCCATTGGCAACGGCACTGCCAGCCGCGAGACCGACAAACTGGCGGGCGAACTCATCAAACTCATGGCCAAGCACGACGCCAGCCAACCCGTGGACAAACTGGTGGTGAGCGAGGCGGGGGCTTCGGTGTACTCGGCCAGTGAATACGCCAGTCAAGAGATGCCCGATGTGGATGTGAGCCTTCGCGGTGCAGCTAGCATTGCACGCCGCGTGCAAGACCCACTGGCCGAGCTGGTGAAGATTGATCCCAAATCCATTGGTGTGGGCCAGTACCAACACGATGTGACTCAAAGCGAATTGGCCCGTAGCCTAGACGCCGTGGTGGAAGACTGCGTGAACAAAGTCGGCGTTGACCTCAACACCGCCAGCGTGCCTTTGCTCACGCGTGTATCGGGACTGTCCACGACCACCGCCAAAGCCGTCGTGCGTTGGCGCGAAGCCAATGGCGCATTTGCAAACCGCCAACAACTGCTCAAGGTCACCGGCTTGGGCTCTAAAACGTTTGAACAAAGCGCGGGCTTCTTGCGCATTCGCGATGGCGACAACCTGCTCGACATGACTGGCGTTCACCCCGAGAGCTACCCCGTGGTGGAGCAAATCATGGCCCACACCGGTAAACCCGTGCAAGAACTCATGGGCCGCGCGGACATGCTCAAAACCTTGAAGCCCGAGCTGTTTGCCAACGACACGGTGGGTGTGATCACCATCCAAGACATCTTGGGTGAACTTGAAAAACCTGGTCGCGACCCGCGCCCCGATTTCAAGGTGGCCAAGCTGCAAGACGGCGTGGAAGACATCAAAGACTTGAAGGTCGACATGGTGCTTGAAGGCACGGTCAGCAACGTGGCCGCTTTTGGCGCGTTTGTGGATTTGGGTGTCCATCAAGACGGTTTGGTGCACGTGAGCCAGCTCAGCAACAAGTTTGTCACCGATGCCCGCGAGGTGGTGAAAACGGGTGACATCGTGAAGGTCAAAGTGCTGGAGGTCGACGTGGCCCGCAAACGCATCAGCCTGACCATGAAGCTCGACGCCGCACCTGCGCGCCGCGATGGCCCCCATAGCTCAAGGTCTGAGAACCGTTTTGAACACGCAGGTCGTGACCAACGCCAACGTGGTGGTGGCTACAGCAGTGGTTATACCGCGCCACCGCAAGCAGCAGCGGGCTCTGCGATGGCCAGCGCCTTTGCCAAGTTGCAAGGATTGAAGAAATAAAAGCTGCCATGAAAGCGCTTTGCATCTACGCCGGCCCCAAAGCCATGGCCCACATCGAGGCCAATGGCTTGAAGCCCGAACACGTGGGTGTGATTCCCGCTGCGGCAGGCGGGCCCAAGGGCTTAATCCTCGGCCCGTTGGATCGCTTCTTGTTTGGCGAGTGGTTGCCGCAAAGCACTCAACCGATCGACTTGGTGGGGGCATCGATCGGTGCATGGCGCATGGCCACCGCATGTTTAGACAACCCCGTGCAAAGCTTTGATCGCCTGTCGCATGACTACATTCACCAAAACTACAAAGTCCCTGAAGGCCAAAAGCGCCCCAGCGCGAAGCAGGTCAGTGACGAGTTTGGCAATAGCCTCCATGCCTTTTACGGCGGACGCATCAGCGAAGTACTGAACAACCCACGCTACCGCCTGCATGTGGTGACCTCGCGTGGCAAACACATCCTGCATCACGAACATCCGCTGCTCACACCTCTGGGCTATGCGGGCGCCTATCTGTGCAACGCGGTGCAGCGCAAAGCCATGGGGGCATGGCTAGAGCGTGTGGTGTTTTCTAGCCGTGGGGCATTGCCGTTTGATACAGCGGACTTTGCCACCCAACACATGAACTTGAACGCGCGCAACTTCATGGCTGCGTTGCAAGCCAGTTGCTCCATCCCATTTGTGCTGCAAGCCGTGCACGACATTCCCGATGCACCCACCGGCGCGTATTGGGACGGCGGCATCACCGACTACCACCTGCACCTCAACTACAAGGGCCTCGTGCTGTACCCGCACTTTCAACAAGCCGTGGTTCCCGGTTGGCTAGACAAAGCGCTCAAGTGGCGACACGCATCCACCCCGTTTTTAGACAACACCATCGTCTTGGCCCCCAACCCCGAGTGGATAAAAACCTTGCCCAACGGCAAGCTGCCAGACCGCAGTGACTTTGTGCGTTATGCCTCAGACTTTGAAGGGCGCGTGAAGGTGTGGCAGCAGGCGGTTGGTGCCAGTGAGCAACTGGCAAAAGAGTTTGCGGAGTGGTTAAATAATCCAACGTCATCTGTGCTGAATCGTCTCTGATAGGAGTCACCATGGGCCATGCTTACTTTGTCGGTCAAATCACGGTCAAAAACGAAGAAAAGTGGGCGAGCTATCGCAGCCAAGTACCGGCAACCTTAGCGCCTTGGCATGCTGAGCTGATGTTCAGAGGCAAACAACCGCATACGCAAATCAATGCAAGTCCACATCTTGACATTGTCGTCATCCGGTTTCCGAGCCTCGCAGATGCACAAGGGTGGCATGACTCTGTCGCGTATCGCGCATTAATTCCTCTGCGTCAGGAAGCGGCAGATGTGGTGGGCACCATTTACGAAGACTGAGTTGAAATTAGCTTCGCTGCCCTAATGACATCGCGGCTTGCAGCATCTCGCGGTAGTCCTGCTCAGTAGCCAAGCGAGGGTTGGTTTTGTGGCAATGGTCGGCCATCGCGCCTTCGATGATTTTGTTGAACCAAGCGGTTTCAACACCCATCTCGGCCAAACCCTTGGGCAAACCCAAACGCGCATTCATCGTAACGATAGCTTGTGCAATGGCTTCAGCCGCTTCGCGTGCGTGGTGAAAATTACCCAACCCCATGGCGTGTGCCATGCGCTGCATGCGGCGCTCTTGTTGCACCGATTCAGCTTCGGCATTGAAACGCACCACCGCAGGTAAAAACATGGCATTCAAGGTGCCGTGGTGCAGGCGAGGGTTCACGCCACCCAAGCTATGGCTGAGCGAGTGCACGCAGCCCAAGCCTTTCTGAAACGCCATCGCGCCTTGCATGGAGGCGCTCATCATGTTCAGGCGTGCTTCGCGGTCTTGTCCATTGGCCGTGGCGCGTTCGATGTACGCCCAACCGCGGGTGAGGCCATCTAGCGCGATGCCATCGGCGGGTGGGTTGAACGGTGCGGCCATGAAGGTTTCCATGCAGTGGGCAATGGCATCCATACCTGTGGCAGCAGTGAGGGCAGGGGGAAGGCCGAGTGTGAGTTCAGGGTCGAGCAATGCGGCCTTGGGCACCAAGTGCCACGAGTGGAAACCCAATTTGCGCCCATCGTCCACGATGACAATGGCCCCGCGCGCCACTTCGCTGCCTGTGCCTGCGGTGGTGGGTACTGCAATCAAAGGGGAAACAGCCGGTGTGATTTTGAGTGAGCCGCCTTCGATGGTGGCGTAGGTTTTGAGCGGACCTTCGTGGGTTGCGGCAATGGCCACGCCCTTGGCACAGTCGATAGACGATCCACCGCCCAGCGCAATGAGACCATCGCACTGATGCGCGTGGTACACAGCCACCGCCGCTCGCACAGCGGCCTCGGTGGGGTTGGAAGGGGTTTGGTCAAACACGGCCACCTCTAAGCCCGTCAATGCATCCAGCGCCTTTTGCAAAATACCCACGGCTTTGACGCCTTGATCTGTCACGATGAGGGGACGTTTGATGTTGGCTTTGTCGCACTCGCTTGCGAGGGTGGCGAGCACGCCAAATTCAATCTGGATGTTGGTAAGGTAGAGAATTTGAGCCATGGCACACTATAAAACATGAGTCATCCACGCAACCCGCAAAGCCTGCTCACCCCCGCTATGCGCGATGTGCTTCATGCCATTGCCAAAGCAGGCCGCCCACCGATGGCGCTGCTCACTCCTGATCAAGCCAAACAAGCCTATGCCTTAGGCGCTGGGGTACTTGAGGTGAACGCACAAAAAATGGCACGTGACGACACGCTACACATCCCCACACGCGATAGCGCAACACTGCGCGCCAAACTGTGGGCCGAACACGCCAAGCCCAACTTGCCTGTGTTGCTTTACTTTCATGGCGGTGGCTTTACTGTGGGCAGTCCCGAAACCCATGAGGCGCTTTGCAAGCACTTGGCCCATTTGGCGCACTGTGCTGTGGTGTCGCTGGACTATCGGCTCGCCCCCGAACACACATTTCCCACCGCACACAACGATGCATTTGATGCATTGCAATGGTTGACTGCAAACGCCAAAAGCCTTGGCCTAGACCCCACACGCATCGCCATCGGTGGCGACAGCGCGGGCGGCACGCTGACTGCAGCCACGGCTATCTCAGCCCGTGACGCGGGCATTGACCTGAGACTGCAAATGATGTTCTACCCCGGTTGCTCGCCAGAGCACATGGCCTCTGCACATACCTTTGAAAAAGGCTTCTTGCTAGAAAAAGCCAGCATCGAGTATTTCTATAACCACTACATGCCCAATGCAGCAGATCGTCACGACCCTCGCTTTTCGCCATTGCTGGCTGATGTGTCAGGTGTTGCCCCCGCATGGCTGGGTTTGGCTGAATGCGACCCGCTGGTAGATGAAGGCGTAGCCTATGCAGACCACCTGCGCTTGAGCGGTGTACCTGTCGACCTGGAAATTTACAAAGGCGTGGTGCACAGCTTCATTCAAATGGGCCGCGTCATTCCCGAAGCGCTCACCGCGCACATGGATGCAGCTCGTGCTTTGCGGCAGGCGTTTGGGTTGTAATCCATGCCGATGACTTACATCGAAATAGGTGAATGGGCGCTGTTGCAAGCAGCAGCGCAATCCGTGCGCACCGCTGTGTTTGTTCATGAGCAAGGCATTGCTCCCGAAGATGAATGGGATGCAGAAGACGACAGCGCTTTGCACGCTGTGTTATTTGATGTGAATGGCCAGGCATTGGGCAATGCGCGACTGCTGCAACCTTCAACAGCCGTGGCCAAAGTGGGGCGCATGGCGGTGCTCAAAGAAACCCGAGGACATGGCTATGGCGCAAGGTTGTTACAAAGCCTCATTCTCGGCGCCAAACAACACGGTCATCAAGAAGTACGCCTGAGTGCACAACGCAGCGCGCAAGGCTTCTATGCAACACACGGCTTTGTGGTGGTAGGGGAACCCTTTGATGAGGTTGGGATTGCGCATATCGAGATGGTGTTAAGTCTGACGTGATGTCGATGAGATCCGTGCAAAAATAGTTCAAATTAATTATTTGCAAAATTTTTCACCATGAAAATCACGTCTCGTTTTCTCCCTCTCACTTTGACCGTCGCTGCCTCACTCATATTCACAGGTCAAGCGAATGCGGCTGATTTGACGAGCTTTCATACGCTCACCCAAACAGAATTCTTGGCACTGAGCAAAGACTTGGCGGCCACAACCAGTACCAAAGCCATTGAACCTGCAGCGCCTCTAGGTATTTCCGGATTTGATGTCAGTGGATCAGCTTCCATCACAAACACACAAGCAGGCGCAGTCTGGAACAGAGTGTCGGGCGACGATATGGATCAGTTAATTCAAACCAAGCTATCCATCAGCAAGGGCCTGCCTGGTGGATGGGACGTGGGTGGATTCGTGTCCAAAGTGTCATCCACCAATGTCTCTGTCGCCGGTGTACATGTGAAGTATGCGTTGTTAGAAGGCAATGCCATCACGCCAGCCATCGCCGTGCGCGGCAGCCACAGTCGGATGGACGGCGTATCGGGCATGGCGTTGAACAACACAGGCTTGGATGTGTTGATTTCTAAAGGTTTTGTGGGTTTCACACCTTACGCAGGCGTGGGCACGGTTTACACAATTGCCACAGCGACCGGGCAACGCGATGAGAGCTTTTCACAAGCCAAATCATTTGTGGGTGTGAGCTGGAACATTTTGCTGTTCAACCTTTCGGCAGAGTACGACAGAACAGGCAAGAACTCATCTGTCGGCGTCAAAGCCGGTGTGCGCTTCTAAGCTACACAAAAATCAAATATCGTCTCGCAACGCATACGGTAGCGGCAGCAGGCTTAATACAGGGCCGTCTGCCGCACCTGCGTGCAAACTGCTGTTTTCAGTGGCACGGAGTTGCAGCTCCAGCACCGCCACATGGGTCAACCCATCGTTCGCAGCTTGCGCCACTAGGCCGCAAGGCTGGGTGGCGTCTAAGCTTGAAAACACCTCTTGACCAGCGACCATAGCGACATCGCTTTGTGCAATAAAAGCCCGGCGCTTCAAGGTACCTCTGAACTGGCTACGCGCCACCACCTCTTGGCCGGGGTAGCAGCCCTTCTTAAAGTTCACGCCGTCAACGCTTTCGTAGTTGAGCATTTGCGGTACAAAGGCTTCGAACGTCGCTAGCTCAACCCAAGCAATGCCGCTCATGACTTCACCCACTTGCCAAAGGTCTGCGCTGAGCGCCGAGCCAGCGGGTGCTGGCACGTCTTTGGGGGCAATCCAAAAAGCGCGAGATTGACCGAGGGAAGGATAGAGCGTCAGCACATCGGCCAAACCTGCTGCGTGGCGTTGCCAAGGCTCAATTTGTGCGCCATTCAATGCATCACCTGCAGCATCACCCACCAAGCCCAGCAGCTCAAACTCATCGCTGGCATCACTCAGTTTGGCTTTGGCGCGCAGCACAAACATCGACAAACGTTTGACGGTTTGGGCGATCAGGTCTTGGCGACAAATCAACAGCACTTCCTCGGCAGAACGCTTGTAGACCACAAAGCTTGCTTGCATTCGCCCCTTGGCATTGCAAAAAGCAGCCAATCGCGATTGGCCTTCTTTCATCAGCAACACATCGTTGGTGAGCTGGTTGTGTAAAAAACTGGCTGCGTCTGGACCGGCAGCTCGAATGATGCCGAGGTGGGGCAAGGGAGCGATGCCCTGAAATTGAGCAGTGATGGTCTCTGAAATCATGCGGGCATTATCCCCGTGACATCATCCATACTGACTTTGTGGAAATTGCGGTGAATTAAGAATTTACCTAAACTCACACACATCGTAGGGGAGTAGCTCAATCGAGACGTGTTCAGTTTCAGGCTTTTGCCGCATGTCTTGATCAACCCGTCGTCATGACGAAGCCTAGGCTTCCGGCTGGTTGGGCACATAACTGATTTATTACAAGCTAAGCAAGACCTTCGATCCCTGGCTTTTCGTGCGCGAAAAGC
>JACCDV010222225.1_pt1 | contig 16841 bp, 17 predicted proteins | sample 7446131 | NCBI WGS metagenome assembly JACCDV01 (sample SAMN15323448, study PRJNA562643) | freshwater metagenome | isolation source: river surface water | place: USA:Blue River Watershed | collected 2017-08-17 | reverse complement strand
GCTGAATCTTACCGTCTTCTGGATAACCAGCGGCTTTGAGTTCGGCCTTTACGTGATTTTCGTTTGCTCCCTCAAATGGTGGCACTACTGCCTGGTAGCCGAGGGCTCCTGCAGCCATACCAAGGTGAAGTTCAAGAATCTGACCGAGGTTCATACGAGATGGAACACCCAGTGGGGTAAGGAGAATATCAATTGGACGTCCGTCTTCGGTGTACGGCATATCTTCTTCTGGCAAGATGCGAGAAATAACACCCTTGTTACCGTGACGACCCGCAAGCTTGTCTCCCACTGAAACATTTCGCACCTGAGCGACGGTGACGTGGATTCGCTTGATGACGCCACTTTCGAGCTGATCACCATTCTCACGAGAGAATACCTTGACACCAATGATACGACCGCGCTTTCCGGCTTCGAGACGGAGTGAGGTGTCCTTCACATCCTTGGCTTTTTCACCGAAGATACTGCGGAGGAGTCGCTCTTCTGGCGTAAGCTGGGTTTCACCCTTTGGTGTTACTTTACCAACGAGGATGTCGCCAGGGCGCACTTCAGCACCGATGCGGATAATACCGTTTTCATCGAGGTTGCGGAGTTTCAATTCTGATACGTTTGGAATATCAGGAGTGGTAACTTCTGGTCCAAGCTTGGTATCACGTACGGACACTTCGAGCTCATCGAGGTGGATACTGGCAAACTTACTGTTCTTCACGAGACGTTCTGAGATAACAATAGCGTCTTCGTAGTTGGCACCGTTCCATGACATAAAGGCCACGAGTGCGTTTTGTCCTACCGCGAGCTGACCCTGGTCAGTTGAGGTAGTGTCTGCAAGGAGATCGCCACGCTTTACCTTGTCGCCAAGCGTTACCGCTGGACGGTGGTAAAAGGCTGAGAAGTCGTTCGTACGCTGAAGGGTTGTCAGTGGATACTCTTTCTTCTTCCCTTCTTTGTTCTTCACCACAATGTGATTGGCATCACACTCAATGACTTCACCGGCTTCCTCGGCGTAGACAACGCGTCCACTGTCGCGAGCGGCGACACCTTCAACACCGGTAGCCACAATCGGCGCTTCGGTGATGAGACACGGAGTTGCCTGCTTCTGCATGTTAGAACCCATGAGCGTACGGTTGGCGTCGTCGTGGTTCAAAAACGGAATCATCGAGGTCGCAATTGAGAAGCCTTGGTTGGTGGCCACATCCATGTACTCGACGTCTTCACGCTTTACTGAAAGCGCGTCACCACGCTTACGGGCGTCAACGAACTTTTCCTTGATCTTGCCATCCTTATCAAGTTCGATAGCAGCGTGCGCAATGGTGTACTTCTCTTCTTCGTGGGCGTTCATGTAGGTGACTTCGCCGGTGACACGACCTTTTTCTACCTTCACGTATGGAGTTTCGATAATACCAAAGCGGTTGACCTTGGCGTACATAGAAAGACGCAAGATGAGACCGATGTTTGGACCTTCTGGAGTGTGAATTGGACAAAGGCGACCGTAGTGTGAGGTGTGTACGTCACGCACTTCAAAGCCGGCTCGTTCACGGGTAAGACCGCCGGGGCCAAGCGCTGAAAGCGTACGGAGGTGCTCGATTTCAGCAAGGTTGTTCTGCTGCTGACTGAACTGTGAGAGCTGGTTTGTACTGAAGAACTCCTTGATCGCCGCCTGGAGTGGACGTGGGTTTAAGATCTGCATCGGGAGTGAGGTTTCGGCCTCAATCGTCGACATGCGATCCTGAATGTTTCGCTTCATGCGAGTCATACCAACGCGGACACGCTGTTGGAGCATTTCACCAAAGTAACGCACGCGACGGAAACCGAGGTGGTCGATGTCGTCTGGCATCGCCAGTGGATCATGATTCATCTCAACGATGTTCTTGAGGATCAGCTTCATGTCTTCGATAGACACGGTACGTACCGCGGTAGCCTTTGAGTCAGTTCCGAGACCATAGCGTTCGTTGAAGTGGTGACGACCAATTTCTGAGAGGTCGTAACGCTCTGGCGCAAAGAGTGAGCGCACGAATTCACGAGCATTCTCAACGGTAGCAAGATCACCATCGCGGAGACGCTTGTAGATTTCGATAAACGAATCATCAGTCGTCTTCGCTGGGTCCTTGGCAATTGTTGCCTTCATGTACTCTTCGCCACGTTCAACCCCCTTCATGAGGTCAATCATGTCTTTGTCTTTTTCAAGACCAAGGACACGGAGGAGAGAAGAAATTGGGAACTTCTTCTTGCGATCGATTTTGACGTAAATCACACCGTCAGCATCTGATTCGATTTCAACCCACGCACCACGGGCTGGGATGATCTTCGCACCAAAGAGGGTGCGTCCCTTTACTTCGTTCGCGGTAAAGAAAATACCGTAACTACGCGCGAGCTGTGGCACGATAACACGCTCTACACCATTGATGATGAAGGTACCGTTTTCGGTCATGACGGGCATATCAGCGAGGAACATCTCTTGATCTTTTTCAGATTCAAAAGTCTTGTTCTTCAAAATCACCTGGGCCCGGAGTGGTGCATCGTAGGTGAGCTTGTTTTCCTTCGCGTACTCTGGCGTACACTTGGCTTCACCAAGTTCGTACTTCTTGAAGCGGAGTTCAAACTTCTTTTCTGAGTAGTCGGTGATTGGAGAGAATTCGGTAAATATCTCCTTAAGGGCTGTCTCAACAAACCACTTAAACGAATTTCGTTGTGGTTCGATGAGATCAGGCACTTCAATCATTGGCGCAGGCGAGATGGCAAAGGTCTTTTGCTCCATCGCACCAACTGAGGCGTAGTCTTCGTACTTTAACTTCATAAGGTATATAAACTTATGTTTTGCAAATTAACACACAAAAAGCCGCACGTATCCGTGCTACTTATTTGGATGTTAGAGGTGCACTTGTAAAATTGTCATTACGACTGTGATTTACCTCCGCGACATCTCTCAATCAGAACTCACCCGAGATTGCGTTTGTGGGGGTATTATACGGATTTCTGAGGTTTTGGCAAGGGTCACAATGTTAAAAAGGTATATAATACTATTGACAAGTTGGTAATAATTTGATATATTAGTAAAAGGTGAATCCAGACATGGAGTACGTCATGAACTACGCGTCACTGCTCTACACTCCCATTCCCACCGGCAAAGGCAACACGGTCTACACGGTGTGCGCCCGCGGGAGTTTCATCCGCGAGCCCAAGGTGGGCCATACACTTACGTTGTGTGGACTGCCCTGCGATGTCGACTGCCACGGTCTCGATCTCGAAATGGATATGGTTGACGAGGACCTGAAGGACAAGTACCTCTTCGTCAGGTTCAAGCAGATCGACCTCGCTGCGACAAAGCTGACCGTCAGCCCCGAAGACTTGGCCGATCAAATCGCAGCCTACTTGGCCTCGGCCGGTTGGCAGATCTGCAACGACGACGGAGAACCTATCGTTCCCGCATAACCCCCCGAAGACTCCCCCGGAGCGATTCGGGGGTTCTTCATTTCAAAAACTGCCAAAGTTATTTGAGGCCAGCGCGCCACTTCTCTATCTCGGCATGATTGCCACCAATGAGCACCTCGGGGACGGGGTGCTTTTTCTTTTTATAGACGAGGACCTCAGGGCGAGTGTAGGTCACGCCACTGGTGGCACGCTCGTCTTCGAGTGATTCAAAGGTACCAAGTACACCCGGAATCTGTCGTGAGACTGAGTCGATAATAGTGAGCGCTGGCAGTTCGCCACCAGTCAGCACGTAGTCGCCAACTGACACCTCCTCAGCTTCGAGGATATCTTTGACCCGCGCATCAATCCCCTCGTAGCGCCCTGAGATGAGGACAAGGTGGTCGTAGTCACGGGCCCAGGACTTTGCGAGTTCATTCGTAAAGACCGTCCCGCGCGGCGACATAATGAGCGTCTTTACCTTCCCTTTTTTGAGACTTGCTGTCTTCTTACCCACCGCCTTCTCCCAGGCTTTGAGGATTGGCTCCGCGAGCATCACCATACCAGGACCACCGCCATACGGGCGCTCATCAACTTTCTTGTGCTTATCGGTCGCAAAGTCACGAGGATTGTAGTACGAGATATCTATCTGCTTCCCCTGTACCTTGGCACCCTTGCCCTTCTCGGCTTTCTGAGCACGTCCAAGTACACTCGCACTCGTGTACGCCGCACAGACTTCTGGGAAAATAGTAATAACGTGAAATTGCATAGTGCTACTGTAGCTCATCTCGGAGTTTCATCCAAATCTTCCCGAGTTGATTTTCTCCCGAACCATCTGCCCCAGTGCCCCAGTAATAGTCGGTATCATATACCTTGAGCAGTTCACGCTTACCAGTCGCTATCAGCACCGCTTGTACGTCCGCATGCTGCTCGAGCTTAAGGCGACATAAACGCTCCATCAGTACATATTTATCATAACCTTCAGTCTGAAGGTCTAGGTTGTTTTTGTACTTCTGTCCGGCGCGCCAGGCATCCATCGGGCTGCGGGCGGCGAGCACCTCATCTCGTTCGGGACCTGGTTTGATACGGAGAGCCTGGTACCCATGCTCAACGGTTTTACAGACCACACCATCAACGACAACTTCATGAGCTGAAAAAGGCGAAAGATCATTAAAACGCGTTTCAACGAAGTTTATTGGCGCCGTGTCTTTTGGATTATAATCTGCACCAAAGAAGAGATGGTCGGTGTTTGCCATATTAAAAGCGTAGCACAAAAACAGGCGGAACCGAAGGTTCCGCCTGTTTTTGTTTACGTACCAACTCTAAATCTAAGAGACTGAGTAAAGTTCGAGGCGGACAAGAAAAAAGACGCGAGATGTACTGATTTGTACTTTGAGCGTCTTTTTTCGTAGTCCAACAAAGAAATTTGCCAGTATATTAGATTTTTAGGTCATCAATGGCTTCGTCGAGACTCTTAGTGCTGCTTGATACTATCCCTTCATCTTCCATCGCCTCACTCATCTCACGAGTCATCCCCTTGCCTCCTTCTGGTTCATTAATCTTGAGATTCACGCGAGCGTCGTGCTTCATTCCGACCACTCGGAGGAGTGTACGGATGGCCTTCGCAGTATTGCCCGAACGACCAATAATCTTACCCATATCGTCAGCGTGAACATCAAGCGTGAGAAGTACACCCATTTCATCAACCGTACGGTTGATATGGACTGAACCTGGATTGTCGACCAATGCCTTGACTACCGTTTCTAGAAATTGCTGATCTTCATGCATATCGTATTCGTATACTATCGTGTAAATGTCACGTGTGCGCGGAGGTAATCAAGCGACACAGTAGACGTATATATATGGTACGGGGGTATCGTAGGTACGTCAACAGCCCGCCTTGAACAAATCAAGAGGCGGGCTGTATGGAAAATAAGGAGTTTTGGTAGCTTAGGCTGCCTTTTCTTCTTCGGCTGGTGCTTCGGCAGGAGCCTCAGCTGGTGTTTCAGCTTCTGGAGCTGGAGCCGCGGCGGCTTCTTCTTCGGCCTTCTTGGCAGCTTCAGCAGCAGCCTTGGCGTCGGCTTCAGCCTTTTCGGCAGCGGCTTTCGCCTCAGCTTCAGCCTTCAATTTGGCTTCGTCGATGATTGGCGACTTCTTTGGCAACGCATTCTTTTTCTTGCCATCAACAATCTTCTGGGTGACCAGCATGTTGTACACGGTAACTGATGGTTGAACACCATGAGCTAGCCAGTGCTTAGCCTTATCACCATTAATAGAAATACGGCCGAGCTTTGGGTCATATGAGCCAAGAAGGTCGACAGTTTTATTACTTTTTACGCTCGTACGCTTATCAACCACTACAATACGGTAGCTTGGGTTGTTTTTGCGGCCTACGCGCTTTAAACGCATCATTAACATAGTGGCGAAAGAGTATCAGAAAGCCTTGATTTGGTCAATACCGAGTTGCCTGGTATACTCGAAACCAATGGATTCTGTATACGAAGGCGTACTGATGGTACGCGGCAAAGGGACCGGTTTTATAAAGTTACCGGACCACGACGAAGATATTGTTATTGAGCGAGAATCACTCGGTTTTGGCCTCGATGGCGATATTGTCGAAATTACCCTCAAAAAGAAAATCCCTGGTAAGCGCCAAGAAGGCAAGGTTACCCGGGTCATTACCCGTGCCTGGCAGGAGCTTATTGGGACTGTCAAAGAGCGTGAGGTCGAAGGCAAAAAGCAGTACTACTTTGCCCCCGACAATCATCGTATCCACGTGCGTCCCGTCCTCCCTACTGCCACTGTAAACGACCTCGGTATGAAGGTAGCCATTGAGATCTCAAGCTGGACGAGTGAACATACCGACCCCGTCGGTACCATCACCGAGACGCTCGGTCGCGCCGGCGACCACGAGACTGAAATGCAGGCGATTATCCGTAGTGGTGGCTTTGCAAAGACTTTCCCTGAAGTAGTACAAAAAGAAGCGCATGGTCTCTACGAACGCCAAGCCGAGATTTTTGCTGAGGCACTGAAGGACCCAAAGCGACGAGATATGCGTGGTGTGACCACAATGACCATTGACCCCCACGACGCCAAGGACTTTGACGACGCGCTTTCGCTCCGCACCCTCGATAATGGCAACTACGAAATTGGTATCCATATCGCCGACGTCTCACACTACGTCACCAAAGGCAGCCTCCTCGACCAAGAAGCCAAAGATCGTGGTACCTCGGTCTATCTCGTTGATCGCGTGATTCCGATGTTGCCTGAGGTCCTCAGTAACGACCTTTGTTCGCTCCGTCCGCACGAAGACCGCCTCGCCTTCTCAGCCGTATTTGAGATGACCAAAGACGCGAAGGTGGTGGGTGAATGGTTTGGTCAGACTATCATCAATAGTGACCGCCGTTATGCGTATGAAGATGCGCAGACTACCCTTGATACGCAGAGTGGCGACTATCTCGCCGAACTCACGACCATGATGGACCTCGGTCGTATCCTCCGCAAACGCCGCTACAGCAACGGTGCTATCGCCTTTGAGCAACCAGAAGTGAAGTTTGAACTTGATGAACGCGGCAAACCAATTCGCGCATTTAAGAAGACCCGTACCGAAACCATGATGATGATTGAGGACTTTATGCTCCTCGCGAACGAACGAGTGGCTGAACACATCTATAACCTCGCCGAAAAGCGCGGTCGCGATCATGCCTTCATCTACCGCATCCACGACTTGCCAAACCCAGACAAGATTGAAGAACTTTCCCTCTTCCTCCGGGTGCTTGGCTACGAGTTTGAAGTCCATAAAGGTATCGTCAAAGCGACCGACATCAACAAACTCCTTAAAGAAGTCACCGGTACCCCCGAAGAAAACCTCATCAAGACAGCAACCATTCGCTCAATGGCCAAAGCGGTCTACTCGACCAAGAACATCGGACACTTCGGTCTTGCGTTTAAGTTCTACACCCACTTCACATCCCCGATTCGTCGCTACCCCGACCTCCTCGCCCACCGACTCTTGCGACTCCACCTCGATAATCAGCCAATTGCTGCTGGCGAAGTTTCGGCCTTTGAAGCGGTCAGTATCCAATCTTCAAAACGTGAAATGGAAGCCGTCTCGGCTGAACGTGACTCAATCAAGTTCAAACAGGTAGAGTTCATGATGAATAATGTCGGCAAGGAATTTGATGCCATCATCACCGGCACCGCTGACTGGGGTATCTACGTTCAAGAACAGGAAGCCCTCTGTGAAGGTATGGTCCGCCTGGCAACCATCAAGAGTGATTACTTTGAACACGAAGCGAGTAAGTACCAAATCAAAGGACAAAAGACCGGTAAGGTCTACCGTCTCGGCGACAAGGTCCGGGTGAAGCTCACCCGCGCTGATGCTGAGGAGCGACAGCTCGACTTCGAACTGATTGTGCAATAACTAAAAAAGCGAAAGAAAGGACGCCAAAAAAGGCGTCCTTTCTTATTTCCTATGCTTATGATACTGTGTCGCCAGCAAGCAGTGCCGGAAAGGAGGTGAACCATGCTGCTCTATGCTCTTCTACAAGCCCAACCAAGGATGACTCGCGACACCGTAGAACTGATTCTCAGGGGACGTGGCATCGGGAACAATATGCTGTCTCACGACCGCCTCGTACTTGCTGAGATCAGAGACGAGTCCTTCCGCGAGGAATCTGACCGGGAGTTCTTCTTCAATACCCTCAGCGGACTAGGTCTCTCCCTGATCCTTCTCATCGAGACCGACGCACATGGGGTAGCAGAAATACTCTTCCCGAAACCCTACGGCGAACGGAAGTCTCCCGAAGAGAAGCAAAGCAACGCCGAAGCAGACCAGCTAATGACCATGCTTTGCGACTTCTTAGCGGCCATCCACGGCCGTGGATGGGAAAAGAAGCAAAAGATTTGGAAGCTTCCTCGTCTGGTCCCCTGCGCCTAGGCCGGCAGTCCATAATTGTTTTGAAGAACAATTATGGACTGCCGGCCATTTTTCATGTATCACTGCCATCACTTTCTTTTCTACAGCTATGCAGTACCCTTCATCGCTAAAGTTGCACCATATACCTTTGCAGTATACTCACTACCGTGGATTTTGTAGGCTGGGCGCCACTCCTCAAGCATCGCCGCTTTCGTCATACCAAAATAGACATCGTAGCGGGTTGGAATATCAACACCATCAAACATGTCAATTAACTCCATTGTTGTTGGATACAACATTACAAATTTTTTGATTATCTTGACTAGATTTCCCATACCACTGTTATAGGCCCCAATCAGCACTGGTCCAAAAAAGTGCTTTAGCATCGCTGTCTCATCCCCATTGAAATGATTGATGGTTATGATATCTAATTCATTTTGACACTGATCAGAAATATATTCATAGGACTGTACAACTAACCTAGCCGCTACTTTAATTTGATCAATCACATTGGTTGGATCCTCATCTGGTAATGCAAGTTTATTCCACGTCTCAGGCATTAACTGCATGAGTCCGAACGCCCCCACTTCACTCACTCGTGTCTCATCATAGCGTGACTCTACAAACGCCAGCCCGTAAGCGTTATCTATTACTTCTTTGCAGAGAGTAGCATCAGGTATAGCATTAATATCAAAATATTCATCTATAAGCTTCTTCAGCTGTTCTGGATTCTCCATTATTTGCAACTCCGAAATGTACCCATTTGCAAACGTATCTCGCTCTGCATAAAAATGTCCGCTGTCTGTTTTCATTCGCTCTACACCACCTTCTATCTCTTTACCAGCAAAATCATCGTCAGTCGTTTCAATTACCGGCATTTTGTTACTACTGAGACCTTCTACCACTTCCTTATCTTCTTTACCTACCAAACCTAATCCGGCTACGGCTGCACCTGCCAATCCACCAACTATCAAAGCTCGGCGTTTTGGGTCAATTGGAGCTTCATCTTTTCTGAATGTAGACTGGCGGAACTTATCAAACATACTATTTAGCCACACTAACCGCCTCATCAAACTTGACCGACAAGAGCTTAGAGACCCCATCACTACCCATCGTCACTCCATAGAGGATACCGGCCCGACTCATGGTCTCGCGGTTGTGCGTGATGAGAATAAGCTGTGATTTCTCGGCAAGCGCAGTAATCATATCGCCATAGCGACGACTATTCGCCTCATCAAGGGCGGCATCAGTTTCGTCAAGAATAATAAAGAGCGGCGGATTAATCTGACTCATCGCAAAGATAAGCGCAATTGAGGTGAGGGCTCGCTCACCACCTGAAAGCATATCAAGTCCACGCACGCGCTTGTTCGGCAAATTAACATCAAGCTCTACCCCTTCGGCCGTTTCCTCCCCGTCTTCTTCCACTTCTTCTCCATCTGAGGTCAACCGTTTTACCTTAGGCTTCACACGCTTGAGGCTCGCACTCCCACCACCAAACATCAGTACAAAGAAGCGATTGAACTCAACCGTGATTTTATCAATACCCACGACAAACCGCTCATGGAGTTCCTTGTTGAGTTCAAGAATAAGATTCTCGAGGTTCGCAACCGAGGTCGTGAGGTCAGTGGTTTCACGTTCGAGGAACTGGTCACGTTCGACGGCTTTGTTGTATTCGTCGACTACGTCCTCAGTTGCTCCTTGTCCGAGCTCCTCAAGGCGAATCTTGAGCTTCTCGAGCTCCCGTCTTCGCTCGCGCTGAACACTCCGGTCTTCCGCGACAATCGCCTCGATACTCACCGCCACACCATTTTCAACAATCTCATGATTGAAGTACCCGGCGGCGGCACTCTTGATAAGTGCAACCGCTTCTTGTAGTTCCCGCTTGAACTCCTCACGATCACGAGAAATCACTTCGCGTTCACGATCAATCGCCTCTAGTTCAACTTCGACCTTACGCACCTCACCAACGAGCTCAAATACGGCTCGCTCAGCCTGACGACTTTCGACTGCTTCAGTCTCTATTGCCTGCTTGAGGTGGTTGTAATGGGCTTCTGCACCTTTTTCGACTTCAAGGGCCTGTTCGTAGTCACGAGTGAGTGTAGCTCGCTTGCTTTCAGTCTCACTGAGTTCAGCTTCAAGCTGGGTTGTATCAGAAAAGGTCGTTGGTTCGGTACGCTTTAAAAAGGCACGGAGGCTATGCACGAGGTCTTGGAGCGCTCGCCTGAGAGTAGCCTCGTCTCCACGCGCGAGTGCCTTCTCGGTTTCTTGCTCAACAGACACGACAAGCTCTTCAAGAGCTTCGGCACTAATTACCTGTTTGGTGACCGACTGCTCGCGCTGGCTCACTCCGGCGATTTTACGTTGTATGTACGTTATTTCCCCTTCCACTGCGCCGAGCGTACGGAGCAAATCAGCTCGCACCTTACGTGACGTAGCGAGGGTTTCTTCAGCCTCTATCACCGCACTAGTATCTTTGGCGGCTTCGGCATTGCGGAGGAAGGTCTTAGCTGCTACCAACTTCTCTTGCAGTTCAGACAGCAGCTTTGCAGGAGCGCGTCGTGCCAGATCTAGTCTGTCGGCATGATGGGCGAGATAGGTATCCTCACGCTTGAGATACGTGACATAAAGAGTCTTTAATTCCTGTTGGACGGCAAGCGATTTTTCGACACGCTCAACCTGTTTTTTGAGATACTTGAGGTGGGGCGCAAGCTCACGACGAAGTGAGTCTACTTGTGCGATGTTTTCTTTGGTTTTTTCGAGTTTCTTTTCGGCTTCAGTTTTTTTGTATTGATAGACTTTAAGGCCCAGGGCGTCCTCAATCATTTCGCGACGTTCCTTCCCTGAGGCAGAGAGAATACGGTCGGCTTCACCTTGAGAAATTATGTGGTGTCCGGTTGAACCAATATTGGCAGCCGCGAGGAGCTCTTGCACATCCTTGAGGCGCACTTGCGAATCATTGATGAGATATTCGTTTTGTCCATCGCGGTGTACGACACGTTCGATTTTTATCGTATCAAAATCAAGCGCAAAGACGCGCTTCGTGTTATCGAGCTCAACTACCACTGAGGCACGATTCCCACGCGAGACAGCTTCACTACCACCCCAGATAAGGTCCTCGCCTTTCTTCCCACGGAGCGACTTCACCGACTGCTCACCAAGAACAAACCGAAATGATTCGGCCACGTTACTTTTGCCAGAACCATTTGGTCCGACAATAGCAGTGATTGGAGCGGAAAATTCAAGCTCGCTTTTTTTGGCAAATGACTTGAAGCCATTGATGGTTAGTTCCTTGAGATACATACTAATTACCAACCAACTGCCCCAGAGGAATAAACTGCATAGACATTCGGCATCGGAGTGGCTGGACAGTTGGCAGTGCCATACGATTGTGGACAGCGAGCAAATTCATCTTCATACGACCTCACTAATTTTGATTCGATAGAACCCAGAACCATAAGTTTGTAATCCGTACCAGTCGAGCGGTACAAAAAACCATGTCCGTTGGTATTTTCAGTACGTGGATCAATTGGTAGGGCCGCAATAAAATCTGGCGCGAGACCAGTAACATAGGTGTCTGCAGTGCAACCATACGCCGGCTGCGGTCCTGGTCCAGCCCAAACAGCACTAACACAACCTTGTGGAGGATATACTCCATACTGTGATTTGTAGAGCTCAATAGCTACCTGCATTGATTTGAGCGAAGACTTACGGATTTCATCTCGTGCTCCGGCACGGGAGCTGCTGAAGTTGGCATACACAATACTTGAGAGAATACCAACAACCGACATCACTACCATAAGTTCGACAAGTGTGAAGCCAGTTGTTCTGAAAAAGCGATACATACGATTAGGCATTAATTACCAACCGGCGGCACCGGGCGAATAAACAGCGTAGGTGATTGGGTTAGGACCATCAACTCCACAAGGATCAGCGCCAATCGAAGCTGGACAGCGCGCAAATTCATCACTGTAGGATTGCACTAGCTTTTTCTCAACGGTGAGATGAGCAATCAGTTTGTAATCTGACCCGGTTGAAAGGTAGAGGTAGCCGTACCCGTCAATATCTTCTTGGTTTGGGTCTTTGGGTAGTTCGGAAATAAAATCGGGCATTAATCCAGTTATGTACTGATCGTCGGCACGACATCCCCACGCTGGTTGTGGCCCTGGTCCAGCATACGTTGGGTATGAACCACAACCCTGTGCTGGATATACTCCATATTGGGCTTTGTAACGCTCGAGCGCCAGCTGGACTTCTTTCAAAGCAGATTTGCGAACATCGTCACGTGAAGCTGCACGTGCTCCACCAAAACTGGCATAAATAATACTTGAGAGAATACCAATGACCGAGACCACCACCATGAGTTCAACCAGCGTGAAGCCGAAGCGTGAAGAAGACGTTTTCATAAATTATAGACAAATTATAGCAGTAGTATCTTGGACACAGTTAGTGAGGCTGTTTGCACAGGTGTCAGACGTTTTAGCCAGGAAGCCACCCCACACACCGTACGAGTTGTTAAACGGCGCTGCGGCAGCATTACATGAACCTGGAAGTCCGTTACCCGCCTGCGCCGTACGTCCACACCAACCAATCACTTCACGGTCGGTTGAACCGCTAACGAGTGACCCACTACTGTTACCGACCCGGATGTCACAAGACTTAAACGGATGTTCATGAGTCACCAATTCGGTCTCAACGGTACGGAGGGCCACGAGCTTGTAGACACTCCCGGTACTATCAACAGCATATGAGTAACCAGGATTGCTACCACGACGAGGATCGGTCGGAAGACGATTGATATACGTTGGCGCCAGTCCGACAATAAATGCAGCTGACTCCCCTTCACTGGCGTAGCCATCTCCATTACTATCAGCCCCCATCGCTGGGTACTCGCCATTCTGTTGTTTGTATTGAGCAAGCGCAGTCTGCATTATACGCAAATCAGTCTGTCGCTCAGCGTCACGGGCTTTAGCATTGCCGCCACCAAAGTTGGCATAAATAATTGATGCCAAAATACCAATAATGGTAATTGATACCATCAATTCGATGAGAGAAAAACCGGCAGTGAACTGGCGCTGCATGTATGCTAAGTGTACCACGTAGAGAGACCCCCTACAGTCTCTGTGTGGACACAACACTAGTCAGCGTCCCAACCTTTGGCAGTAATAGCTCGCTCGGCCGCTTGCTGTTCGGCTTCTTGTTTTGATCGCCCCTTCCCTTCAGCGACTAGTTCGTGACGAAGGTAGACACCAATGGTGAACATGCGATCATGATCAGGACCTTCTTGTCCAAGCAGGTTGTAAGTTGGCGTGATTGATGCTTGCTCTTGAGCCAATTCCTGGAACCGACTCTTTGGGTCTTGCCAGAGACGCTTACGAACAATCTCATCAGTCTTCGGAAATAGTTCACGAGCGACAAAAGCTCGCGCTGCCTCGTACCCTTGGTCCAGGAACATTGCACCGATAAACGCCTCAAACACATTGGCGAGAATGTACTGCCGCGCCCGTCCTTCATCTTTGGCTTCACCCTTCGACATAAGGAGGTACTTATTGACTCCAAGCTTTTCCGAAGCTGCTGAAAGCGAAACAGTGTTCACAAGAGCTGCACGGATGGCCGTGAGTTCACCTTCAGGTTTGTCACTGTATGTACGGAACAGATAGTCGGTCACAATGAGTTCAAGGACGGCGTCCCCGAGGAACTCGAGCCGTTCGTTGTGGTCTTGCTGAGCATCACGGTGTTCATTGAGGTATGAGCGGTGCGTGATAGCAGTGAGGAGGAGTAATGAATCAGTAAAGGTCACGCCGAGTATTTTCTCGATCGCTTGTAAGTCATCCGCAATGTTTCGTGTTTCCATAAATGAGTTTCTTCTAATATAGCGTATCCAGGGGTTTTTGAAAAACAAAAGATTTATTCCAAAAAACTTATGGAAAGGCAACATTAAATAATTTTCAGAAATGAGTGCAATTCAAGGCGTTCGAGAAAAATATAGTGAGCCGTACTTGGACGTACGGTGAGGTATATTTTATCGAAGAACAACGCAGAAGTGTGCCATTTCTGGAGATTATTTGGAGCGGCGGCCGACGAGCATAGTGACCGCTTTAGTCACAATCGGCAAAATATCCTCGTAAAAATTGAGGTCGAGGATATCCGCTACCTTAAACCATCGTCCATCATCAAGACCACCTTTTTGTTCGAGAGTGATTTCGGTGTAAGGGGACGAGGCTAGGAAGTAGTTCACCTGCTTGCGGACCTTACCTTTTTCTGGATGACTCGCCACGTACTCGTTCATACCAAGCGGCGCTTCGATAGTGACATCAAGTCCGAGTTCGGACTTCAGTGCCCGCACGGCACCAGCTTCGAGTTCCTCACCCTCTTCAATCTTTCCCTTAGACAAGGTCCAGTGACCAAAGATATCGTGGACGAGGGCGAGGTACATCGCTCCGTCTTCTTCGGCGTACACAACCGCACCGCCAAGACGCTCCACCGGCATCTCATGAAAAGGAATATCACGCTTTTTCTTTTTACCAATTTCTTCTTTGCCAGGCTCACCAATTTCTTTGTAAACAGCACCAAGGACACCGTTTACAAAACGACTACTATTCTCGCCACCAAATTGTTTGGCGAGTTCAATCGCTTCGTTAATTGCTACCTTAGCTGGTACTTCACCACGATCAGCAAATAACAGCTCAAAGAGGCCGAGACGAAGGATATTGCGATCAACTGGAGAAATGCGATCAATTGGCCACTCTGGTGCGGCTTTTTCTATGACAAGGTCAAGCTCTGACTGCTTGCCCAAAATCCCATCAAGGAGTTTCTCCATAAAGGGACGATCAGTTTTGTTCGGCGCAAATTCTTCGATATTTCTGTCTAAAACTGCGATGATGTCTTTGCGATCAATTGCATTCAAATCCCACTCAAACATGGTTTGAAGAACGATACTGCGTGAAAGGTGCCGATTTGCCATAAAAAATGTACTAACTACTACTGTCCATCAGTATAGCCTCACTTGCGAGACCAATACGGTATTATCCACAAAGTCCCGCTTTGAAGCGGGACTTTTGGGTGAGGATGACTATTTTGCGGCCTCCGCTTCAACTGGCTGGCCAGCCTCGGCGCGAATTGCTTCACGCTTGGCGGTCATACGAGCTGCTCGGGCTTCCGCCTTAGCCTTCATATCAATCACGATACGACCGTTATAAAAGCCACACGCCAAACACATGTGATGTGGACGGTGCATCGCGCCACAGTTTTTGCAGACAGCCATCTCCGGGCTCTTAAGAGCGTGGTGAGAGCGTCGGTTGGCGGAGTGGGACCGCGTATGTCGCATTCGTACTACCATAGTGCCCGCAACTATATCAGATTGGGCTAAAATTGCAAGCAATAGCGTTTTCTCTCTAGAAAGACAAAGGAAGACCGTCCCGGGTGTGGGACGGTCTTGCATCGTAGCTGCGCGGAGCATTGCTTTCAGCGAATGGGATTGATTTTGGGGACCAATCCCTTCGGAAGAACATACGTGTGCCGCAGCCAGTCCTTCAGATCTTCAAGACCAGCAGTAGTAGTCTCGATTTCAGTGTGAACTGTGTTGCTGGGCGGGACGTGGCGCCACACACAGTGCCGATTCGGACAGCCTCCGTTGCAAAGCCTGGCCAAAATCGTTTTAGGATCCCAGGTACCGCAATCAATCACGACCCTGTATTTCCTCTTTCCGGGAAGAGGTTTTTGAACCCCTTCAGTCTTCGGCACGGCAGCACCATATCCAAGCATAACGTCTCTCTCCTCATTCAGGTCAGATGAAACTATACCACAATATCGATATTTCTACAATAGCTGACACGGTGCTCAGGGGAAAGACCATTTAGGGCTATTGTCCGGCGATGGAGGGCAGTGCCGTAGCCCTTATGCTTGGCAAATTGATATGGCGCAAAGGTCGGTTTATTGGCTAAACGACACATATAGGCATCGCGCGTCACCTTCGCTAAAATCGAGGCTAGCCCTATTACCTTCTCTTTCGCATCCCCCTTTACAATGGTTTCCTGGTGGATGCAGTACAGGGGTGCCCGCAGGCTCCCATCGAGCTTCACAGCTGCCGTATCCCAATCCAGTTCGAGGTCTTGCCTCGAACTTATGTCTTTGAGACCTTTATCGATGCAGGTGCGTATCACGATAGCAATCCCTTGTTTATCAATCGCTTTGGCACTTGCGAGTTCAACCGTACACCAGAGTTTCCCGACCTTGGCGAGCCGAAGCGCCTCTTTGTATATCCGCTCACGGTTCTTTGCACTTACCTTTTTACTATCACCCACTCCTGGAAGTAAGGTCCAGTCAAAACCGGCCGGAACAAGCACTAGCCCAACCGCCACTGGACCAGCCAAAGGGCCACGCCCCGCCTCATCTATCCCAATCACCCATTTTTGCATGTAGATAACTATACCAGGTAATTTTGGTATACTGGCTGTATGTCTGACCCGCAACCCCTGACGGCCAAGTTTGTCCATCTCCACGTGCACTCGCACTATTCCCTCCT
>JACCDV011300681.1_pt1 | contig 16858 bp, 13 predicted proteins | sample 7446131 | NCBI WGS metagenome assembly JACCDV01 (sample SAMN15323448, study PRJNA562643) | freshwater metagenome | isolation source: river surface water | place: USA:Blue River Watershed | collected 2017-08-17 | reverse complement strand
TCCTTTCAAAAGAGTTATCGTATCTCTTCTCAGTAGCTGGTTTTACTCTTTAAGGCGTCGTAGTTACTCGAGGATGTCACCTGGTACTTGCTGATTGTTCTGAGAAGCAGCGAGTTGGTTTTTTAGATACCGATTTTCCTCCAAAATACTATTAGAGCTGAAATGTGTATTGGTTTGATTGGATCTTTTGAGGTTTGAATTTTAAACTTCAAGGTTTTTGATATGTTTGATCAAGTCATTATTTTTTCTTATTTCCTCATTGAGTTTAGAGCGTAGGTCTACATTTTATTGACTGATTATACTTTCCTTTTGGCTTTTGTTAAGATCCTCAGGGGCAGGCCATTCGAACTGGCTAGTTGCAACATAATCTCTGGAAGAATCTTCTCTATAGTGAGTCGTAGTTTTATTTTTCTGCTCATATTGACTGTTCTTTGCAGGATTGTGAGAACTAAGACTAGTGACAATCTCATAATTAACATTCCTAACCTCCTCAATAGCCTACTTATTCATATTCTTCTTAGCTGAAACCATCTCTATCGCCTCATTTATGCTCTTTCGTGCCTAGGAAAGCCGATCGCTCCTTTTGGATGGGGAGAAGTATTGAAGCTTTGTTGGAGTTTTATCCAGAAATCCTGAAGGATAATCTCTATATTGGGATTTCTAAGCTGTAGGAAGATAGGTCGTATCATCATTGAATGACCCTCTCTTCTTGTTTGATGGATAATTACTGTCATACATCTTCTCTTACTTTATTATTATATTTTATTTGGAAAATCCATCGTATTATAATAGCTCATTTGCACATACAGAATCAGAAGTCGTCCTACTGCGCTCTTTTTTCCCTCCTATAATTTTACTCACTTCCGTATTTTTTTATTATCATCTATCTCATGATTTTCTTTGCAGGGAGATCTGCCATTTATAAGTATAAGGCGAACCCACCAAAAAATATGATGCATATGACCAATGCTATGACTGCTCTAACTTTAAGAGGCAAAGAATGCAATTTGGCAATGTCAAAGGTACCTGATTGGGATTACTGGGTTTGTTCTAATCCTTGCTCTAGATTAATTTATGTTGTTACATTGTTCGCTCATTTAAATCTATTGATTTTGTTTAATAACAAAATAATCTGGAACTATCGACGATTAATCATAATTTCAACAACTACTATTAGTATAGAATTTATCAGGCAAATAATCAAGCTATTGATTAATAGCAATTAAATATTCATCCATTTAATAGTGTATTAATACTATCAATACATTTAAAAGATAAATTCATTTTTTAACTTTGACCTTTTTCTTTTATTATTTTGCTTTCTTGGATTTGCTTGCTTATTTCTCAATGACTTTCGGCTTATTTTTTATTTATTTATTATTAGGAAGATGCTTATATGCAAAAAATGCAGAAATAATTACTACAATTATAACTCCCACAATCCATTTGATCTTGTTGTAATTTACTTTTTCTTCCTTAGGTCTTTATGTTTTTACTCTACTTTGAGGGGATGTCTAAGTGATTTCTTGTAGCTATTATTTTCCCAGCTCCTCGTCCTCGTTAACCTAGGTTTGCTTGTTCTTTATCCATTTTTAACTTAAGCTATTACTGGTCGCATTGAAATTGGAATCATAAGTATTAGATCGTTTAAAAAATGAATCGGTACTTCTCAAAGCTATTCCTTAGAAGTTTATTGTCTTAGTGTTGGTGATTTGAGGAGAAAATACTTCACTTTATTCTTCAGGAATTCCTGATATAGATTGAAGTTGCTCCTTTTTATCTCCATAATTAAAGTTACTTTAGTTTTAATTGCTCCGCTCAAGTATTTCGCTAAGGATAGAATCTCTCTTGCATGAAAAATCGATTCCCATCCTAGGAGGAGGAAGCTCTATCTTTGAATACTCCTCCTACCTTGGACTTGATACTTCAATCGTAATACTTTCACTCATCTTTTTTTACTCCTTCTTATTTGTTTCATTTTCAAACTATCTTGCATTAATTGATCCTGAAGATTGTAAAGATTTTGATATTTAACTTGACTTTTACATTAGACAATAGTTGTCCAATTCACATCGGATCTAAAGCCGAAAACATATTTATATATTATTAGCCTTATTTTTGGCAAAAATTGATGAGTATTCCCACAAGGCTGCTGATTTTAATGCGCTCCATGCTTTTGATACTTACTTACCTTGACCCTTCTCCAGGAGAATCTTGTTATATTCTTTTTGAAGTGGATTCAGACTATTGATAAAGTTGTGATAGTATTCAAGCAGGCTGATAGGTAACGAGTCAACAAACTAATATGAATCGCGGTTTATTATTTTGTATAATCCCCATTCACAGTTACATCCGCGCTCATACGTAAGCTTGAACTTGGCAAACTAACCTTTTTTGAAGAGATAAAGCGATTTGGGAGAATTTGCGATGATTTCTTCATCAAATTTTTTAAGTATCTGTGCGCCTATATTATCTTAATCTTACCCTTATTGTATTCTACAAAGAACTTTTATCCTTTCTTTGCCTCCAGTGAGATCTGGATAGGCGTAACAATAAATTCTAATGACGATATTTTAAGATCGGCTAGGTTCTTTCCGCTCATCAATAAATAATATTATTAGTACAATTATTAGTTTCTTATTATAGTCCGACGACTAAAGATATAACTTTGCGTACATTAATAATTCTTTTTGCCCAAATAGTCTCTATTTATTTAGTTTTTCATGAAAAACAGTTCTAATATATTTCATAATAAAGCGAGAATAATGCTACGGCCTTTGCTACTTGCAGAGCAGAAGAACTTCCAAATCGAATAGGAAGATTAGGTTCTTTTTCCTGATATCGCCAAGCATGTAAAACCTTTAATCCTCGCCATAGAAAAAGAAACATATGAGTAAGCCATGATTACCTTATGAAATATTTTCTTTTTCATGACCTTTTTATCATTTTGTTTCTTATTTAGAACAGCAGATAAACTTTACACTTCAAAGAACTCTTCGAAAGCCACCCCTTTCTAAAAATCAACCCATAATCATCATAACTTCGATATTAATTTAAAAGCCTTCTACCGTACCAAGACGACAAAATCAAATTTATCACCAAGATAGATGTGAACTAGTCAAGGACAGAATAATAGAAAAACTAAATATAAATCATCAAATAACCATTGCACTCCACTTAAGATGTAATTACTTTTCTTTTAATTCTAAAATGGTTTCCCAATGCAATGAAATACTATAGGCAACCAAGAAAAACTAGTTTTGCTGCCTCGGAAAAAGATATGTTCAAAAGTAAAACTAAGGCTAAAATCTAATCTGCTGAACTCATACATATCGTCTTTCTAATCTCTTAGAAAATCTACATTCCATAAAAATATGCTGATGAGCTTATCAATATTATTTCGCAGAAGCATACTATTCATCATTGGCAGATTAATTGCTTTACTATAGTCCTCAGTAATCCCAACAAAAAAGATTATTTTCTATCAACGCAGTTTACGTCACAGTCTCAGTTCCACTAATTTATTCACTAAACGAACTCAAATAGAACTGATCGTTCCTCAATAGTTAGTGGTGAAGTTCATCGCCTTAGTTTAATGAAAAGCAAAAGGCCAAGTGAAAAATCACCAAGGTTTGGTGGCAAATCTTAAAGGCATTCATAGCTAAGATCTTCAAGATTGTCTGAAACCAAATCTATAAATCTTGAGGAAAATAAGAAGATAAGCATTGGCTGCAATTTATCTAAGATAAAGAAATATTTCTGCTCTATTGAATACCTCTTTAGTGAAGCCTAACTAAAGCCCTAAATTATCGCATACCATCTCAACGAGGACAAAAACTCTGTTAATCTTGCCTTTAAACTTTAAACAATCTAATAATTATTTAAGTAATGGCCGAAATACAACAGTTTTTCTTCACTTCATCAACTAAATAAATCTAAACTCCTTCAAAATGAAGTCGTTCAATGCCTTGCAAACTATCGAATGATCTTATCTATGGAGCTATCTTAGATAAATTCAATGAATATAGATAACATTTACACAATGATCCGTTAACTCCACACAAAAACAGTAAACTCCTTCCTTTAGTCAACACAACAATACATATATGATCCCAACTACAACTAATGCATAACATAAATATAATCAGAAATAAATATCCTGTAATCGGAGCTAATCAACAACTACGCTTTGGGGAAATACGAATACGGCTACAGATTGATGAAGGATTTATAGAAGAAAAAGGGAAAGAAGAATTTGGCATAGAATTATATGCTGATGAGAATAATTGGAAGGGAGGAGATTAATCATCTTGATATTGGATACAAAATGTACAAACAAATCATTTAATCCAAATTAAAATAATCTTTTCAAGAACTTCTTCTCAACAAAAGTCACCTAAAAACCCGCTACACCCACTCTACAGGCAATAATGATGAGGATATGTTGAACAATATAGAAAATAGAATTGACATCTGTCAATAGAAAAAGAAAATGCTTGAAAACGCAATAGAACTCAGCTTGAAGGAGCGAGAAAGCTTGAAACACATGGTTCACAGTATGTAAAAAAACCCTACAGATATGAATTCTATTGTTAGTTAGCTTCCTTAATGAAAAGCCATATTTATTCTCATCTTATTTTTACTCGATATATTGCATATAATTCTTTTTCGCCTCCTGAATAAGCTGATCGAAGTTTTTCTGATAAGTATTTTTGATTATTCAAAGTTGATATAATAAGATATGACACAAGAGGGAAGCAGATTATCGATCCATCCTGAAAGCAGATAGCTCCAAACAACTTCATTCGTTCTTCCAGAACTATCTGAGGATGAAATAAGAATACAAGTGCTCTACAGCGGCATCTCAAGGAATGATGTTCTTTATCTATAGGGCCAAAATAGTCATGACTATTTTGGTGTTGCAGTTGTTGGAAGAGTTGTTGCTATTGGTAAGAGTGTGGGCACTAGGAAAAATGGGGAAATCGTTGGAATTTATTATGAAAATGTCAACAGAGGATAGTATTCCACAGGGTTTTCAACCTACTTGCAAGTACATGTTAGCCGAGCTGTCTACATTCCTGACTCAATAGACCCTCAAAGAGCCACTGAGCTACTTGGAGACGGAGTAGTCGCATTTAATTCGCTCTAAAGAATCCCAAAAGGGTCATCAATCGCTGTAATTGGAACAGGACATCTAGCATACCTAACAGTACAGTTCGCCAAAAAAGTGTTCGGGTTCACTGTTACAGTTCTCTCACTAGCAGGCACAGAGGGAGTTCAATAAAAATTTGGATGCGATGCGGTTGATACATTAACATTGTAAACCATAAAGAAATCTTCATAGAAGTTCGACGCATTGATCGCGACTGAGCCTCTCGGCGCACCATAAGCGAAGGTCCTGCAATCGATTGTAATTCGAACTGGAAAGGTCATATTTTCAGTTCAATTTGGATATTCTCCAGCTATTGTCTTCTTTGAGCTTATAGTATGTAAGGATTATTTGATGTAGGCCAAAGAGAGTTCATTGGGGCCAAAAGAGGAGACCATGCACAATATGTCAAAACTCTCAGAGCTGCAGCCTTCTCAGACATCAAAGGAACAATCATCTAGGCCCATCCCGCATCTGAATATAAAAACGCCTTCTAACGTGCCAAATCTACAAACTACGCAAACCAAATCGTTCTTAAATATTGATCAGCCCATCCAATAAAATTATCTAATAAATTACTTATGACATCAGATTCAATTCTTGCCCTACAGAAAATTTATAATTACAAAAATTGATAGATGGATCAGCTCCCCTCCAAGTCACTCTCCAAATCCATACTTATAGCTACTCCTTTATTCTGTATCGTGATCGCTCTGCTGGACGCTGCCGATGACCTTAGCTATCTCTTTGTCTTATAGTTCCTTGGAAGTGTGGATATCATGTTCATCCCAACAACCCAGCCTGAAATACGGTCTCCTAATTTCAGTCGGGACTAAGCTTTTCGATCGAGTGGGATAGATATTGGCAATAAAGGTCTAGAGGCGTTCAACTTGCCTTTGATTCAATTCGACAAGATTCAATCTTGGGCGAATAATCATCCCAATATTCGAGGAGTTTCCCCACGATGGATTGTTCCAGTAAGCCTGCCAAAAACTGACTCAGTCCTCTTAATAACAGACATTGGGCATGAACTATCGATGGGTGTTGGCTAGAAATCCAACCTACAAAATTTAGTCGATAATTAAATCGCATTTTCAAGGTAGCTACTCAACAAGCTTGGGTTGAAAATTGGGGATAAGTTAGATATAACGCTTTCATTGCCTGGACTATTGCAAGGAGCAAAAATGATTGAGAAATATCAAAGTTTTTAAAGCAGAGAGGAATATGTTGTGGATAGCACTGAGTTAAACATTAATCAAATTAGTGAGTTCATTTATGGGGCAATCTCAGAACGGGCCAAAGACTATAACATTACAGTCACAAAGGAGGACGTTCATTCAGTTGTCAAAGAAATCTATGAGACTGAGTTTACTGTCACTTTTAATATCAAGAATTAGTACAGAAATAAAGGACTCTATCCTACTACTCTCCATAATGTAGTTCTTATGAGCTTTGATGGATTTTCATCAATACTAACAAAACTATTTGTTGAAAAAGTCATCAACTCCAAGACTATCTAAGACAAAGTATTTTAAATAATTTAAAAAACAGATGTATCTAAAACTCAACTATTTTTGATGCGCACATACTATAGGTCAGCGAAAACTAGCAGCAATATTCAAAGCAACATTCAAAAAAACATCAAAGAACTGATAACTAAATACCCTTTGCTCGCAATAAGCACATTCAAGAATAGGTAGCTTGTCTACAATCCTGACAATCAAGGGGTTGGGGGCCTATTAAATGCCATGCAATCTTCTCCTGGTGAATTCCAAGTCATCTCAATATATCCCTTCTATAAGGATCTCGAGGGCATTCGTTTCTTCTTCAAATCAGTCATACAAATCTTCACATTCATCTGCGCTGTCATCTACTACTACATCATGACTCTCATCTTCAAGCAGATCTACGAGGAGAAGGAAATAGAGGTTGGAATATGGCGGACTCTAGGAGCAGGGGGAGTGAAGGCAAAGGAAAACTCACTGGTTGGCAAATATGCGCAATTCAAAGAGTTATAGCAAACGTTGACCATTGGCGAGAAATTAAACTATGGATACAAAATGCTAGTAAAGGTTGGATTTCTATATTATTGGCTCATCTCGGCACTTATCTCCACCTTCCTCTTTTGGCTGACCAAACAGATCATATACAGCTCGGTCAGTTCCATGTTCAACTACGACTCGCCTCCCCAAAAGCTAATCTACGTCTTCATCCTGCTCATCTCTGTCTTTAGTTTTACAATCGGTTTGGCTATCCTGCACATCCGATAGATCTACATAAATCCGTTAGTTTCAACTATAAAGCCAGTGAAGAGAACCTTCGATTTGGTGAAGATAAGAATAATAAAGATAGCAACTTTCGGCATAACAGTATAAACCTTCATTATTGCCATTATGCTCATCTATTATGGAGTAGTCAGCTATTATGAAATTCCCATGTCCATTCTGTATAATGATGGCTGGCTTCAGACCATACTCTTCAACTCCATCTTTCTATTCATGATCTTTGGAGCAATCATACTACTCAGTGTTTTGCAGTCCAGGATGGAGTGCCTTATTCTCGAAGGACTGTTTAAAGTAAGCGAGAGGTTAAACAGAACTAAGCTTATTATCTTAAAAACAATAAAAGCTAAACAATACAAGAATATTAAAGTCTCAATTATCATTTCAATTATTTTTGCCTTTCTGCTTTTCTTCGCTTCAGGCCTGAAAATTGAAGCGATGATAATTCAATCTTTCATTTAAAGGCAGCTTGGTGCATAGTTAGTTCTATAAAACTATTAGAAAAACACATTTAACAGGCAGAATATTGAATAATACTTGAATGGCCTCAATGGCGTACAATATTCATGGCTAAGCAATGATATCGACAACAAAAAAGTGTAGATATAATTTGAAGGAATTATCCAGAGTAAGCCCATCACTGCCATCTTCAAAATCATATCAAGCAATTATCTGAATACAACATTTTATGAATATTATTACCCTGAAAAATATTCTGTCAACGACATGAGTAGTTATTAACAGCTTCGTAATAAGGTCTATAATGGATTCAACGCAATTTACACAAGAGATGGTAAAAGTGTTGGACATTATGATCCATCAGATACGATTACATAGTACGATCCTCATCACATCAACATTAATTCTCAAAATTATCCCATACACAGGAACTCATCAACCAACATGGCACCCCAGGAACAAATAATCGAACTTGTTGTGACTTCAACACTGAGAAAAAAACTTGGCGCTTCACCTGGAGACTACTTCAAACTCCATGTTAGAAATGCGATCACTGGACTTGAGTATACCCTAAGATGCCGAGTTATGCATTCATTTAAAATCGGGCCTGGCCTTGATCTATTTAGTTCAGTTGCCTTCTTTACTTAGGAGCAAGCTGAGTACCTTTACTCGATTGTTGGAGTTGATCTAACTGAGATAAAATATTAAAAGCTATTCATCACTGGAAAAGATTTGAGCTCAGTCGGCAATAAAATTGTCAGTATTTCGCCGTAGCATACTCAAATGTTTGAAATGGGAATAGTTCGTGAAAGCTTCTAGACAATGTAGACCTATTTACAGGGGCTAGTTGCCTTGGTCACTGTCATACTTTCAAGCCTCAGCATTCTATTCCTGTTTATTTATACATATGGAAAGTGTAAGTAATAAGCATAGGTGTTCAAAATGCTTAGAGCTATTGGCCTTGCAGTTTCTGATATCAGGCTTATTGTCTTCATCGAAATTCTTATCAGGATAATCGTGTCTATTTTTAACGGAATCGTATTGGGGATAGTTTTCAGTTTGGGGCTTTCAGGACAAATTGAAGAAGTACTAATGATTAATACCCCTCCCATAAAGCTAAACACAATCTTTATCATAGCTTTTATTATGTTGGCTCTATTCGGAGTTACAGTTACAAACTCAACTTCCTATCTCAACAAGAGAACCGTCCTGGAAACTTCAAAGGGTTGATAAGTGATCTTTATTGACGTTATTAGTTTGATTAATAAATATTCTAAAGAAACATCAAAGCATAAGCCTAAGCTGCTGATAGATAAAGTTGTATTGCTCCATTGTCTGCACACAGCCCAAACGATGGCGACGCATGTTGTCAACAATTTCAAATACTGACAGCTGCTTTTACTTCTTTGCACAGCGAAGTGCCTCGATCATTGTTCCCAATGTTCCTGTCCTTCCAATCCCTGCACTGCAATGAATCATAATCATTTCCTTATTCTAGATTTTTTTTAGCGAATCCTCCACAAGATTACGGAAAAGACCTTCGTTCTTTTCCCCGAATGGTTTCTTCATGTCGCTCCATCCTGTCCACTAAATAAGATCAATCATACATGAATGTGTTAAAGCTGTCGGTCTCCTTATGGCCCTTTCAAAAGAATAACTGTGCGGACATACTCGTCACTTATCTTTTCAACCGAGCTGCAAGTTATCTTGATCTTATGATCCTAGTAGCTAAAAGATTTATTGAGCTCTGGCCAGTATTTTTATGCTTGTGGCTTTATTACTAACAAATTACGCCTCGATGAGGATCTATGAACGAACACAGCATAACAATCTTAACAATTTTAAGATAGTAACATGCAGACCAAAAATGGCTGAGCACACTTTACAGAGGCGCCTGCGCAAAGATAGCATAGACTTGATTATCTAAGACAGATCTCATTTAGCTAGCATTAACATAGAAGTTATTGATCGATTTAATGTTGATTCTATTGTGTTTGTCTACAATCATTAAATGAAGTACATGTATGAATGTTGCTGTATCTATCTTTTTTGTTTTCTCCCAAGTGCATGGCCATGTTGTAATTTGGAATTTCAGATTGCTATAAAACCTACGAGATAAGATCAACTTTACATTGAACTCACTCTTTATCCTCTTGTTGTCAATAGTTTTGAATTCTTATATCGTCACTCTTTTCTTATAGAATAGAGCGTCTTAGATGTATTTTTGCGGGTAAACTAATACCTCCTCATTTTTGAATCCTTACATTTCGAATGATTAAATATTACAAATAAATGCAAATACTCCACAACAAAAATATTTAACTATTTGTTCAAATTATAAATATGTCCAATTAATTATTCTCTTGTATTTGCGGTAGAAACTTTATTTAAAGAATGCATTTGAACTATAATTAATAATTAATATTTATTGATCGATGATGAGCAGTGCCAGTCTCATTGAAAAACCAAGAAGAGTCCTGGGCTATTACTAAATTGTTAAGAAGCTGGGTGAAGGAGCATTTGGATAAATCTATTTAGGTAAGAATGTGAAAGATGGTACTGAGGTCGCTTTGAAGATAGAAAGTGCAGCAGTGAAGAGGTCACAGTTACTCCTCTAGTCGAAATTCATTATTGATCTGGCCAAGTCAAAGGATATCGGGGAGGAGATTAATATCCCAAATGTTTTCAATATTGGAAAGGAAGGTAATTGCTATGTAATGGTGATGGATTTGCTTGGGAACTCCTTGGAGGACCTGCTGAATCTCTGCTAGCGCCATTTCACATTGAAAACTACTATTTTGATAGGATTATAGATGCTAAAACTCATTCGTTTTGTTCACTCGAGAGGAATTCTACACAGAGATATAAAACCTGATAATTTCCTGATAGGAAGAAGGCAGAATATTGCCAAAATATTCATGATTGACTTCGGGTTGGCCAAGAAGTATATCGGGAAGGAAAAAGAGCATATTGCCTATCGTGACAACAAAGATCTAACTGGAACCGCACGATATGCTTCGATAAATACGCATTTGGGAATTTAGCAAGGGAGAAGAGACGATCTAGAGTCACTTGTATATGTATTGCTTTATTTCCTAAGAGGCAGCTTGCCTTGGCAATCCATGAAAGGACAAGGCAAGAAATAAAAATACGATAAAATTATGGAGAAGAAGCTTACCATAGAAATATCTACCCTTTGTGAAGGACTTCCCGTCGAATTTGAAGAAATACTGTCCTATGTGAGAAGCCTCCATTTCAATTCGTAGCCCGACTACTCCTTCATTTAATCCAAACTCAAATCGATAGCATTGAAGGAAGGATATGACTTATAGACAAAAGACTATGATTGGATCCAAGTAGTAAAGAAGAAGATAGCTTAGAAGAATAGAAATTCATAATCCAATCTTATTGTTTCTCAGTGATTATCATTATCATAATAATTAAGATATTTAATATTGAAAGCTAAATGTGGATATTAAAATTCTCAATCATACTCGTTCTTGCCATCCAAGCAACTGCAGTCAATAGTTCATCCTGTAAGAATGGAATGGATGTGAGATAATACGAATAGGAAGTGAAGTTGAATGTTGAGGTTCTGAAATAGTTGAAGGAAGCATTTGGAGAGGAGTAAATAATGACTTATTTAGGCCCAAACTAATCTCTAAAATTCTATCGTTTCTCTTCAAAGGAAATAATTAAATCTTTTAATTGTTCCCCAAAATAGTTAACAGCCTGAAATTTACCATTTTTGTTCTTGTAGCGGCCTTCCTTCTTTTTGCCATTTGCCTAAAATTTGGTTCTTACTTTTTGAAAAGCAATCAATTAGTTCCATCTCAAGTGCTAAATAACATAAGAAAGATTACTATTGCTATCTTATGTCTAATGATAATTATCGAATCATTCAAAGGTAATATTAGAGCCATGAAGGTATTCAAGAAAGCTCTAAGCTTTAGAAATCTATAAACCATTTTATCTGTAAGCTACAGGATTACCCAGCTAACATAATCAAAGGTCAATAGCCTATTTCACAGACAGATACAGCACAATTATTTATCGGTTAGGCGCTCACAAATTTCACTTTAAACTTTTTGAGGCTCAAGCCTGCATTATACAAACTGCGAGCCAGCAGAAAAACAATAGAAGCCTCCTAATTAATAATGCAAAATCTATAGACAGCGACTTAATAATCGAAATAATATAAAAGCAAGATAAAGATGGCTCGAGATGCTCTGAGTTTAGCTTAAATCTACAGTATGATTAAGCCGAGAACACTCTATGATGCATATAGAATACCAAACAGAATACTCTAAGCAGTTCATTTAATAAAGTCACTTACTAAGACTGTTGATTATCTTGAGATCAAGTTACAGACAAATATTAGTGTGGCCATCAATATATTAAAAAACATATTTTACTTAGGAATCATATTTGTACTAGCTTTTGCGTTATACAAAGAATTTTTTGTAAATGTTTATACAAAGAAGGAAAAGCAAATAAATTCTATTTTTATCTATTTTGCCATATTGTTTCTACTTTTATGCACTATTATACTCTTGGTAAGCTCTGCTCTTCTTCCTGTAACTTTTTGGACTAATACCGCAGTTAACTATACATTTACAAGCTAACCTCTCTTTTTTTAAGAATTCAAAGCATTGAATGAGTTTAACCCTTAAATCCCTTAAATGACTTCAATGATCATGCCGTTTCAAAGAAATATACTCAAAATTTATTCAGGAAAATTCTAAAATTAAACTAAAACCATAATTTCTGCACTAAGGCCATATGCGTTCGAAAATAAGACTTATTTTTATAATTTATTTAGCGAATGCTTCAAATACCTAAAACCAAATGCACCCCAATAAAATATACAAAGAGTAATTAGTCAACACATAATTAAAGAATAGCATTTGATCGAACCCTTAGCCTAAGTATTTGTAAGTTTAACAAATATAATAAAGCTCTTTGAGTCGGGGGGAAGCTTTTAAAAGATTAATGGAAATCTTATTGGAAACTATTTACAAGAACTTTTAGATTAACATCTTTTACTCAGTCAAAATAGATTAGTTGCTTTTCGATAAATTAGCCACAAATGCCTAATCTATTTTCTTGCAATTATTTTCATTTACTTGGTAATGGGATAGAAAAAGTCTTTATAAAGCGTGAGTAAACGAGAGGAGATAAAAGGAATTGACTTAAATTAGATTTATTGAAATAATATGATATATAATCAGATTTATCCTAATTTATCAATCGATTATGCAGGTTCACTTTATCCTAATTTTTTAAATTCAGTTGTTTTAGAATCTATAACAGTCTAATATAACCCCTTCAAACCACATTTGATTGCCTCGAAACAGCATTGAAGAAAGAGGGTTACTAAGAATAACCCGAAACATACTTTCATTGCCAAATCAGCAAAAAATGTATCTATTGAGGATAATACATCTTCGCATTAAATAGACTCATTTCGGTCTCTTTTGCCTTGAAGCTAAAGATGTTTTAATACACTAGACTCATGAGGGCTGTATTTGAATAAAAATTCATTTGCAATAGAGTATGAAGGAAAAGGTTAAATAGAGTGTAAACAAATTGCTTTAACAGAAGTGTTTAGAATGGAATTTACAAAAGGGTAGTAAGAAGCAGAAAATTTAATGAAATAAACCTTTTTACCGAATTTGGATGTAAACTATGAAACATTTTTAGAGAATAACATCATCATAGTTGATTATATTTCCCATTGATTTACTTAAAACAGTAAATATGCAGTTTATAGTGCATCTATATTCCATATTTTATAATACTGTACTGCATACTTGACATCAAAATTTTTAGGATTGTTCTCAATTTCCCTTTGTATGAATTGTAGTTGTGTTTGAAGCTGATAAATCGAGTAAACATAGTAAGGGTCAATTTATTCCCGATAAGTGTACCCTAATCGCTCATTTTACTCATAATATTCTTGCAAAGTTGGTTTTTTAAATGTATACACCATTCTTTAAATTATATCCTCTAAAAACTTAGCCTTTGGCTTGGCTAAAAATGACCAATACTCAGTTGCTGGGAACACTCTTACATTGAATTGTAGCTCTTCATCATAGACCACTGTTCTATTAGCTGCAAAGAACCAATCATAAGTAAACATGACTAGATCTGGATCATCAACAACTTTGTTATAAACTGTCTCTTACTTATGAATATTGTCAACCCATGAGAAATCACGCACGAAGAAAGAGTTGGCATCAAGCCACATTCCTCCATTATCATAGAGAACAAAGAGGCGATGCAAATCTGAAAGTGCTTGAGGCGTGATATTTTTTATTTGGTGCTTGAGGAAGTTAAGCTTCTCTCCGTTTTCAGGACTGATGTATTTAAATACGCTTTCATTATCGAATATTGTGAATTACCATCCACTGATGCTCGTGTAGTGCCGCATATTGTTCATGCAAAGCCTTGTAAATGTTGGCGCGTTCTCAGGATTAGAGTTCCAGTAAATCCAAAGTTTTTTTGGGAAAACTGGCTTTAAGGTTTATTTAGGGTTGGTTTCGGCGAAGCGGAATAGGCAAAGTAAAAATATTATTAAAGGATAAAACATAACAAATATAATGTTGAAAAGTAGGTTCTTAATTTAAGGTAAGGATCTTGTTTATTTCTAAATATTTGTATAATCTCAACTAGTTGTTTGCACTTTATAATAATTTATTATAATGAACCGTTAAAGACCATACCGCCCTCAAAGGAGTCCTACAAAAGAGTCCATGTAGATCTAAGACTACAGGCTGAAGTAAGCCTTAAGAAGTGATTTGTCCATGCTCTAGGAAGAGAACGCAATCTTGAAATTGAAGTGCAAGAAAGTCTCATAACTATAAGATAAAGTGGAGATGGTATTGAAGCAGAATTCACAACTCCTCTCATAAAATTAAAAGCTATCTCGATTCCTACATCAACAAAAGTCAGAGAATGAAATTCTAAGAAACAAGTGCGAGACGCTTGCCAATCAGAAAGTGGGGATTATGGGAGAATTCGAGCAATAACGCAAGAAGATGATTAGAGAATTAGAGTTATTAGGTGATAGACTGTCTGAGGAGTAGGCCTTGAAGAGCGCACAGGTCAATGATATCAGGAGCCAGCTTCAAGTCGAACTACAAAATATCAAAAGACAATACCAAAATTCATAAAATTCCTATGAATTAGAGATAAGGAAGTTGAGATAACAGTTGGATAAGCGAGAACACTAACTTTCCGACTACGCCAGTAAAATGAAGAGAATGGCAACAGAGACAGATTATTAGATTATAAAGCTCAAGGAGTAGAGGTAAAAACTTAGAAATGAGCTTGCCTATTGCGAGGCTGATAGAATCAAATAACTTGACTCCTTAAAGACTAAATTTGAAATCAACTATCATGAGGAAATAGACGCAATCAAGCGAGTCCACCTCAACAACCTGGAAGAAGTTCAAATAGAGAACGCCAGGCTAAAGGAAACATTGGACGAACGGTGCAGATAGCTCGATGCTCTCGTCAATAAATCCAATAAACAAAGGGCATACTATGAAGACTCCATTACATATCTCAAGAGGGATTGCTAAGCATTTAGGGAGAAAATCATATAGACAGAACAACTAGGCCATTTGTAGCTAGCAGAACAAAGGGAAAAGCTTCATACCTATCACTAAGCTGAGGTCGATGAACTCAGAGAGAAACATTTGTTTCAGATAAAGGCTTTGTAGGATGAAATTGCACGCCTGGAAAATATAAACCACGGCAAAAATATTGAAATTTAACAATTAATAAAGGATAAAGTAGCGACAAGAGGAATATTCGATTCATAGCAGATGAGGGTTAAAGATGAGTACTCTGCCATCCTTCAAAAATACAAGGATCTATAAATGAGACACGCTGATCTGAGTAACCAAGCCAATAATAGGCTAAACGATAGAGAAAAACATATCCAGTATCTGTAAGATGTAAACAAAACTCAGAAATCCAATCACTAATCCTAAAGCCTAGCCCTGCATAAAATAATCTAGAGTCTCAAGCAAGAGCTCTCCAATGAAAAGATCATCTTTAGGTAGAATGAGCAGCATCTTAAAGAGGAAATCAGCAAATTGAACCATGAGTTGGACGAGGCAAAGACAAAAGCTGAGCTGTAGAAAGCTGAAGCGACAAGAGTCATATAGGATCTCAAGAATGATTTGAATGGAACATCATTCAATCTAACAACAAGAGCTGATAAACTCAACTCTAAGAATCTAATGATCGAAAAAGAGAATGAAGGACTTAAGAATAATATCATTATGAAGGAGAAAGAGATCAAGAATTTGGTTGAGAGACTAAAGGCTTCATCTGAGAGAGAGCAGAAACTATCAGCGTAGATTGATTAGATAAGAACAAAGATGGTGAAAAGATAGCAGAAGTCTAATGATGCCATAAGCTAACAAAAGAGCAGGCTTGAGGCTTCATTCAACTATACTCTATAAAACTTAAGGAACGATCACTAGGCCATGATGAGACTTTAAGCCAATCGATATAGAGACCTCCAAGAGAAGCTAAAGAGAAAATAGGCAGAGCTCGAGCAGCTTCTAAGGATGTACAAAAAAATGACAGACGAAATTCAAATTCTAACTGAGCAATAGGCAAATAAAAAGGACATAACTCTGAAATTCCCAGGAGCAACGGCTGACTTGATCGCAACTAAAAACCTCTTCGACATCTACCTGAAGACCAAAGTGCTGGATGTTTGTGGCAGTGCTATTAAGTAGAATAAGCCATGATAATATAGATATCATTATGATAATAGGGATATCAAACCGTTTGTAATAATTTAATTTGAAATGCGAACTAAAACCCCAAGCAAATCAGTCCCTCAGCCTGTTGTCATCCCCGTCAGGTAGAAACTCTCTCAGCATGATCTCGAAGAACTCAAGGCCACATTTGATCTCTTCGATGAGGAAGGTAGTGGAACCATTGA
>JACCDV010078456.1_pt1 | contig 16860 bp, 17 predicted proteins | sample 7446131 | NCBI WGS metagenome assembly JACCDV01 (sample SAMN15323448, study PRJNA562643) | freshwater metagenome | isolation source: river surface water | place: USA:Blue River Watershed | collected 2017-08-17 | reverse complement strand
CGCGGATGCACTTCTGCGAGGTGGTGGCGCGGGTGTAGGGGAGCTTGTCGAAGCCCAGGAACACGTCCTTGAACAGGTTCATGCCCGCGTTGGTGAACAGCAGCGTGGGATCGTCCCCCGGCACGACAGGGCTGCACGCCACGATGGCGTGGCCCTTGGACTGGAAATACTCCCGGAAGGTCTTGCGGATGTCTGCGGCTTTCATGCGGCTGCTTTCGGTGGGGCTCAGGGGGTGCCAACGGGCCCTGATGGGCGCGCTGCTGGTGCTTTTCAGCAAAGCCTTGGATTATAGGCAAGGGGCTCCCAGGGGGAGCCGGCTCGGGGCACCGCGGCCAGGGCTTTGCACCCTGGCACCGACCACCCTGCCCAGTGCGTCGATCGCACGGACGCCCCAGGCTCACTAGAATGCTCGTTTCGCCCATCGATGCCGCCGCTGTCCGGCGGCCATCATGCAAACGCTCCCCGTTTTGGCACGGATGCCCCGAGAACGACCATGAGCCTCGTCCAAGAAATCTGGCCCCTGGCGCCCCGCCACTGGGTGCTGATCACCTTCATCGCCGCCGCCCTGCATGCCCACTTTCGCGGCAAGGTGCGCTTTGGCCTGGTGCGCGCCCTCACCGACTTCACGGTGCTGATCGCCCCTTTCAACTCGCTGATGGTGCTGTTTTCCAAGGTCGGCAGCCAGCCCTACCTGGATGCCAAGCAGTTCCCTGAGCTGAAGGTGCTGCAGGAGAACTGGCAGGTCATCCGCGAGGAAGCCCTGGCGCTGGACGAAGGTGGCCGAATCAAGGCCGCCGACGGCTACAACGACATCGGCTTCAACTCGTTCTTCCGCACGGGCTGGAAGCGCTTCTACCTGAAGTGGTATGGCGTGGACCAGCCCTCTGCCGCCGAGCGCTGCCCCAAGACGGTGGCCCTGCTCAACCAGATTCCCGGCATCAAGGCGGCCATGTTTGCCTCGCTGCCGCCTGGCGCCACGCTGGTCAAGCACCGCGACCCTTACGCTGGCTCGCTGCGCTACCACCTGGGCCTGATCACGCCGAACGACCCGGGCTGCTACATCGAGGTCGATGGCCAGCGCTACCACTGGAAGGACGGTGAGGTCGTGATGTTCGACGAGACCTACATCCACCACGCTGCCAACACCACACAGCAGCCGCGCATCATCCTGTTCGCCGACGTCGAGCGCCCTGTCTACACGCCCGTGGTGCGCTGGGTCAACAAGGTCTTCGCCGGCATCGTGATGAAGGCCTCGGCCACGCAGAACGAGCAAGGCGAGCAGGTGGGCGGCATCAACAAGTTCTTCGGCGTGGCCTACCAGCTGCGCGAGAAGGCCAAGCAGTTCAAGGCCACCAACCGCAGCGGCTACTACGTCGGCAAGTGGGTGCTGATCATCGGGCTGCTGCTGGCGATCTTCTGGTGAGCCGCTGAGGCCCGGCCCTTCAGCCCTGATCGCGGTCGGTGTGGATGTCCATGAGTGACCAGGCCGTGCGCGCCTTGACCGCCTCCTTGAACGCGCCTTCCGGACAAGACCAGGCCATGGTCTCATAAGGATGCGGCTGGTGCCGGAAGAACAGGCGTGAGAAGCGCGCCTCCAGCTCCGGGTCGTACAGCGTCACGTTCAGGTACTCGGCGCCGTCCCGAAAGCCCCTGGCCGCCACCCGGGCCAGCAAGGCCCGAAGCACCACGTCCTCGTGGTGCCGATCGAGCACCACGTCCATGATCTGCAAGGCATGGCGATGGCCATCGACCCGGGTTCGACGCACGGCCATCATGCCCACCACCTCGCCACCCTTGCGCGCCAGCCACACCTCGGCGGGGCTGCGGGGGTTGTTCAGCAGGCGCTGATGGAGCCGCTTGACCGAGCGGGCCACTTCCACACGACGGCCACGTTGCGCTCGGGTCAGCAGCGATGCAACGTCGGGACCGAGGGCCGCGGCCTGGGTGACCTGGATGGTCGAAGAGGCCAGCCACAACGTCATCAAGCGAAACAGCACCATGCCGCTGGACGCCATCCGCGAAGCCAACGCGGCCAGCCAGCCCCGAGAGAGGCGCTTGGCCATGAAGTGGCCGAAGTTCAGCGGGTGGGTGTAGCTGCGCCGGTCGGGCAGTGGCTCGAAGGTGCGGGCGATGACGCCACGCGAGTTCGGGTTCGAGCCCACGGCCAGCACGCAGCCCAGGCGCAGGCAAATGGCCTGGTTGATCCACACGCCCAGGCCGGCACCGTCGAGCTCGGGGCGCACCATGATGTCCATCGTCACCTGCGCATCACAGGCCTGGTCGCCCGCCTGCAGGTGCACCGGCTCGACCCCGATCATGCCCAGCAGGCGCTCGCCATGGGTGCAGACCCAGCAGGTGGCCAGCCCCTCCCCTTCCACACCGAACTGGTAGCGCCAGCGCAGGTAGGCCTCGTCGTCCCAGTTCAGGCCGGCGCCGATGACCTGGCGGCGCAGTTCGAGCACAGCGGGCAGTTCATCGGCTCGGGCGGGTCGCAAGCCCGCGGCCAGCTCATCGGGCGTGCAGCCCAGGGCACGCGCCACCAGGCGCGCCGTCTTCTCGATGGGCAGCACGGAACGAGCGTTCAAGCTGAGACCTTTGATGAGCTCGGGCGGTCTCAGGGCGCCAGCGCCCCGTTCGCGGCCAGGAAGTCCAGCACGTGCTGCACCAACTTCATCTCGCGCGAGACCTCGGCCTGGAGCTCCAGGCCCAGGCGCTCGTCCAGCTCGGCGATCAGCATGAGCGCGCCCATCGAATCCCAGCCGGGGATGCTGTCGCGTGAGGTCTCGGGCAGCAGGTTTTCGATGGGCTCGTTGAAGGCGTCCGCCATCATCTCCAGGGCTTCCTGGGTGGTGAGGGTGCGTTGGCTCATGGGGTGGCTTCCGAAGGATCGGGCTTGGCGGGTGTGGGAATCGGGTCGCACACGCCGTGCAGCAGCACGGCATCGGGCGGCAGCATGACAACGGCCGATGACCATGACAAGCCCACGCCATAGCCCAAGAGCATCAGGCGCAGGGGCCTGTCGCGCTCGCGATCGGCCAGGGAGCGCGTCAGGGTCACGGCAACGGAGGGGCCGCCGCAGTTGCCGGTGTCTTCGATGGTGAAAGGCACGCGGTCGTCCGGCAGGCCGCACTTTTTCATCAGGTGCTTCATGATGAAGCGGTTGGACTGGTGAAAGAGGTAGGCGTCGATGTCGGGCACCGTCAGGCCTGCAAAGGCCAGCGTGTCATTGACCAGCGGCGGCACGCGCTTGATGGTGAAGTTGAAGATGCCGGCGCCGTCCATGCGCACGCAGAGGTCGCGCGGGTCGGCCGGCGTGCGGTCGCGGAAGGCGCCACCGCGGATGATCAGGCCATCGGCGCCGCTGCCGTCGGTGAACAGGCCGAAGCTGGCGGGCTCGCCCGCCGACGCATCAGCAGGCACCGCCTCTAGCGCCGTGGCCGAGCCGGCATCGCCGAACAGCAGCGTCGTGGCGTGATCATCGGGGTGCACGAAGCGGCTGGGCGTCTCGCCGTGCAACATCAGGATGCGCCGCTGGCCGCCGGACTTGAGCATGGTTGCGGCGATGTAGAGCCCATAAGGGTAGCCGGAGCAGCCCAGGCCCATGTCGAAGGCCGCGCACTCGATCGGCAGGCCCAGCTTCGCGTGCACCACGCAGGCCGACGAGGGCAGGAAGTGGTCGGGCGACTGCGTGACCATGATCAGGCCGGTGATGCTCTCGGGGGCCCAACCCAGTTTGTCCAGCAAGCGGCGAGCGGCCTCGGTGCACAGGTCAACAGCCGTGAGCTCGTTGCCCACCACGTGACGGTGGCGCACACCGGCCATCGACACCACCTTGCGGACGTCTTCGGCGCCGTAGCGCTCGCCCAGGTCGAGGTTGTCGACGCGGGTGGGCGGCACGCAGGTGCTCACCCCGGCGATGCGGAACCCGTCAATGCGGCTGAAGCTCACGGCGCGCTCCCGGTGATCAGCCTGCTGCGGCCTGCTTGCGTTCCACGTAAGCCACCAGGCTGTCGATGGAATCGAGGTTCTCGGGGGCCATCTCGTCGTCGGTGACCTTGAGCTGGAAGGTTTCCTCGATGAAGAGGATCAGCTCCATGATGCCGGTCGAGTCGAGGGTGCCCGTCTCCAGGAAGGAGTCGGAGTCCTTCAGCGCGGCATCGTCGTCGGTGAAGAGGTGGTTTTCCAGGACATAGCGTCGCAGGGCAGCACGGACGGACAAGGTGGGCTCCTAGGGGATCAGTGCGCCAGGGGACGCATGGGCTGGTGGGATTCGATGAACAGGCGGTGCCAAGCTTGCAGCGTGACCATGCCGATCAGGGCTTGATTGTCGCGGGTGCCGAGGGCTTGCGGCTGGCGACTGGCCTTGCGCAGCAGCAAATCCGCGCGACCGGGCTCGAAGCAGGCCGAGCGGGCCAGGCTCTCCGGAGACAACAGGTCGGCCACGAACGGCAGGGGCTGGCCGGTGGACGGATCGAACAACGCCGCAGCATCGGGTGCGCGATAGGGCTGCTTGTGGCGCACGCGAGTGCGCTCTGGCAGGTAGCGGGCCATCGCCTTGCGCAGCCCGATCTTCTCGCGCAGCCCCCGCAGCTTCAGGCGCGGCGGCAGGCGGTTGGCGAACTCGATGACGCGGTGGTCGAGGTAGGGGAAGCGCCCCTCCACGCCATTGGCCATCAGCATGCGGTCGCCCTGCGAAGACAGCAGGTAGTTGCCCATCAGCAGGCGGGCTTCGAGGTACTGTGCGCGCGCCAGCGGGTGCCAGTGAACGGCCTCGCTCGGCATGAGCGCCCGGATGTCGTCCAGGGACTCGTGCTCAGGGCGTGCATCCAGCAGGAACATGCGCGCCTTGCTGGTGGTGTCGAAACGCGGGCCATGCGAGAACAGCAGGTCGCCGGGCTTGTCGAGGCCGGTGCCATAGAAGCCGCGCATGAAGGCGTCAGAGCGGCCTGATTGGCCTGCCAGCCATGGGTAGAGGCGCTGCAGCAGTTGCGGTCGGTGGGGCGATTGCGGCTCGCGCGCCCAGAACTGGCGCAACTGCGCTTCCTTGAAGAGGTCGTAGCCGCCGAAGACCTCGTCCGCGCCCTCGCCCGTGAGCACCACCTTGTAGCCTTCGCGGCGCACCAGCCCCGAGAGCAGGCGCATGGGCACGGGCGCTGTGCGCAACACCGCGCACTCGGTGTGCCAGACCGTGTCCATCAACCCCAGGCCGACGTCTTCCTGGCGGCACTCGATGCGGCTGTGGCGCGCGTGCAGGAACTCGATCATCTCGCGCTGCTGGGCGCTTTCATCCAGCGCGGCGTCTTCGAAGCCGATGGAGAAGGTGCGCAGTGGCGCGTCGCTCTCGTGGTGGATGACGCTGGTCAGGATCGACGAATCGAGCCCGCCGGAGAGGTAGGCGCCCACCGGCACGTCGGCGCGCAAGCGGATGCGGGTGGCGTCCACCAGGGTGGTGCGCAGCTCTTCGAGCAGGTCTTCATCGCAGCCCTGCAGGCAGTCGTCGGGCGACAGCGGGAAACGCCAGTCCCAGTAGCGGCGCACGGTGGCATGCAGGCGCTTGTCGCGGTCGGACTCGGCGATCAGCATGGTCCCGGGCTCCAGCGACCAGATGCCCTCGAACAGGGTTTCAGCGCCCACCGGCGTCCAGCAGGTGAAAACCTGGTCGAGCGCGCGGCGGTTGACGCGCGGGCTGCGCACCAGGGCCGGCAGCAGCGCCTTGACCTCGGAGCCGAAGATCAGCTGGTGCTCGTCTTCGGTTTCGCCGATGCGGTAGTACAGCGGTGCGATGCCGACGCGGTCGCGCACCAGCAGCAGTCGCTGGCGGCGCTCGTCCCACAGCACGATGGCGAACTGCCCGTTAAGGTGGTGCACGAAGTCGTCGCCGTGCTGCTCATAGAGGTGGACGATGACCTCGGTGTCGGAGCGGGTGGCGAAGCGGTGACCCAGCGATTCGAGCTCGTCGCGCAGCTCGATGTGGTTGAAGATCTCGCCATTGAAGACGACGGCGATGCTGCCGTCCTCATTGAAGATGGGCTGGTCGCCCCCGGCGAGGTCAACGATGGCCAGGCGGGTGTGCGCCAGGCCCAGCGCTGGGCGTTTGAGAAAACCGCGGCCATCCGGCCCACGGTGGTCAAGGGTGTCGGCCATGCGCCTGAGCAGCCCGTCGTCAGGAGACCACACCGGATTGGCCTGAGCTCGCCAATCCAGCACCCCCGCGACACCGCACATGCACACCCCCCTTGAATCAAGTACCTTTGGCCGATGATAAGGCGGCGATGGGGTCGGAGTCCCCCTAGACTGTGTGGAATTGCATCGCCTCGCCCCTGGTCATGCCCGGAGCCCAACCACTCTCCCCATCCGCCCCGCTGCTGGCCCGCCTGCTGCATCAGGCTGCCGCACGGCCTGCACACCCGGCCTTCGTCGAAGGAGATCGGGTCACGTCTTATGGAGATCTCTCCGCGCGAATCGCCACGCAAGGCGCAGCCCTGAAGTCGCAAGTCCAACCCGGTGACCGCGTCACCATCGTGATGGACAACAGCGCCGACCTGGCCGTGGCCATCTACGCCACCTGGTGGGCTGGCGCCGTGGCCGTGCCTCTGAACCCCGCACTCAAGCCGGCAGACATTGAAAAGCTGAATGCAGCCTGCCAGGCACGCTTTTGCTGGAAGGCCATGCCCGAGGTGCCTGCGCCGCAGTCCGTCCCCGAAGCGCACGAGGCAACGCCAGACGCCCTCGCCAGCCTCGTCTTCACCTCGGGCACAACCGGCGATCCCAAGGGGGTGATGCTCAGCCATGGCGCCCTGGCGGCCAACGCCTGGGCCGTGCAACAGACGCTGCCCATGTCGCCTGACGACGTGACGCTGTGCGTGCTGCCCTTTCACTACGCCTTCGGCAGCTCGGTGCTGCACACCCACCTCAGCCTGGGCGCCACGCTGGTGCTGGAAAACAGCTTCATGTACCCGCAGCGCATCGTCCAGCGCATGGCCCAGGTATCGGCCACGCATTTCTATGGCGTGCCTTCGTCCTTTTACCTGCTGCTCGAACGCGGACAGCTCGCCAGCCAGCCCCTGCCGACGCTGCGCCACGTGGCCCAAGCCGGCGGGCCCATGGACCCGGCACGCATCGAGCGTCTGCGGCAGGCCTGGCCTGCGGTGGGGTTCTGGGTGATGTACGGGCAGACCGAGGCCTGCTCGCGCCTGACCACGCTGGCACCCGAGCACCTGACCAGCAAAACCGGCTCCGTCGGCTCGCCACTGCCCGGCGTCGAGCTTCAGGTGCGCGATGCGCAGGGCCGTGTCTCGCCCGCAGGCGAGGTGGGGGACATCTGGGCCCGCGGCCCCAACCTCATGCTCGGCTACTGGGCCTCGCCCGAAGACACCGGCAGCACCTTGGTGGATGGCTGGTTGCACACCGGCGACATCGGCCTGATTGACGCCGATGGCTTCCTCTTCCTGCGCGGCCGCAGTCGCGAGATCCTCAAGGTGGGGGCACACCGCGTGTCGCCCCATGAAATCGAGCAATGCATCCAGGCCGTGCCGGGCGTCGGCGAATGCGCCGTCGTGCCCCTGCCCGACGAGCTGCTGGGCGAGGTGGTGCGTGCCTGCGTGGTGCCCGCCGCCGGCCACCCGCCCCTGGCCCAGCTCACGCGCGACATCCAGCGCCACTGCCGCGAGCACCTGGCCCTGTACAAGGCACCCAAACAGATCGATTTTTTGGAGGCCCTGCCCCGCACGGCCTCGGGCAAGGTGCAGAAACACCTGATCGACACCGCCAAGCCGATCACCCCGTCTACTTGAAATCAACCATCCGAACCCAGGGAACACCCACCATGACCCAAGCCATCGACACCCTGATCGACACCTTGCTGTCGTTCGATCGCGATGCCGAGATCACCCGCATCACCGGCAAGGTGCGCGAGCTGATGCGCCTGCACATCAAGCGCAGAGGCCTCGTCGTGGCCATGTCAGGCGGCATCGACAGCTCGGTGTGCGCGGCCCTGGCCGTGCGCGCGCTGGGGCCGGACAAGGTCTTCGGCCTGCTGATGCCCGAGCGCGACTCGTCCTCTGAAAGCTCGGTCAAGGGCCGCCTGCTGGCCGAGCACCTGGGCATCCGCCACACCGTCGAGGACATCGCCCCCACGCTGGAGGCCATCGGCTGCTACCGCTGGCGCGACGAGGCCATCCGCGCCGTCTTCCCGGCCTATGGCGAAGGCTGGAAGAACAAGATCGTGATCGCTGGCGGCACGCAAGGCCAGATCAACCACTTCAAGCTGGTGGTGCAGGAGCCCGGCAACGGCCCGCTGCACGAGCAGCGCCTGGGCCTGCGCGAGTACCTGCAGATCGTGGCCGCCACCAACTTCAAGCAGCGCATCCGCAAGACGCTGGAGTTCTTCCACGCCGACCGCCTGAACTACGCCGTGGTTGGCACGCCCAACCGCGTCGAATACGACCAGGGCTTCTTCGTCAAGAACGGCGACGGCTCGGCCGACTTGAAACCCATCGCCCACCTCTACAAGACGCAGGTGTACGCGCTGGCCCGCCACATGGGCTTGCCCGACGTCATCTGCAACGCCACCCCGACCACCGACACCTACAGCCTCAGCCAGGGCCAGGACGAGTTCTATTACGCCCTGCCCTACAAGGAAATGGACCTGGCGCTGTGGCACCTCAACCAGGGCCTGCCGGCCGCCAAGCTGGCCGAGTGCCTGGGCCTGAGCGAGCAGCAGGCCGGCTTCATCTACCAGGACATCGAGGCCAAGCGCCGCACCACAGCGCCCTTGCACTGGTCAGGTCTGTTGATGGAGCCTGTTCGCGGGCCAGTGCCCCGGCCGGCCGACTGAGCCGGTCTGTGCCGTTCCGTGCCCAGACAAAAAAGGCCAGTCGATGACTGGCCTTTGCTGAATGCTGGAGCGGGTGATGGGAATCGAACCCACGTATCAAGCTTGGGAAGCTGGCGTTCTACCATTGAACTACACCCGCGATGTGGCGGCAATTGTAGCGTGCAGAACCCGGCCCATCGCCTCAAGCCCTCAACTTCCGGCGTGACACGAAAGCCATGCCGAACATGCCTGCAGCCAGCATGGCCCAGGTCGACAACTCAGGCACGGCAGCAACAAGAGGCTTGTCCGAGACATTGAAACGCAGCCCCGGCGAGATGTCGATCGACAGCGAACCAAAGTCCGTGCCAGGCAAGGCGAGACGTTCGATGGCATTGAGCCTCAATCCCCAGATGAACTGCGTCTGAGCCGCAGCCGACATCGTCATGTTCTCCAGCGTCATCGCCATGGAGAGGCCCCCACTGGTCGACAAATGCAGGCCTTGCTTCACGTTGAAACTGAAGAGGTCGATCTGAGCCATGTTGCCGTTGCGGCTGGAGATGTCCGCAAGCATGACATTGCGGCTGAAATCCAAGGTGAAGTTCGCCAAGGACAGTTGGTTGGTGCCCTTTTGAATCAGCAGACCTGCCCCCGAGGCCTCACCAGCAACGGGCGACAGACCAAGCGGGAAAATCGATGCATTGAGCGTCACCTCGGTCACCGGCATCATGAAACTCCACCCACTCGTGCCCTCGGCCTTGGTCGTGCCCAAGGCAGACGCCGAGACCCCGACCATCTGGAAAAGCGAAGAAGCCTCCTCAGAAAACGAGAAGACGGCCTCGGCATCCAGGTTCGTCGTGGGCATGGTGATGTTGATGGCGTGAACCGAGGAAGACGCCAGGACCAAGCCAGAGACAGCCAAGGTGGTTCGAACAACAGCCAGGGTCTTGAACATACTGCACTCCTTGTTGGTTGACCGATGCCACCGAACCGCGTCGATTTCAGCTCCGATCCATGGCATTCAGGATCGCAGAAGAAAGAACACAAAAAACATCCTGATTCAAACCACCGGGCGTCCTGTCAAATTGGTCACGGCCAAGCGTCACGCGCCCGCAAAATCCCATCAGGGCCACCCCCAACCTAAAATGTCGGCATGAGCACGCAAAACGAGCAAGATTGCCCGCCTGAAGGCAGCCCCCTTCCCGAAGTGGCCCACCCCCGCAGCATCCGCAGTTTCGTGATGCGAGCCGGCCGCACCACCGAGGGCCAAGCCAAGGCCCTGACAGAACTCGGGCCCCGTTTCGTGCTGCCGTACGCAGCGCAGCCCCTGGACCTCACCGCCGTTTTCGGCCGCACGGCACCCGTGGTGTTCGAAATCGGCTTCGGCATGGGCGATGCCACGGCCAAGATCGCTGCCACCCTGACCGAGACCGATTTCATCGGCTGCGAGGTGCACGAGCCTGGTGTCGGCTCCCTGCTCAAGCAGATCGGCGAACGCGGCCTGAGCAACCTGCGCATCGTGCAGCACGACGCCGTCGAGGTGCTCGAGCACATGATCCGCCCCGGCTCGCTGGCCGGCGTGCACGTCTACTTTCCCGATCCCTGGCACAAAAAGCGCCACAACAAGCGCCGCCTCATCCAGCCGCCCTTCGTGGCCAACCTCGTCAAGCACCTGGCGCCCGGCGGCTACATCCACTGCGCCACCGATTGGGAACCGTATGCCCAGCAGATGCTTGAAGTGCTCGGCGCCGACCCCGACCTTGTCAACACCGCCGAGGGCTACGCCGAGAAACCGGCTTACCGCCCGCTGACCAAGTTCGAGAACCGTGGGCTCAAGCTCGGCCACGGGGTCTGGGACCTGGTGTTTCGCAAGCGCGGCTGAACACGCGCTCCCAAACAAAACAGGCAGGCCGATCGCGAGATCGCCTGCCTGTTTCGCCTGTCGCATCACCGAGCCGTCTCACCGGCCCGATGCTGCGTGACACCGATCAGTTGCCGCTGCTGCTGAACTTGTAGTCCGTCTTGGCCTTGGTCTTCAGGTCTTCGCGGAACTTGGCCACCTTGACCTGGTTCTGGCGCTGGATGATCTGATCCTTGACCTCTTCGAAGGCGGGGAACTGCACGGCACGCACGTCTTCCAGCTTGATGATGTGGAAGCCGAACTGCGACTTCACGGGCGCATCGGTGACCTGGCCCTTTTGCAGCTTGGTCATGGCGGCCGAGAACTCGGGCACGTAGTTGCCGGGGTTGGCCCAATCCAGGTCGCCACCGTTTTCAGCGGAGCCAGGGTCCTTGGAGTTCTTCTTGGCCAGTTCTTCGAACTTGGCGCCACCCTTGATCTGGGCGATCAGGGACTTGGCTTCGTCTTCTTTCTCGACCAGGATGTGGCGAGCGCGGTATTCCTTGTCACCATTCGAGGCCTTGATGCGGTCGTACTCTGCGCGGGCTTCGGCGTCGGTCGTGCCCAGCTTCTTCTCGGCATCGGCGAACAAGGCGCGGATCAGGATGGACTGACGCGCGAACTCCATCTGGGTCTTGTAGTCGGCCGAGCGCTGCAAGCCCAGGCGTTCGGCTTCCTGGATGTAGATCTCGCGCAGCACGATCTCGTCCTTGACCTTTTGCTCCAGCTCGGGGCTGCGGGTCATCGGGGGCTGGCCGGGCTGCTGGGGCGACTTGATGATCTGGTCGATCATGGCGTCGACGCGGGCCTTGGGCACGGCCTTGCCGTTGACGACGGCGATGTTCTGGGCCGACACCAGCGGGGCGGCCAGCGACAGCGAAGCGGCCAGCAGGGCTGCAAGGGCGGTACGGGAAGTCTTCATGTTGAGCAGAGCGCTTGGGGTGCAGGAAGGTCAGGTCGGCGGCTCAGGTGTTGGGCTGGGTCGGCTCGGCCTGGATGGCCAGGGCATGGATGCCCCGGGGCATGAGATCGCGCAGGGCATCATACACAAGGCGATGGCGCCCCACGTGTGACAAGCCGTTGAAGCAAGCAGCCCGGATGCGCAGCGAGAAATGGGTGCCGAACGGGGCGCCGCTGTGGCCGGCGTGGCCTTGGTGATCAGCGGTGTCGTCGTGCACGTCGATGGCCTCGGGCGAGAGGGCCGCGCGCAGCACGCGCTCCATCTCCTCGGCGGTGACGGGTGGCAGGCTCGACGGGCTCACGACTTGGCCTCCGTCGTCGGTGCAGGCTCGACCATGTGGCGGCTCAGGTAGACGCCTTGCGCCAGCGTGAAGACCAGGGTCAGGCCCAGGCTGCCCCACATCTTGAAGCTCACCCAGGTGTCGAGCGGGTAGTTGAAGGCCACGTAAAGGTTCAGCACGCCCATCAGCGCGAAGAACCCCACCCAGGCCCAGCCCAGGTTGCGCCAAACCGCATCGGGGGCGTCGATCTGGCCGCCCATCATCTGACGGAGCATCTTGCGACCCAGGATGACCTCGGTGACCAGCAGGCCCGTGCCCATGACCCAGTAGATGACGGTGGGCTTCCACTTGATGAAGGTCTCGTCGTGGAACCACAGCGTCAGGCCGCCGAGCACGACGACGATGCCCAGGCTGGCCCACAGCATCTTGTCCACCGGCTTGCGCAGCACCTTGAGCGTGCCGATCTGCAGCACGGTGGCCAGGATGACGACGACGGTGGCCAGCAGCACCGGAGCCTCGGTGACGCCCACCGAGCCGCCCGAGACAGCAAAGCCCAGGTGTTCGGTGAGCCAGGCGGCGGCCTGCTCCTTGTGTCCGTCGGCCCATTTGAAGCTGACGAAAAAGAGGATGACGGGCAGCAGGTCGAAGAGGAATTTCATGGGAGCGCGCAGGGCAGCGGTGAGGTCCGTGAGATCAACGTGACCGGGGCTCGAAGTCTATCGCGGCCGAGTTGATGCAGTAGCGCTCGCCGGTGGGCGCCGGGCCGTCGTCGAACACGTGGCCCAGGTGGGCGCCGCAGTTCTTGCAGCGCACCTCGGTGCGGATCATGCCGTGGGTGGTGTCGCGCACGTACTCGATGAGGTCGTCGGCCGCGGGTTGCCAGTAGCTGGGCCAGCCGCAGCCGGCATCGAACTTGGTCTCCGACTCGAACAGCTTGACGCCACAGCAAATGCAGCGGTAGCCGCCTTCGGCAAAGTTGTCCCAGTGCTTGCCGCTGAATGGGGGCTCGGTGGCCGCGTGGCGCGTGACGCGAAAGGCCATGGGCTCGGCGTTGGCCGAGGTCAGCTGCGCCTGCCATTCGGCGTCGGTTTTCTTGACGGGGTGATCGCTCATGATGAACAAGAGACCTCGATGGATTGGGCCCATTCGGGCGGAAAGCCGGCATCGGCTTCGCAGCCAGCCTGCTCGGTGAAAGGCCGCTGCAGCAGGCGGTGCAGGCGCTGGACCTCGCTGAAATCGCCTCGCTGGGCCTGGCGGATGGCGGTCTCGGCCAGGTGGTTGCGCAACACGTACAGCGGGTTGATGAGGCGCATGCGCTCGGCGCGCTCGGCGTCCACGCTGGCTTCGGCATACAGGCGGTCGCGGTAGCGGGTGGCCCAGGCGTCGAAGGCGGCGCGGTCCAGGAACAGGTCGCGCATGGGGGCGTTGCGCCCGTCGTCAGCGGCCACGGTGGTGTCGAAGTCGGCCAGGCGCCGGAAAGCGATGGTGAAGTCCACTTTGCCCGCCGCCAGCAGGCGCAGGAAGTCGATGCACAGGGCGTCGTCACCAGATTGCACGGAACGCAGCCCCAGCTTGGCGCGCCAGCGGGCGTTCATGGCCTGAATGAAGGCCTGCTCGTAGCGTTCAAGCACTTCGATGACGGCCTTTGGGTCAGCCTCGGCCTCGGGGATGAGCGGCAGCAGGGCCTGGGCCAGGGCGCGCAGGTTCCAGTAACCGATCTGAGGCTGATTGTTCCAGCTGTAGCGGCCTTGGTTGTCGGAGTGGTTGCAGACGTGGTCCGGATCGAACGCGTCAAGGAAGCCGAAGGGCCCGTAGTCGATGGTCAGGCCGAGGATGGACATGTTGTCCGTGTTCATCACCCCGTGGCAAAAGCCGACGGACTGCCAGTCGGCCATCAGGTGCGCGGTGCGCCGAACCACCTCATCGAGCAGGGCCAGGGCGGGCTGGGGCTGCGCAGCCAGTTCAGGAAAGTGATGGGCGATGACAAAGTCCAGCAGCGCCTGGAGCACCTCGTGGTGGCGAGGCTGGCCGCTGTGCGCAAAGTGCTCGAAATGCCCGAAGCGGATGAAGCTGGGCGCCACGCGGGTGACGACGGCCGCTGTCTCGATGGTTTCGCGGCGCACGGGTTCGGGCGAGGCCACCACGGCCAGCGCGCGGGTGGTAGGAATGCCCAGGCCATGCATGGCCTCGGAGCACAAAAACTCGCGGATGGACGAGCGCAGCACGGCGCGGCCGTCGCCACGGCGGGAGTACGGCGTCTGGCCCGCGCCCTTGAGCTGGATTTCGCGGGGGCCTTGCGGGGTGTCGACCTCGCCGAGCAGCAGGGCCCGGCCATCACCCAGCTGCCCGGCCCAGGCGCCGAACTGGTGCCCCGAATAGACCGTGGCCATGGGGGCCATGCCCGGCCACAGGCCATTGCCCCCGAGCACCTGCAGGGCCTGCTCATCGGCCCAGTGGGCGGGCCAGCCGAGCTCGGTGGCCAGCGCGTCACTGCGGGCCACCCACTGCAGCGCAGGCAAAGGCTCTCCGCGCAGGGGGGTGCCCAGCGGCACGCCGAACTCGGCCTGCGTGCGCTGGCTGCTGGAGGCATATCGGTTCGGCCAGTGGGGTGCGAGCGGGTGCCAGCCACCGTCGAGAGGGGCTTCAGGAGTGCGAATGGGCATGTGGCAGAGTGTAGACAAGCCCCCCTGTCCCTGGGGCACAGCGGGGCATGTCGCCTGATGGAGAGGCCCTAAGATGCATTGCATCGCCGGCTCGCAGCCGGCTTCGTCTTGTTCAGGAGACCGACTTGGATCTGGTGTTGTTCTTCAAAGCCGCACTGATGGGCATCGTGGAGGGGCTGACCGAGTTCCTGCCCATCTCCAGCACCGGCCACCTCATCCTGGCCAATGCCATGATGGGTTTCGCCGATGCCGCGGGCACGGAGAAGGCCAAGGTCTTCGAAATCGCCATCCAGACGGGCGCCATTTTCGCGGTCATCCTGGTGTACCTGCAGCGCCTGAGGGACACGGTCACCGGCCTGGGCTCCGACCCGAAGGCGCAGCGTTTTGCGCTCAACGTGGTCATCGGCTTCCTGCCTGCGGTCGTCATGGGCCTGCTGGTCGGCAAGGTGATCAAGGAGCACCTGTTCACCCCCACCGTGGTGGCCACCACCTTCATCATCGGCGGAGTCATCATCCTGATCGCCGAGCGCATCGCCGCGCGCCAGCCTCAAGCCCGTGTCGAAACCGTCGACGACCTGGGCTTCGTCGATGCCATCAAGGTCGGCCTGATCCAATGCCTGGCCATGGTGCCAGGCACCAGCCGCTCGGGCGCGACCATCATCGGCGGCATGCTGATGGGGCTGTCGCGCAAGGCGGCCACCGATTACAGCTTCTTCCTGGGCATCCCGACCCTGGTGGGCGCGGGCGTCTACAGCCTCTACAAAGAGCGTGCGCTCCTGTCGTGGGACGACCTGCCGCTGTTCGCCACCGGACTGGTGTTCGCCTTCCTGTCGGCCTGGGTGTGCGTGCGCTGGCTGATCCGCTACGTCTCGAGCCACACGTTCGTGCCGTTTGCCTGGTACCGCATCGGTTTCGGCATCCTGATCCTGGTGACGGCGCATTTCGGCTGGGTAAGCTGGCACGAGTGAGCCCCTCGGCCACAGGGCTGCGACAATGCGGGCATGAGTGCTTCGGCAACCGACCTGCGCCAACGCGCCCTCGCCGCCCTGCTCGAGCCCGATCCGGCCCGCAAGGCCAGTCTGGCTCGTGAGCTGTTCGAGCGACCGACTTCGAACATCCCATCGCCTGACCACTGGCTGAGCGACGCTGAGCGGCAAGCCCCACTGACACTCACCGCAGCACAGCAGGCCGCCATGCCCGGCCGTCCTGCCCTGCCCCGGCTGGTGCCCGCCAAAGACGTGCCCTCGCGCAGCCCCTTCACACTCGAAGGCCGTGCCGCGCTGCTGCATGCCATCTGCCACATTGAATTCAATGCCATCAACCTGGCGCTGGATGCCGTCTGGCGCTTTGTGGGCATGCCCGAGGCGTTCTACCGGGATTGGCTGCAGGTGGCTGCCGAAGAGGCCCTGCATTTCACCCTGCTGCGCGAACACCTGCAGGGCCTGGGCCACGACTACGGCGACTTCGATGCCCACGATGGCCTGTGGAACATGTGCGAGAAAACGCGCCACGACATCGTCGCGCGCATGGCACTGGTGCCGCGCACGCTGGAAGCGCGTGGCCTGGACGCCACCCCGCTCATCCAGGACAAGCTCACGCGCGCGGGTGACCTGCGCGCGGTCGAGATCCTGGACATCATCTTGCGCGACGAGGTGGGGCACGTGGCCATCGGCAACCGCTGGTTCCACCACCTCTGCCAGGAGCGGGGCCTGGACGCGGTGACGCTCTACCCGCAGCTGGTGCGTGAATTCGAGGCGCCCCGCTTGCGCCCCCCTTTCAACGAAGCCGCGCGCAAGGCGGCCGGCTTCACCGACGAAGAGATGGCTTTCCTGCTGGGCGTGGACTGAGCCCGAGCACCCAAGGCCGGCTCAACCGCGAGGGTGATGCTGGGCGTGCAACTGCCGCAGGCGCTCTCGTGCCACGTGCGTGTAGACCTGGGTGGTCGAGATGTCGGCATGCCCCAGCAGCATCTGCACCACGCGCAGGTCGGCGCCGTGGTTGAGCAGGCGGGTGGCGAAGGCGTGCCGCAACGTGTGCGGCGACAGGTGCTGGGTGATGCCCGCGTGCATGGCGTGCTTGCGGATGAGTTTCCAGAACATCTGTCGGCTCATGGCATGGCCCTGTGCCGTGACGAACAGGTCTTCGCTGCTGCGTCCTTCGCCCAGGATCTGCGGGCGGGCTTCGTTCATGTAGCGCAGCAACCAGCCGCTGGCTTCCTGCCCGAAAGGCACCAGGCGCTCCTTG
>JACCDV010969923.1_pt1 | contig 16861 bp, 18 predicted proteins | sample 7446131 | NCBI WGS metagenome assembly JACCDV01 (sample SAMN15323448, study PRJNA562643) | freshwater metagenome | isolation source: river surface water | place: USA:Blue River Watershed | collected 2017-08-17 | reverse complement strand
TAGAGGAGAGGTACCTCGGGAGGCTCAATAGGGCTCATCCACAGAAATGTGACATGGAATCCTTGCCAAATTCGGTGAAACCTTCGTTCGCTTGCAAAATGAGAACATGGCAATACCGAGCCAAGCCCAAAGCAATTTGGGAAGGTGTAGAGACTAGATGGTAAGTATCTGACTTTGCGCAAGCAAAAAGATAAAGGTATAGTCCAGACCACAAATTAATACTTAGTATTAAGTAACGAAAGTTATAGCGGTACGCATAACCTCCAGACTCCGGTTCGATTCCGGAACCCGCAACAAATACAAAACAACCACCCTAAGGGTGGTTGTTTTGTATTTGTTGCGGGTTAGAAAGCAAATAGTTTTGCTTTCGTCCGGAATCGAAGCTGCGCAGTGTATGTTTGTGAGTCAAAACGAACAAACCTACGAGCAGCCGTCCGAGAAAGCGAGACTATTTTATGAACGAAGTAAAATAAAATAGCCGCTATTCTGGGACGATGAAGGAACCCGCAACAAGTCATAAACAAAGCACCGCGCCTTTGGCGCGGTGCTTTGTTTATGTGATAGCCACCACTATATCTAATGATGAGTAGCGCCGTGGTGATGAGAAGCATCGCCACCAATCAATCCAAGTTCAGTAAACACTCTTTCGTACTGCACAATCGTCTCTCGTGCCAATTTGTGTGTCAGCACAAAATCAACACCACTATGCGCAATATCGTTACGCACTTTATGAGCCTGCCAGGCATCATCAAGCGACCGTAGAGATTGAGGCGAAATACTGCGCAGGCGCTCACCCAGGCTGTTACCAGCATACCCACTGCGCTTCAATGTTTCGTCCAAAATAATATCAGCTTCGATAATGGCTAATTTCCAATCATTAGGGTTATCGGATTCAATATGTTTTTGCATGTCTGAAAAACGATCAGCCGTTGCGCCACCTACTCGTTTACGAGCAAAAGCTTCTTCCGCTGCGGCAATATGATGCGCTTCGTGTTCTTCCAGTTCACCTAAGTGCATCGAAGCGTAAACATACAAAAACAAAAATACCGCAGACAAAATATAAGCCACCACAGTAAAAACCGTCCAGATCGTACCGAGGGTGGCTACCGCGTCAGTGACGCTAATGCCTGCCAACAGACCATCAGCGCCGAAAATGAAATATAACAAAGGCGTCAAATAATCATAACCCAGCACATCAACACCGGCACTAGTCGTAGAGGCTGTTATGGTTGCTTGATTTAACATAAATTAACCTAAAGTGGCGTCGTATGTGCGTTTGCCGATATCAAATAAACGCACCTCGCCACCATGTGGTGCTATATATTGTACCCCAACCGGAAGCAAAACGCCGTCCCGCTCCACAGTCCCCATTGGTACCGATAAAGCCGGCACACCAGTTAGATTCACTGGTACTGTAAAGATATCCTGACGATACATCGCTAGCGGATCTTCTTGTTCACCAATCTTAAAAGCTGGAGTTGGCGCCGTTGGCAACACTATTAAATCTACATCGAGAAAACGCTCCTTTAGTTCAGCCCGCATGGCCTCACGCACGGCTTCGGCTTTACCGTAATAAGCATCATAGTAACCAGAAGATAACATGTAAGTACCAATCAAAATCCGGCGCTTTACTTCAGGACCAAAGCCTTCGCCTCTAGTCTTTTCATAGACTGATAACAAATCCTCGCCAGCGACCGACAAACCGTACCGCATACCATCATAACGAGCAGTGTTGGAAGACACCTCAGCTGGAGTCACAATATAATAAGCCGCTAAACCAGCTTCAAATAAATCCAATTTGATATCTACCAAAGTATGACCCAACGCTTGCAGTTGCTCTAATTGAGCATTAAATGCCGCCAACACATCAACATCAACCCCGCTTGCCAAAAATTCTCTTGGAACACCAATACGATAATTGATCTTGGTTTCTAGATTGCCATAGGCTCCGACAGCATAAGTAGTTGCGTCAAGCGGATCTGGTCCAGCCATAATATCGTGTACCAGTTCGGCATCAGCTACGGTCTTAGTCAATGGTCCAGCCTGATCTAAAGATGAACCCATCGCAATCAAACCAAAACGTGAGACGGCACCATAAGTAGGCTTCAGGCCCACCAAACCACAAAAACTAGCTGGTTGACGAATCGATCCTCCAGTATCAGTACCCAAGGCTACTGGCACCGCCTCCATCGCGACTGCCGCTGCCGAACCGCCCGAGGACCCACCAGGTACCCGACTAATATCAAGTGGATTATAAGTTGGTCCGAAAGCGGAATTTTCGGTTGAACCACCCATAGCAAACTCATCTAGATTGGTGGCCCCAATGATAATTGCCCCAGCTGCCTTTAATCGAGCAATAATGGTCGCGTCATAACTAGCAATATAATTTTCCAAAATCTTGGAAGCAGCGGTGGCCTTTTTGCCTGCGCATAAAATATTATTCTTAACTGCTACTGGGACGCCCAGTAATGGCGGGAGGTCGGCTGGCTTATTTTGATATATCAAAGTGGCCTCCTCGGCGGCAATTTTGGCTTCTGTTTCGTAAATCTCCAAAAAGGCGTGGATAGACTGATCTTGAGTTTTGATCACAGAAAACACCCTTTCTAACTCTGCCGTTGGTGTATGTGTACCAGCTTTATATGCTTGTACCAATTCGATAATCGTCATCATATATTATTCACTTTGATCCAAGATCTTTTTAACTTTTACCAATCGACCCACCCGATCCGGAGCCGACTCCAACAAAACGTCCGTGTATTGACCAGGAGTATTCGTCACCTCATCACTACGCATAACATTCTTAGTGACACCAACCACTTTAGGTAAGGCACCATCACCAGCAATATCAGAGACCTTTGATACATAACCCAAAATCGCTTCTAGTTCTTGGGCAAAAGCTTCAACTTCTGTCTCAGAAAGCGCTAGTCGAGCTAAGTTTCCTAAATGCCTGATTTCTTCTTTTGTCATGAGGGCATCATATCATTTTGTAGACTTTCCGGCTATACGTTGCAAAAACTCGGCTTCGGTCAGGGTCGGAACTCCCAGTCGCACCGCTTCGGCCGCCTTACTGCCGGCTTCTTTACCCACCACTACAAAAGAGGTTTTTTTTGAGACACTACTTGATACGGTGCCACCATGCCGACGTATAACATCTTTGATTTCATCCCGACTGAAACTGTCTAATGTTCCAGTGGCTACAATCGTCAGACCTTGTAAGGTACTTGAACCGTGGGCAGTATTAGGGTCAGCGACAATTTTAATATGACTCATCAATTCATGCAGTAAGGCTAAGTGTGCCGGATTGGCCAACCAATTTTTGAGATTTTGGGCGACAACCGGACCAATACCGTAGACCGCTGCTAGCTCTTCCTGTGAGGCCTTGATAATGGCCGGAATAGACCCAAATCGATCGGCCAACAAACGAGCCGTTTCCTCTCCTACTTCATCAATACCCAAAGCTGTGAGCAGACGGTACAGAGGCTGCACTTTAGCTTTTTGCATAGCTAATATGACATTAGCAGCCGACTTATCTTTGAAACCATCTAAGTGGCGGATATCGTCATAAGTCAACATAAACAAATCAGCAGGAGAACTGATTAATTCTTGATCCAATAATTGATCGATCAATTTGGGACCAACACCATCTATATTTAAAGCCGTTTTGGAAACAAAGTAATATAAACGTCGGCGCAATATCAAGGGTGAATCAAGTACTACACAACGATAAGCCGACTCACCTGGAATCCGCTCGATTTTACCATCTCCACCACACCCACTGACATGTGTCGGGAAGACAAAAGGTTTGCTGTGCTCCCCACGCAGTGGTAACAAGACCGAAACAATTTCAGGGATGACATCTCCGGCCTTCTGCAAAATAATCGTATCACCAACCCTAATGTCCAATTTCTTAATTTGATCTTCATTGTGTAAAGTCGCTCGAGAGACCGTCGAACCAGCGATCAAAACCGGTCGCAAATGCGCCACTGGTGTAACCACCCCGGTTCGACCAACTTGTAGTTCGATCGCTTCTACGATAGTGGTTCTTTGCTCCGCTGGGAATTTATAAGCAATACCAAAACGTGGAGCCTTAGCGGTATAGCCAAGAATATTTTGTACACCAATCTCGTTAATCTTTACCACCACTCCATCAACACCATAATCTAATGACTCCTTGTTGTCTTTCCACTCATCATAAAAGGTCTGTACTTCATCCAATTTACGACAAAGGCGGGCGTGTGGATTGGTGGGCAATCCTAAGGTAGTCAAAAGGGCCAGTTCTTCGTGTTGGGTTTGAGGCGCAAAAAGCTTCGCTTTTTGCGCCTCAAACCGATCAATGTCATAACAAAACAAAGATAAATTACGAGCCGCTGCCACCTTCGGATCTAGCTGTCTTAAGCTACCAGCCGCTGCGTTACGCGGATTGGCGAATAATGATTCCCCGGCCTGCTTCCTAGTTTCATTTAAAGTGTCAAAATCGGACTTACTCAACCATACTTCTCCTACACAAATCAGATTTACTTTGGCTGTCAAAGTCAAAGGTAAAGATTTTATGGTTTTGGCGGTATGCGTCACATCCTCTCCTACTACTCCATCACCTCTAGTCACCGCCCGTACCAAACGACCATTTTCATAAGTCATAACTAACTTCAAACCATCAATCTTATGTTCCGCAACATAGGTATAATCAGATTTGGTATCGGCCTCTACCAACAATCGTCTCGCCTTACCATCCCAATCTTGTAGTTCTGACCACGCAAAAACATTATCAAACGACCACTGTGGCACGGCGTGCGTGACCTTGGAAAACGCTTCGGATACTGTTGCTCCCACCACATCGGCGGTCGTAACTTGACCATCCAGATTCATCTCTAGTTCTCTTAGCTCAAACAACAAGGCATCGTAGGCTTCATCAGAAATTTCAGGAGCATCTTCAGTGTGGTATTTGGTACGATGATAAGCAATCAGATCACGCAATTGCGCTAAACGCTTTTTGTCTTTCGCTTTTGCCATGTTTAGAATTCTACCAAAACTTCTCGTCTTATGGTACTAGAGGCAAAAACGTAATCACCAGACGCATTAGGTGTCGGGCAAGTAGCGTTGTAGCCCGAAACTTCAGCAATAGTACAGACGCCACCGGGCGGACAATATTTAGCAGACGTCGTGGCATAACCGAGATAAAGCGACCGTAATTCTGTATCAGCAATCACCATGTCGGTTGTCTCGTCTGGATCATTTACCATCACTAACATATCAACAATACTACAACGATCATTTGTTCCCCATGATATCGCTCCCTGATAGCGATAGGCCGAACCAGGACCAGTGATATCTATACCTGTATCTTGACGTTCAATACTATTATTAGTTTTATTAAAACAATTAATCGCCACCTCATCTGCCCCAACCTCTAAAGTGGTAGAAGAATACCGCTTAACATAACGCAAACACTCTACTCCAGCACTAGCACCATAAAAGGCGATCTCGGAATCACGAGCTGTAATAGATAACGCTAATTGTTTTTGACTTAACTCAACGATAGTTACCGCAATCGATACCACCGCCGAAACCACGAGCAATGTCATCAGAAGCGCAAATCCAGAGCGATGGTGTTTAATTTGTTTCATAGACATTGGTTAGATAAGTAACTAACTCGACCTTTTGATCATTAATCAGATCACCTGTCCGCCAAGTAACGGTTGAGGTAGCAACAATCCCTTGCATCTTACCGTCAGTCGCATAAATCGGCGCCGCCTTGATAACGCGAGTGAATTTTGACTCACTATTACCGGTGGCTACGTGGGTAAAACGGGCTCGATCGGCACTATTACTATTGATATACAATAGACAAACCGTACCACTACATGAGCTAGAGGTAGTAGCATAAGCAAAACTATTAGTAGTCGCAACCGGGTACATACCACAACCGCTACTAGTAAAACAATTTCTTAGTGACGTACTGGCGAGTGTCAACCAGGGCGCTGGTTCTACATTTTCATTACGTAATTGATCTTTAACATCTCCCAGCACCAAATTATCTCTAGCCAAAGCCACCAACTCCTGCCCTTCTTGTGCCAAAAAATAAGCAGTGACTTGGTCGTTTGAAAAATTGGTAGTCTTATTGCTGGTACTCAAGATACGCATTGGTCCAGCTGTCACCATTAACAAAATAGTAATGGCAACAAATACTTCCACTAAACTAAAACCCTGATTGTTGTTATTAATGTATTTCATATATCAAGCGCTCGCTGCACAATCGTGGTCTGGAGAGTAAACGTTTTGGTTAAATCACTAGAACTAGCTTGGGCCGTTAATTGCAAAGTCACACTAGCTTGACTCTTATCAGTATTGAAAGTGGTAAGTTTAGTGGCGCCACTGACAAAAAACTTCGCTTCGGTGATTTTTATATCTCTAGATACAATTGATTCGGGTGTCGAGTCACCGATCTGACGGTAAATAGTGCGATTAGCACCGTCGTAATAATAAGCAATGCGACCCTGATCTTGGCCGTCTGTTAGACTCGAACCGGCTTCACGAAACGATAGTCCTACCCCAGCGGTAGTACAATTACGCACAGCCGTAGAACTACTAGTCACAGAAGAACCAGTGACTTGCGCCATACTGCCACAATAATACTCTGAGCCGGTACGAATCTCACGAGTCATACTATCCAGAGCAAACGATAGAGCCGTTAGTGCTGTTTGATTATCAACCGCTCGACTATTACCACCCACGAGTACTAATAAGGCCCCGACAGTCACAGTGGCAACCATCGTAAATAGCGTCAAAGCCACCAGCATTTCCACCAACGTAAAGCCTTTATTATCAAAGCGAGAGGTCATACTATGTTAATACGTTACCACACTAACTTGCCCGGTAGCGGTGACTTGTACCCTCCTAACTACGCCACTACCGTTGCCGGTTTGACCTTTACGAGATACATCAATATAAGCTGGCCCACTAGTGTAATTGCCACTGGTAGTACAGCCAGCCAATCTCGTACAGAACAAAGCATCAAAATTGGGCCGTTTGAATGAAATATCGAGCAAAGTACCGCCGTTGCTTGGAGTCACGGCTCTGATTTCAAAGCGACTATCTAATTTGCCGGTTAAACCAATCTGCTCACCCGTATCATACCAACCATCATCATCCAGATCCTGAAACAGCCGGTAGGTGGATTCGGTAGAGCTACTAGTATCAAAATGAATACCGTATTGTCGTACCGTTCTATCACCACCACTGAGCGCGAGCAATTGGGCTTCCTTGATGGCAAACGCCACTTCATAAGCCTGATTACGCAACAAAACGGCGCTATTGAAACTAGACTGGCTCGATACCATCACGGTTGTAACCAAAGTCATAATGGTGATAACAACCATCAACTCAATGATACTAAAAGCGGCCAGGTAGCGACTGCGATACTTAATATGGCAAAGCATAGGATACAAGAGACAAAATATCTACCTTTATAAAGTAAACCAGAACAAAGGCCATAATTAAAAAAGGTGCAAATGGAACTTCACTTTTTATTGTAAGTGGTTTAGTCATAAAACGTAAGGGAGATTGTCCCCGCTTTTGCCACAGCCACGCTACAAGAATAATCGTCAAACTAATAAACGTACCTAACCAAAAAGCCAACACGATCATTGAAAAAGTCCCCAGACCACCGACTATAAGCGCCAGCGGAATCACTAACTTAGCGTCACCAAAGCCAATCCAGCGACCTTCAGAGTAGCGCCACAAACCGGCAAAAAACATAAAGGCGGCGGCTGCCCCAACCAAACGACCGAGTAGATAAAAAGCGTCTCTTTGCCAATACCAATCATGTCCAATCAAGAAAAAGGACAAAACGAGCAACATCCAAACAAACTCACTAGGAATCACCATATGATAAAGATCATAAACCGTTACAAGTACCAAGGTGGCTACCAAGACGGCTAAAACCGGCCACAACCAAGGCAATGGTTCGGTCAGGACTACCAGACCAAACAACAGTCCGGTAGTTAACTCTACCCACAAATACCGACTAGGGATACTGGCACTACAAGTACGGCAACGCCCTTTTAAAAATAAATACGATAACAATGGTACCAACTCGTACCAAACCAAACGCTTTTGGCAAGACAGACAATGTGATGAGCCAGACAATGATTTGCCCGTATGAAAACGGTACAAAAATACATTAAGGAAACTACCAATAATCACCCCCAACCCAAAAGCATAAGTAAACAAACACCATAGAGGTAAACCCAAGACAAATTCCATATCAACTATTATACAGGATGAAAGAGACTGATTGGCTTTGGATAAACACAAAAAGCGCCAGAGGCGCTTTTTGTGTCAAAGTAAACTTGTCTCTTTATGGACAGAGAACTGAGCTTGCACCTAGAACAGACGCCGTCTCTTTAGAGGCGCCAGTACTGTCAACACAGAAATAGTTGGCGTTGGCATTAAGTGGTGCCGATACTGCCCAACCAGCGGTTCCGTTATCATGACAGATAACAGTGGCGTTTGTACCTGCTGTTATATAAGTATTTACCACACTGGTCGCATCAGATGAATTTTGATCAACAGCAGCCGTCAAAGCTGCTAGACCATTGTTAGCAGAAGAACTCGCACAAACACCAGCGTAGGTACCATTGGTGGTGTAATAAATTTCGGCTTGAGCCTTCATACTACTCATACTGCCTTTGATAGATGCGTCGCTACCAGATGAACGGGCGTTACCAAGTGAAGCTAGCACGGTCGCCGCCAATATACCAATAATAGCAATCACAACGAGGAGCTCGATGAGCGTAAAACCACGTTGGGTCATTTTTTTAAACATAGTGTTTAAAGATTAAGGTGATTAAGTCCGTCATATGTATTCAGACATCAGCTGTATGTCTTAATAAAGGTGACGAGCTCACGTTGTACGTGGGCTACTTATATTATACGAGCTTTTCCTAAGCTAATTTGATCCACTGTGGACAAAGTACCTAAAAACAGTAGACGAACAAAACCGTCTAACTAAGCACCCGCCGTAATGTTGTAAATTGGTAATAACACTGATGCTAACAACAAACCAACACCAAGACCAAGCATCACGATCATCGCTGGTTCAATCAGACCAATCAAAGTATCAATAGCATTGTTAGACTCTCGTCGATAGAAAGTGGCCAAAGTAGACAAAATCTCTGATAGGCTACCTGTCTCCTCACCGACTCTAATCATCTGTGACAATACCGATGGAATCTCTGGATATTCTGAGACAGAATCAGCAAAGGAACGGCCAGCCTTAACATCAGCCAGGGCGGCTGACATGATTTCCCGATAGACACTATTTTCCACCACTTCACTGGTCACCTCCAGGGCTGGAACAATGGAAATACCGTTACTGAGCATGACGGACATATTGTCACACAAACGTGTCAATAATAATTTGCGTTTGAGATCACCCACATAAGGCAAAGACAAAACGAGTTCATCCATAGTACGTTTACCAACCGGAGACTTTACAAACTGCCACAAAGCGATCAGACCAACACTAAAAAAGATAAATATCAATCCTAACCAGTTGACCAAAAAATCAGACGTGCCGATAACAATCTTGGTATAAATTGGCAATTCTCCGCCGGAATCTTCCAAAATCTTGGCAATTTTGGGAATTACCATGGTCAACATCAAACCCATCACCACGAAGAAAATTACCACTACGAAGGCCGGATAAATTAAGGCATTACGGGCCTTAGTAGACATTTCGTAAGAACGATCCAAGTGATCAGCCAAATATGTAAAAGAGCGATCAAGCGATCCTGACTCTTCACCAGCTCTAACCAAATTGACATAAAAGCCTGAAAACACTGTCGGATGCGCTGCCAGTGCTCGAGAAATAGAACTACCACCCTGCAGGTCGTCTACGATTTGGTTGAGTACGTTTTGTAGAGTCGGATTCGGCACTTCGGCTGACAACAAACGAAAGATGCGTAGCGGTGACACATGCGCTTGAAACAGAGTCGCCACCTGGCGTGAAAGGATTACCATTTCCTTATTGGATATACCCTTCCACAGACTAATATCAATATTAAAAATTGATTTTTTATCAGCAATTTCGGTGATATTAAGTAATGTATAACCACGCTTTTGCACCAGAGTAATCGCCGCCTCTACGGTCGAGGCTTCAATAGTACCCTTACGCTGGGCATTCGTATTATCAATGGCAGTATATTCAAATAACATAAATTAGATAAGTCGCTCAAGACCCTTAGGATTAGATGAGTAGAAAAAGGCATTTTCCACTGTAATTTCACCCTGCCGCACGAGCTCAGCCAAGGTACGGTTCATGTCGATCATACCGTGCTCTAGACCAGTTTCGATGACTGAGTACATTTCGTGTACGCGTTTTTCACGAATTAGATTACCAACCGCGGTATTATTGATAAGCAATTCATAAGCTGGTACCAACCCGCCGGTAATACGTGGTATCAAGCGCTGAGAAAAAATACCTAACAATGACGAGGCCAGCTGAGTACGAATCTGATCCTGCTGATTACCAGGGAAAGAATCAATAATACGATTGATGGTCTGTACCGCATCATTGGTATGTAGTGTGCCAAATACCAAGTGACCGGTCTCAGCCGCTGTCACAGCAGTAGAGATAGTTTCAGCATTACGCATTTCACCAATCAAAATTACATCAACATCTTGTCTAAACGCGGAGTGTAAAGCTGATTCAAAAGAATCCGTATCAATACCGACCTCACGCTGATCAATCATGGCCTTTTCTGGGGTATAGACATATTCAATTGGATCTTCAATGGTCACAATATGATCTGCTCGCTTTTTATTGATACAATTAACCATCGCTGCCAAGGTGGTCGACTTACCTTGACCGACCGGACCAACGCAAAGGAAAAAGCCTTGGGTGCGTTCAGTAAAACTCTCCAAAATCGGCGGTAGATTTAGTTCTTCTAAAGTCAGAATAACATTAGGAATCAAACGTAATACCAAAGACGGATACCCTTTTTGGTAGAAAGCATTGCCACGGAAACGGACCTTGCCTGAGGCTTCGTAGGAAAAGTCTATTTCATCACGCTTCTCTAATCGAGCCAAAAACTCAGCCCGCATCAAGACTTTAGCAAAACCTAAGACATCGTCAGACGAAAGAATTGGCTTGCGCAGGAGTGGCACCAGAGATCCGCTGACGCGCACCGCTGGATGATTACCCACTGATAAATGTAAATCAGAGCCATGCTCATGCACTACTGTTGCAATTAGAAGTTCAAGTTCTTTTTTATAATCGACCGCCATACAAATATAATTATTGCTTCTTTATTATTTCTTCTACCCTCTTTACCACCTCACTTGGTACCGATTGCGCCTTGATAATATAACCGATAGCTCCCGCGGTTTTGGCTTCTTCAATATCTTGATCTTGGCCTTGATTGGACAAAACAATGAATTTAGTTTTGGCGTCTGGTTTGTCGGTTTTTAGTTGTTGCATCAACTCGATACCAGTCATACCGGGCATAATCATATCGACAATGATTAACTCAAATGAATCATCAGTCTCCAAGATTCTTAAGGCATCTGTCGCGTGTACAGCGGTGGTAACTTCGTGTCCACACTCAATAAACTTGGTTGCGTACATGTCGCGCAAGAAAGTATCATCATCGACAAGTAATATTTTCATTAATTATATTATATCGCCTTTATGTCAGCCGTACCGTGGTTATCGACACCACTGGGATCAAGCTCCTCATGCTCTTCTAGCCCAACTTTCGAACCAAAACTATTCATTTCAGCAAATGGTATCTGATGATTGAGTGCTTTAATGATGGCATCTTCCTTCATTGACATAAAGCCATGTTTACGTGCTTCATCGTAAATAGCATCCTCTGATCCCCCTTTCAAGATTAAATTTTGAATAGCGTCATTGATTTCAAGTACTTCCATCACTGCCATACGACCTTTAAGACCGGTGGTGCTACCCGGACTAGCTACTGGGTTGAGCATAGTGCGGTTGGTCGGGATACGGTTTTTGTATTTTTCTGGTAGAGATACAAACTCATTTTCGATCATGGTGCTTGTTCCAGGATCAATAGCTACCACCTCCCCCGTACCTGGCTTGATGCGCCTGGCTAGTCGCTGAGCAATGGCTAATTTTAAAGTCGGAGCAATCAAATATGGGTCTACTCCCATATCAATCAATCTTGGTATAACTCCAATTGAATTATTGGTGTGAATGGTAGACAAAACCAAGTGACCAGTGAGAGCGGCTTGAATCGCCAATTGAGCCGTTTCTTTATCACGGATTTCTCCCACCATAATAATATCTGGGTCTTGACGCAAAGCTGCCCGCAAACCAGCAGCAAAGGTATAACCAATTTCCGGGCGTACCTGAGATTGACTCACTCCCGCAATATCATATTCTACTGGATCCTCTAGGGACAAAACATTTTGCGAAGCCTTGTCGAGTTCGGCCAACATCGCATAAAGAGTAGTAGACTTTCCCGAACCAGTAGGACCCGAGATCAAGATAATGCCATATGGCTCATGCAACATACGCTTGATGGACTCTAGTTGATGCCCACCGATACCAACGTCCTCAAGAGTACGCACGCCCTTTTCGTTATCAAGAATACGCATTACCACCTTCTCACCATGTGAAGTAGGCAAGATCGACACACGAAAATCAATCTTGCGACCGTCGAAAGTAGCAGAAAAACGACCGTCTTGTGGCTTGCGTCTTTCATCCAGACGCATTGAGGATAGTATCTTGATGCGGGCTGCTACCGCCAGCTGAATATTTTTTGGCAACTCCAAACTCGTTTGCAACACACCGTCGACACGGAAGCGGACCACCACCTTATCGGTAGTGGGTTCAACGTGAATATCAGAAGCATTACCATCAATCGCGTAACGCAATATTGTGGCTACGATTTTGGTGACAGGTGCATCTTCTTTAATATGATCCATCACATCCTCTGGCTCACCACCTTCGGCTTCCGCACTCTTTTTATCAATCGTATTATCCAATTCCGACTCGAGCGAAACCAAGGCATCACTTACTTCATCCTTCATGTTGGCATAAAAGACCTGGGCTTTCTTTACTTCTTCTAGCAATAAAAAGACCAGTTTGTACGGAAGATTGTGTTTGGTACTAATGAAGTTCAACGCTTCTTTCAGTGATAGATCGTCTGGGTTGTTGACCCCCACTACCAAGACCCCATCCTCCAATTTGAGTGGGGCCATCTGATAGTGCAGGGCTGAATCTTCCGGGATATAACCGAGCACATCACTAGCGATAGTAAAATCTTCCGTAAATGTAAACGTTGGGATTTCGTAATACATTCCGTAGATTCGTTTGATTTGATCGGCCCCTACACCCAACTTCAACAAAATTGCCTCCATCGAGGTTTCCCCCGAGGACTGTTCACTGGCAATATCATCAAGTTGCTGTGGTGAGATGAGGCCCTCAGCAATAAACAAATCTAATACGTTCATAGCGACAGTATATATCACTCCGTCTCTACCGCTGCTGTTGATCCGTCGATAGCAAACGGATTGCTGTTACCCAAAGATGGGTTATTTAGTGGCTTGGTATAAACCCGCAAAGTAGTAAATCTAGGATCAGAAAAAAGACTAGCATCAATCGCTACCGTATCTAGCTGGGCGCGATGTACCAAAAATTGTTGGGTCTTCATCAACATTTGATCAGACAACGTGTCGGCCTGGGTACTATCTAGAACTTGATTACTAGGTGCAATAAACACTACATAGCCCAACCCAATCAGCACCAGTGCAACCACGCCTACTATTATGTTTTGAGTATTTGATGACATAAATTTACTCATTATTAGCGGATAATTCCGCTGAATCGTCTGACTTTACCGTTAGAGCGTAAGCTCGTAACTGCATTTTGACATTAAGGATATCAGCTTCAATGGGATCAATGGCTAATTCCATCACTTCAAGTGGATAAGCATTGATCTCAAATGCAGCTAGGAGATCTTTGAGTTGTGGATACGAGACGGTGATATCAATACTGAAATCACCAGCTGGCACTACCCCGGCCACGACTTCCCCAGTTTCATCGGAAGTAGCCAGATCAACTGGTCCGACATAAGCAAGGGTGTCGGTCACCACTCCTTGCATATCCAAAATAGTTTGCAAATCACGCAATACCGAAACTTCATCAAGCTGTGTCGGAATATAACGTTCTAACGCTTGAGTATCAGTCAAAGACACGGCCTCAATCGTTGCAATATGTGAGTTGAGAACATCGTTAACCCCCTGAATCCGTACTGTCTCCTGTTCATAAACAACATGCTTGTCCTGAATACTACGAATCTCTTCCACGGTCGGCTTGATAAAAAACACCAAAATCATCACGGCTACCAAAATCAACAGTATCTGAACGGTAAAAGAACGAGACATCATAGGTTTTCTTGATTAACTTCTTCTTCTCCGTCAATAACTTCGTCTTCTTCCACTATCGTCTCCGGAGCCACGTCATCTGTCTGCACATCTGTAACCACTTCCGTCACCGTTGTCACAGCTGGATCATACATAATCTTACCTGCATCAAGAGCAAAGTGAGCTTTCATAGCAATCGAAGCTTGGTCTTCTAGCGTGGCTGGCGTAAATTCAATATTAGTCAATGCCACATCGGCAAAATTATCTGATTGCATATACTGACCTCTTTGGAAGATAGCGCTGTCAAACCCATCCGTAGCAATATCAGCCGCGACTGTTACAGCATTCGGGCTAGTGCGCTTTAGACTAAAACTAGCAAAGGCAACAGTGTCTGCCGTCTCTTTTTCTAGTATTGCAAAAATTTTGTTAATCGAAATATGTGAGTCGACTAAGTCTTCAGCGATCTTCAATCTTTTGTCATATTCGAGTACCCGAGTGAGATTGGCTTGGCTAAATTCGTTCATAGATTCATCGAGCTGCTCAACCGCGAGTGCAAATTGTCTTTCGGTATATATCTTATATACGTATACGGCGGCTGATGCGGTCGGCGCCGCAATCAGACAGGCGTAAGCCACCACCGATAACACAAAAAAATTACTACCACGACGACGACGTGCCGGGGTGTTGGCTGTGCGCTTCGGTATAAAAGAACTAGTTGGTTGAAGATCAGGCATATAGCTTAACTGTAATTATAACCATTGATTACAAAAACCTTGCTATCACTTCTGTGGACTACTCGAAAGACCGTAAGGCTGCTCCTAGAGCGGGGGCAAAAATTGGACCAATTGATTTTAGTGTATCTTCCATAAAAGCTGGATAAGAGACTTTATCAAATGGTGCTACTGGCGTGACTGTCCGACCAGTTTGGTGAGCCAATTCGGCCCCGAGCCCAGACAACAAAGATGCTCCACCGGTGAGATATATGTGGGTCAAAGATAAGCCTGATTGTTTTTCGTATTCATCTAATACCTGACGAAATTCTTTGAACACCCGCGCAAAGGTAGCAAAAGTGGCTTTTTGCACCAAACCAAACTGCCCCTGTCCTGGTACTGCGGTACGCTTGAGCTCCTCTGCTTCGGCAAACGTAATCGCCTTCTCTTCGGATAATCTTTCGGTCACTTTGATACCGGCTACCGGCACCCGGTGCATGCGTTCGAGTACACCATCTTTAACAATGTATAATTTGCTCATACTGGCACCGATATCAATCACGGCTGCGACACTGGTCTCCAAACTATAAACCGATCGTACTGTGCTAAAGCATTCGATTTCGGTTGGTGCGCCAGCTAGTTCAACTGTTTGTAAGAGAGACATGAAACGCTTGAGCGCTTCATTTTGAATAGCCGCCAGTAGTATGTTGCGTGCATTATCGTCACCAGCCATACCACCTACCTCGGCCCAGTCCAGTGTCACATCAGCAATGGGTACTGGAATATATTTACGAGCATCAACTCGCACTCTCGCACTAATATCTTCATCGGGTGCAGCTACAAGACTCATGGTAGTGACAAAACTGGCAGATAAAGGGATGGCCAATACCGCACTTTTGGCCTTAACAGCCGACTCACGTAAAATATCAATCAAAGCTTGTCTTTCCACGGGCGGTGTCAGTGTAATGGCCTGACCGAGTACTTTACCTTCTTCATAAGCACCCAATTGTAGTTCACCATAGGTAGTTAGGGTAACTACCCCGTCACGATCTTCTAACTCAACTACCTTGATCGATGACGAACCAATATCAATACCAACCACCCGACTAACCACCGCGGGTTTGGGCGATACCTTCATAAATAAATCCATCAGTCCCATAGATAATTTTATATTACCACAGGCAACCTCTATAATAAGTCTATGATACACATATTGAGTTATCTGCTAGACATCATCTTTCCACCCAGTCCATCCCTAGTCATACTACGTCAAACAAAAGGTCAATCAATCCTAGAGTGCGCTGAGCCTGGTTATTTTTACAACACCATCACTTTATCCAGATACCAAAACCCGATTATCAAAAGTGCCATCACTGCCGGCAAATTTGAGCACAATCAAACTGCGCTACATCGACTCTCGCCATTACTGACCGATTTTTTTAGTAGACACACCGAATTCACCGATCAGAATACTTGTCTGATCGCGATACCGATTCATCATAGTCGATTTTTACAGCGTGGTTATAATCAAGTGCACGAAATTATGCGTTATGCTTATTTTGCTAACGGACAGCCACTTAAAAACATACCCCTACTGAGACGATCAGCGCAAAACAAAACCCAAAGTCATCTAAATAAATTGGAAAGAAACACTAACGTTAATCAAATTTTTACTTATCATTCCCAATCAGTAAACTGGAATGATATCGCTACTGTCATAATTATTGATGATATAGTAACAACTGGGGCGACGGTAG
>JACCDV010734796.1_pt1 | contig 16862 bp, 25 predicted proteins | sample 7446131 | NCBI WGS metagenome assembly JACCDV01 (sample SAMN15323448, study PRJNA562643) | freshwater metagenome | isolation source: river surface water | place: USA:Blue River Watershed | collected 2017-08-17 | reverse complement strand
GTTATGCTCTGAACTACACCCATGACTTCGATGTGATCTTTGATCGCTTCCATCTTGGTGCGATTGTCTATGGCAAGAAGTATCGGAACGCAGATCCAGAAGATATCTACTCGATCGAACAGATGTATATTCATCCTCAAGATGAGATCGCTCTGGTTCTTTTGACCGACTGGACCCATAACATCATGGAACGTAATGACGACAAATCGATCGAAGACGGCCCAGATGAATTCGATGAAAGTCGTCAAGCATTCGAAGAAGCATTCAATCGTTCGATCATTCCCAACAAACTTCATATCAACATACATGAGAATGGTGGCTTTAAGAACACCTATTCATCTGTGACCAAATTTCTAGACGGAGTACGAGATGCAAACCGTAAGTGATATTCGAGCGAAGCTCATCCAGAAGTACAAAGATCAAGACTTCATTACCGATAAGACCGGTGTGAAGACTATCGAGATTATTGGTGAGTCTTTTATCGCTGATGAAGATTGGATCATCCGTAAGCCTAACTATGAGTACATCGAACGTGAACTCGAGTGGTATCGTTCTCAATCACTGTACGTTGAAGACATCCCAGGTGATACACCTGCAATCTGGAATCAGGTTGCTTCAAAGCATGGCCGCATCAACTCTAACTATGGTTACCTTATCTGGTCGGAAGAGAACCACAATCAGTATATGAATGTACTTGCTGAGTTGTCTCACAACCAGAATAGCCGTCGAGCAGTGATGATTTACAATCGTCCATCTATGCATCAAGACTACTGCACTGATGGCATGTCTGACTTCATCTGTACATACGCAAACACCTTCTTGATCCGTGATGGTAAACTCATCAGCCACTACCTGATGCGTTCGAATGATGCAGTGTTTGGATATGATAACGACATTCACTGGGCTAAGTATGTTCAAGATATGCTTGCTCGTGATCTTGGTGTCGGAGTCGGTGACATCATCTGGACCGCGACCAACCTTCACGTTTATGAACGCCACTTCAAGTTCATCGAGGAGTTGATGAATGCGTAATAAATGGGATGAACGATACCTAAGACTCGCGTACGGTATTGCCCAATGGTCGAAAGACCCATCGAGTAAGATTGGCGCGATCACTGTTGGGTCGAAGGGTCAAGTCTTGTCACAAGGTTTCAATGGATTCCCACGTGGTCTGAGAGACGAACCGAGCAGACTTAATGATCGCGAGACGAAGTACAAGTACGTAGTTCACGCTGAGATGAATGCGATCTATAACGCTACTTACAATGGCACTTCACTTGATGGTGCTACGTTGTATGTGTACGGTCTTCCGACATGTTCTGAATGTGCTAAAGGCGTTATTCAAGTCGGGATCAAGCGAGTCGTCATGCCAAACCAAAAGATCGATGGTAAGTGGCTTGATTCTTGGATGCAAACAGAATCTTTCTTTGACGAAGCAGGTATTGAATATGAATTCATCGATTTTGATCCTCGGGCAGAATCCGGGCAATAACCCTAAGGCCTATCACTACAAGAATCATACCATTGATCGGCTCAACAAATGGGCCGATCATTTTGGCATTCAACACTACTCCTTCATGAACTGTACCGACATCCGCGGTGTAGTTAAATTGAAGGATGTTGATTTTGGCTATGTACAATCTACACTTTCTGGTTATAATAAAGTCATAGCGCTCGGTGGATTCCCGTCTGCCGTTCTCGACCGCATAAATATAACGCACTTCAGGTTACCGCACCCTTCGCCAAGGAACCGAGCCCTGAATGATAAGGTTGAATTGAATCGCGTCCTAGACGAATGCAAGAGGTATATTCATGACTAAAGTAGCCATCATCATGGCACGTGGTATTGAAGGCTGTGGTGTCACAAAGTACACTGTTGAGCAGGTGAAATGGCTCAAAGCTCACGGGTATCAGACCAAAGTTTACGCAGCAAAAGACAAGACGTTCTCTCGTAAGAACGCACATGACCTCGGTGAGGTAGATCTGTTTAAGTTCGCTGATGGCGATCAGATCAACCGTTTCATCGAAGAGTGTAACAACTCAGACTACATCTTCATCAACTCGCTTCCAGCTCTTGGCAATGGTCGAGGCAAAGGTGCTGGTGATGACGCAGTTGACAACTGGATCAAAGCTCTGAAGTCATTCAAGAAGCCAGTGATCCTGATTCAGCACGACCATACTATCTATTCGATCAAACGTAACGCTGCACTCGATGAAGCAATCGATGCTGCGACTTTGATCTTCGCGCATGCTCGTACGAATGACTTCTCAGATTACGTTAAGGAACGTAATGCTGGTTCGTCCCTGATGTCGTTCTTCGGTGAAGAGGAAGAGTCATCGAAGAAGATTCTCAACTTCCAACCGGGACTCGACTTTGAAACGAACCGCAAGGCTTACTGGAAAGATATTAGTGAGCAAGATCCATTGCATCACAAGTGGATTGGCCGATGCACGTCTTGGAAAGGCTTCGACCTTATGTTCCAATGGCATAACGGATATCTTATGCCTAGTGAACACCTCACTACGTTCGAAGGTATTGAGAAATCACCTGCTTTCCTAGCATTCAAAGAGCTGAGTGACTTCCACAACGAGATCAACTCAGATGCCGACACGGTTAACCTAAGTGGACGATACGGAGACCATGCTTCTGTGTTCGGCCCATATATAAACGATAACCTGCTTCATCGTATGTCGAAAGTTGGCTTTGGCTATCAACTGTCAGTGTTGAAGCCGAAGTTCATCGAGAAGTCGATTGAGTATACTCATTGTGAAGTAGCATCCGTCGGTGTAGTTCCAGTGTTCCGCAAAGAGTATGGTGATGTTTGCCGTCATCGCGTGACTGGCGATCCGCTGTCACAGTCAAAAGATAACTTCACTATCTGGCTCTCAAAAGAGAAAGCAGACATGGAAGATGCAATAAATACAGTCAAGAGACTCGCTGCCGATCCGGTCCTCCGTGATGAATGGCGCGAAGGTGCATATGCTTTCTACAAAGCTCACCAAGACTCTGAGTACGTATTTGAAGATCTTATGAAACAGGTGAAGGATAACTTATGACTTTTACGCACGCCTCTATCGTTCCGCTTATCGGTGGTGAAACAATCGGATCTGAGCGAGCGTTTGGCCGTCGCCCAGAGTACATGATGTCATATGAAGCCTTCGCGGCAAATGATAGCCACATTGTAAATCACTACAAAGGTGATGTTCCATACTACGTTCTGGACAAAGGTGGTAAACCGCACATGAGCGTAGATGTGGTCTCGTCTGTGTGCCCTTGTGCAGGTCTGAGTCAGTTATCACATGGCTTTGGCGATCACAACGAAAACAACAAGTGGATGCGTATCACCACTGAGTATGTTCTCGGTGAGTTGAAGCCTAAGGTTCTATGGGGTGAAAACGCTCCAGGCTTTGCCGGTAAGATCGGTGAAAACGTTCGGAATGAATTGAAGGCAATTGGCAAGAAGAATGGATACACGATGTCAGTGTATCGTACCAAAACTCTTCTGCACGGTGGCCCTCAGATTCGCGAACGTTCGTTCTACTTCTTCTGGCAAGGTGATAAGACTCCGCTTCTGCACTACTACAATCGTCCATACACGAAGATTGAAGACGTTCTGCTCGGCATCAAGTCAAACTATCAGATGGAACCCATCAACAAGAAGACTCCGTCGAAGGATGATCTGTATTACAAGTTCATTCTCGAAGAGATTCATGGTGGCATCACTCATCGTCAATTTTCTGACATTGTCGAGCCTCAGAAGGTCCGTAACAGCGATGTCTTCTCGTACATCGAACGCATGGGTTACAACTATATGCAGGTAGGCGAGTGGATGGCCAAGAACGGCTATGAGAAAGAAGTCGAGAAGTGCAAGTATCGTCATGAGAAGCTAGGCCGTGGTGAGAACATCATGCGTCGTGGTACGATCATTCCCAAGGACTACATTGGCGCTTTCGTTGGTCACTATCCCACGATGCTTACACATCCCCATGAAGATCGTTACATCACTTACCGCGAAGCAATGACGATCATGGGTCTGCCTGAAGACTTCGAACTTGTGAATGCTGGAGCAAAAAACGCCAACCACATCTGCCAGAACGTTCCGGTTCAAACCGCAACTGACATGGCTACAGAAGTCGTAGAATATTTGAAGGGCAACCGACAAGTAGTTGACACCGATTACATTCTGCAGTATAATCATACTCAGAAAGCAGATTACTCTGCGAAAGAACAAACCTTGGAGAACTTCTTTTGAACCAGCACTTTATTATGGACTTCGAGACCCTCGGTCAAGACGTCTTTGAAATTCCCATGCTTGACTGCTCGTATGTAGTGTTTGATTGGGATCGGTTTACTTCCGATAACCCATACACTCTTGAAGAAATCGTCGGTCTTGCTCAGAAAGACAAGCTCGAGATGACTCACCAGGTGCGTGATTATGGTGCTAAGTATACTCAACGCGATCTTGACTGGTGGCTTTCACAGGATGCTGCAGCAAAGAAAGTGCTGAAGCCTAGTGCAAACGATGTGCACGTTAAAATATTCATCGGCAACTTTATTAACTATCTGACGTCTGCTGGTAAGATCAACTATTGGTGGTCTCGCTCGAACACTTTTGATCCTATCATCCTTCAGCGTTGGGCTAAAGCGGTTAGTCGTCAGGCTGATATTGAAGAACTCTTGAAGTTCTGGCTCGTGCGTGACACCCGCACGTGGATCGATGCTAAGCTCGACTTCCCAAAGAAGAACGGCTTTTGCCCTGTTGCTGACCAAGAGTATTGGGAAAAAACATTTGTAAAACATGATAGCCGATACGATATTGCTGCAGATATTCTTCGTCTTCAGACTATCGCGCGGCTTGAGAACGATATGGAGCAACCTAAACGATGAGCAGAATTACTTGGTCACAAGCTGAAAGTTATAACCCAGAAGCTCCGTCAGAGCATAAATACAAAGCATCCGGTACTGGTGCAGTCCGCGAAGGCCTAGGCATTCCGTACACACGACATATTCCACTCGAAGCCGTAGCAGCTGCTGCAGCATCTCTCGAATATGGTGCAAAGAAGTATGCCGATCGCAACTGGGAAAAAGGTCTTCCTTGGCAGCAAATGATCGACAGCTTGAAGCGCCACATCGAAGACTTCGAACGTGGTCATGATTACGATAATGGTGAAGACGGTTCTGACCTTCATCAAGTCTGTATGATCATGGCTTCGGCGATGATGCTTTCTGCATCGGTTATTCGTGGCATTGGTACTGACGATCGCCTTCCAGCAGTTGCAGAAGATGCGCTCAGCTCTAAGCAATGCGCAAAGTGGATTAAGGCTCAACTTGAAAACGCAAGACCCGTGAAAGGTAAATAATGGAAATCAAAATAACAACAGAAGACTTACGCAAGAAAAAGCTATTCGTTGCTACGCCAATGTATGGCGGTCAGTGCGCAGGCATGTTCTGTAAGTCAACTAATGACTTGTCTATCGCATGTGCACGATATGGAATCGAACTCAGATTCTATTATCTGTTCAACGAATCGTTAATCACTCGTGCAAGAAACTATTGTGTCGATGAGTTCTTGCGGTCTGATTGTACCCACCTCTTCTTTGTAGACTCTGACATCGGATTCAGCCACAAGGACGTGCTGACGCTTCTTCATTTGACTGATGAAGACAACGGATACGGTATTGTTACTGGTCCTTACCCAAAGAAGACTATCTCGTGGGAAAAGGTTAAAGCTGCAGTAGAACTTGGTTACGCTGATCAGAGCCCGTTTGCTCTTGAAAACTTCATTGGCGACTATGTGTTCAATCCAACCGACGACATCACCGAGTTCCGGATTGATGAACCTGTCAGAGTTCGTGAAGCTGGTACCGGCTTTATGATGATTGATCGCAAGGTGTTTACGAAGTACGCAGCTGCATACCCAGAACTCAGCTATCTTCCTGATCATGCTCGTACTGAACACTTTGATGGTTCGCGTGAGATTACTGCTTTCTTTGATTGTATCATCGACCCAGAGTCAAAGCGATACCTGTCTGAAGACTACATGTTCTGCTACAACGCAACTAAGATTGGCATCAACGTTTGGATGTGTCCATGGATGCAGTTGAAGCATGTCGGCTCGTACGTGTTTGGTGGCTCGCTTGCGGCTATTGCAGCAATTGCAGCATCACCGACTGCTAGCGCGGAATCTAATGCTAAAAACTATTTGACACCAAAGCAAAACGATGTTAAGATGAATGGTACACCTACACCACTCAATCGTCAACAACGTAGAGCGGCTATGAAAATGAAAGGCAAGTGATTATGAAATTTAGTAATGAAACTATTAGTGTCCTGAAAAACTTTTCGACCATCAATCCTGGGCTTGTGTTTAAGCCCGGGTCGGTCATCCGAACCATGCACCCTCAAAAGACAGTTATGGCTTCCGCCACTGTCTCTGAAAACATCGTGCAAGTAGCACGAATTTACGATCTGTCGCGTTTCCTCGCAACACTTTCTCTCTTCGATGATCCCGACGTTGAGTTCACTGCAGACAAGTTTATCATCTCTTCGGGCAAAAGCAAGGTGTCGTATACTTACGCAGCTGAGGCGATGGTCGTCTCTGCTCCTGACAAAGACATCAGATTCCCCGATCCCGAAGCAGTTGTTACTGTGAAGTGGAAAGATATTGACTCGGTCATCAAGGCAGCCGGCGTCTTGAAGTTGTCCGAAGTCGCTTTCATCAGCGATGGGTCGACAATCTCTCTTTCAGCTGTTGACTCGAAAAACCCGACCGCTGATGCTTATGAAGTTGTCGTAGCCGAAGGTGTCGACACCACATCCTTCAAAATGATTATCAAAGTTGAGAACCTCAAGCTCATGCAAAATGACTATGAGGTATCTCTTTCAACCAAAGGTCTCGCTCACTTCAAGTCGAGCAAGGCTGAATACTACATCGCTCTCGAAGCAAAATAAGGAGAAGAACATGGAACTAACTGTTAACGATATTGCAGCAGCACTTCAAGTAATCGACGTGGCTACTGCCCGCGGCGCTATCCGTGGAGACGAACTATCTCAGGTGGGAGCTCTTCGCGATCGCTTTGCAGCATTTGTTCGTGCTGCTCAAGAACAAGCATCGGCCAACCAAGCCGGTGAATCTGCAGCAGCTGCAGCCGAAGAGATCGTTGTTGACACTGCTGAATAAGTAGTATATACTGACCACGGGCATGGTATGTCGCCATGCCCGTTTTATTTTATTATGAAGGAGTGAAAGATGGAAGAATTCTTGTGGGTACAAAAATATCGCCCGCGTACTGTAAGCGATACAATCCTTCCGAAAGATCTTAAGGACACCTTTCAGAAGTTTGTCGACGACAAGAACGTGCCGAACCTGCTTTTGTCAGGTCGTGCAGGTGTAGGTAAGACCACCATCGCTCGAGCGATGCTCGATGAACTCGGTGCAGACTATATCGTCATCAACGGCTCGATGAACGGTAACATCGATACTCTTCGCGTCGACATTCAGAACTTTGCTTCGACTGTATCGTTCATGGGTGGACGCAAGTACGTGATCCTTGATGAAGCCGATTACTTGAATGCAAACTCGACTCAACCGGCTCTCCGTAACTTTATGGAAGAGTTCTCAAAGAACTGTGGGTTCATTCTGACCTGCAACTTTGCAAACCGTATCATCGAACCTCTTCATTCTCGTTGTTCGGTGATCAACTTTAACATCAACGCAGCAGATCGTCCAAAGCTCGCAGCCCAGTTCTTCAAACGTACTCTTGGTATTCTTGATGCTGAGAACGTCGAGTATGATCAGAAAGCTGTTGCCGAACTGATCAATACCTACTTCCCTGACTGGCGTCGAGTTCTTAACGAGCTTCAGCGTTATGCTGCAACTGGCAAGATCGATGCCGGCATCTTGCGTAACAAAGGTTCAGAGTCGATTGAACAGCTGCTTGTCATGCTCAAAGAGAAGCGCTTCAACGACGTACGTAAATGGATCGGTGAAAACTCTGATATTGATTCGGCCACACTTTATCGTTCGATGTATGACATTCTTCCAACTAAAATTGCAAGCACATCATCGATTGCGAATGCTATTATCATTCTAGCTGAGTATGAGTATAAGGAAGCTTTCGTAGCAAACCCCGAGATCAACCGTGCTGCAGCCATGGCCACTTTGATGGCTGAACTGTCCGATTGGAAATGATATGGGTTGGCTTGATGTTTTCAAAAACAAGAAAAAGTGCGAGTGCCTGTTCTGCGGTTCAAAGAACCAGCGTAAGGACGTGATCGAAATCAAGTATCGCTATGGCGAAGGCCAAGGAATGATCGGTAGCGCATTCATATGTAACAAGTGCGATGCAAAGTATAATGCTATGCAAGAGGATCAAGAATATGTCGAATCCATTTGACTATGTGAACAGCATCCTCGTCGAAAAGAAACATATGATGAGAGGTACCGAAAATGATAAGTTGGCCGAGGAAGGATACAATCCTTGGTTGACTAATACCGCGTTGTCGTACCATGATGATACGATCCTTATGGCGAATCTAGTTAATGGTCTTCATCACTTGCCAAAGCGCGCCCAATACGATATACTTATAAATATTGTTAGACCCAAGAAACGACAATTTCGTAAATGGGCTAAGCAAACGGTCAGTGAAGATCTGGATCTTGTATGTGAAGTTTATAAGTGTAATAGAACTGTAGGCGTCGAGTATCTATCTTTGTTGACTCAAGATCAATTGGAATCGCTGAGACAACAGCGACACAAAGGTGGAACAAAAGGATGAATATCATTGATAGTCTTGTAGAGGTTACACTACCATCACAAGATTCTTTCTTGAAAGTGAAAGAAACTCTTACTCGTATTGGTGTCGCTTCAAAGAAAGATAAGATTCTCTATCAATCTTGTCACATCTTGCATAAGCAAGGTCGGTACTACATCGTGCACTTCAAAGAACTTTTCATCTTAGATGGCAAGACAAACACTCTTTCAGATGAAGATATGGCACGCCGAAACACCATCGTCAATCTTCTTGAAGAATGGGGACTGGTCAAGTCAGTTGACGCTGAAAAAGTCCAGGACCCAGTAGCGCAACTTTCTCAGATCAAAGTTCTTCCGTACAAAGAAAAAGACGAGTGGTCATTGGTCGCCAAATATAGCATTGGCAAACGAAAATAAGTTGACATTTTTAGCAACTTGGTATATAAATAACGGTGGGATGCCATAATGGGTCCCACCAATTACCCTTGCTAATTTAGGAGGCTTACATGACCAATCAATACGACCCATTTGCTATCGGCTTTGATAAGTTTTTCGATAGACTAAAAGATCTACAAAATCAAGCTACAAAGGCAATCACTTATCCGCCATACAACATCCGTAAAACCGGTGATAACACCTACGTTATCGAGATGGCTGTAGCTGGATTCGGCAAACAAGACATCGAAATCACGCTCGAAGACAATACCTTGAAAGTAGCAGGTAACGTCAATAGCGAAGCTGATGAGAAGAACTACCTGTTCAAAGGCATTGCTGAGCGCCCATTTGCTCGCACCTTTACTCTTGCCGACACCGTTGAGATTAAGAACGCAGAGCTGATCAACGGCATGCTGCGCATCTGGCTTGACAACATGGTGCCACAGAAGAAGGCACGAAAGGTCGATATACGCGAACCTAGCGAAAGCGATAAAGGTTCTTACGGATACCTTAGCGAGTAACCACATTAAAGATTCAATTACTTAGGGAGCTTCGGCTCCCTAAGTAGTTGACACCTGTTGCACGATAGTGTATACTTGAAATAGTTATATCATAGGAGTTTTCATGTCGTTCTATACTTCTGTGCACCGTATGGGCGGTAGCATTCTATATCGTGGTTATACTGACAACGGAACGAGAATTCATGAAAGAGTCAAGTTTGCACCGACCTTCTACGTGAAGGCCAAAGAAGGTCATTGGACCGGTAAGTGGACTGCACTCGATGGAACGAAGGTCGAGCCGATGGAGTTCGGTTCAATCAACGACGCGAAGGAGTTCTTCGAGACTTACAAAGAAGTTGATAACTTCAAGGTGTTCGGCAACACAAACTACGTAGCTCAGTTCATTCGCGAACGATTCCCGGGCGACATCAAAGCTAACCTTCAGCACATCGCGATTGGCAACATCGACATCGAAGTTAAGTCCGATGATGGTTTCCCTTTCCCTGAACAAGCACGTTATCCTGTTACATCGATCGCGATGAAGAACAGCAAGAGTTCGATCTACCACGTATGGGGATTGAAGCACTATGACGCAAGCAAGGCAAAGGGTATCCCTGAAGGTTGTCTCGTTCGTTACGTCAAGTGCTCTGACGAAAACGAGTTACTGATGAAGTTCCTGACGTATTGGGAAGAACACTATCCTGACGTCATCACTGGTTGGAACGTACGACTCTTCGACATCCCGTATCTCGTGAATCGTATCACCAAGACGATCGGTGAAGACTGGGCAAAGAAGCTCTCGCCTTGGAACATCGTGAACTATCGTCAGATCGGTGTGAAGGGTAAGTCACTCGACGCTTACGAGATCTATGGCGTACATCAGCTCGACTACATGGATCTGTTCCAGAAGTTCGGTTATGTGTATGGTCCTCAGGAATCGTATTCACTCGACCACATCTCTCACGTCATCCTTGGTGAACGCAAGCTATCATACGAAGAGTATGGTTCGCTTCATAACCTGTACGAACAGGATCATCAGAAGTTCATCGACTATAACATTCGAGACGTAGTTCTCGTCGACAAGCTCGAGCAACAAACTGGTCTACTTGCTCTAGCCCTTATCATTGCGTACAAAGGCGGCGTCAATTATCCCGACACTCTTGGTACGACTGCGATCTGGGACTCGATCATCTATCGTTATCTGAGTCAGAAAAACATCGCTATTCCGCCATCAGTCGACAAGCATCGCCCTGAGTATCCCGGTGGCTATGTGAAAGACCCTCAAGTTGGTAAGCACGAATGGGTAGTGTCTTTTGACTTAAACTCTCTGTATCCGATGACGATTGTACAATACAACATGTCACCCGAGACAATCGTCGAGAACGCCTCTTATGGCATGCCATGTGATGTTGACTTCTATCTCAAAGGTGTCGAGCTTCCGCAAGAGATTCGAGATATGGATGTCGCCGTTGCTGCGAATGGTGTTATGTTCCGCAAAGATAAGCAGGGATTCCTTCCCGAGATCATTGAGAACTACTATGCTGAACGTAAAGCGACAAAGAAGAAGATGCTTGGCGTTAAGCAGAAGTATGAAGAGTCCCATGCTGAAGATCTGAAGCGTGAGATGAACCAGCTTGACAATACACAACAAGCAATTAAAATTCTTCTGAACTCACTTTATGGCGCTCTCGGGAATAAATACTTCAGATACTTCGACATCCGCATCGCAGAAGGCATCACGCTTTCTGGTCAGCTCTCAATTCGTTGGGCTGAGAAGTACATGAACCTTGCAATGAACAAGATCATGAACACTACCGCGATCGATTACGTGATCTACATGGATACAGACTCACTGTATCTCAATATGAACCCACTTGTAAAGCATGTGAAACCTGCTGATCCAGTCGCATTCCTCGATAAAGCATGTGATCAAAAGTTCGAGAAAGTTCTCGAAGACGCGTACACCACTCTATTCAATCAACAAAACGCGTTTAAGAATACGATGGCAATGAAGCGAGAAGCTATTGCAGACGCGGGTATCTGGACAGCAAAGAAGCGTTACATCCTCAACGTACACAACTCTGAAGGTGTTCAATACGCTGAACCTAAACTCAAGATCATGGGCATCGAAGCTGTGAAGTCTTCAACACCTGCGGTTGTACGTGGTAAGTTCAAAGAAGCTTATCGTATCATGCTCAGTGGCAATGAAAAAGATCTTCAGAAATTCGTTGCCGACTTCTACGAGGTATTCAAAGGTCTCGAACCTGAAGACGTCAGCTTCCCACGTGGTGTAAGTGAGATCGACAAGTGGGAAGACAAATCTACACTCTTCAAAAAGGGTGTACCTATTCACGTACGTGGTGCGATCGTGTACAACCATCATGTTCGTGAACTTAAGCTTCGTGATGATGAGATTAAGAACGGAAACAAGGTGAAGTTCTGTTATCTCAAGATGCCTAACTCTCTTGGCACAAACGTTGTGGCTTTCCCACAGTTCTTGCCTAAGGAGTTCGGTATTCATCGATATATCGACTACGATACTCAGTTTGACAAAACATTCAAGGAACCACTCAAACTAGTGTCGGATGCAATCAACTGGGAACTAGAACATCGTAACACATTGGAGAGCTTCTTTGGCTAAAGGTAAACAAGACATATTCGACGAAGACTTCGGATTCTCAACGGTTGACACCGAAGAGATCCGAGGTTATAATCAGCCAGAGATAGACTCACTTAAGTTTGAGAGCGACGACCTTGCGCTCAGACTAGATAAGATGCATGCTGCTATTAATAAATTGCTCGTAAATTTGTCAAAAAATCCTGAACAAGAGTTGATCAAATGGCCTAATCGGTTAGAGAAGATCAACGAGTTCAAACAAAAGCTCGATCGAATTCGCAAAGGAGAAGAATAATGTCGCTAATGGATAAATTGTTAAAAGCGTCTACAGTAAAGATGACCGCACCACTACTTGACTCAAAGGTGTTCGGCAACAAAGAAATGATCCCGACTGCAGTGCCTATGGTTAACGTCGCGCTGTCTGGCCGCATTGATGGCGGGCTTCTACCCGGCCTCACCATGCTGGCGGGACCGTCGAAACACTTTAAGTCAGCATTCGCACTGCTCATGGCAGCAGCATATCAAAAGAAATACGACGACGCTATTATTCTCTTCTATGACTCTGAATTTGGTACACCTCAGGCTTACTTCGAAGCATTTGGTGTTGACATGTCTCGTGTTATTCACACACCTATCACTAACATCGAAGAACTTAAGTTCGATATCGTTCAACAGCTAGAAGCAATCGAGAAGAAAGATCACGTCATCATCGTCGTCGACTCGATTGGTAACCTTGCATCGAAGAAAGAAGTTGATGACGCCGCTGATGGAAAGTCTGTTGCTGACATGTCTCGTGCTAAGCAGCTTAAGTCTGTGTTCCGTATCGTTACTCCTCACCTGAACCTAAAAGACATTCCGATGATTGTGGTTAACCACATCTACATGGAACAAGGCCTATATCCGAAGGCTATCGTCTCGGGTGGTACTGGTATCTACCTTTCAGCAGACAACATCTGGATTCTTGGCCGTCGTCAGGAAAAGGAAGGCACTGAGATCAAAGGTTACCACTTCGTTATCAACATTGAGAAGTCTCGACATGTACGTGAGAAGTCTTCTATTCCGATCACCGTTACCTTCGATGGTGGTATCTCAAAGTGGTCTGGCCTGATGGAAGTCGCTGAAGAGGGCGGTTACCTTCGCAAACCTAAGGTTGGTTGGTATGAAGCAGTTGATCCCGAGTCTGGTGAAGTGTTGTCTGAGAAACTTCTTCGCGCGAAGGAGATCGTAGATAATAGCACTTTCTGGAAAATGATGTTTGACAAAACCGGATTTGCTGAGTATATTAAGAATCGGTACACTGTCGCAACCAAAACTTTGATCAGTGATGAAGACCGGCAAGTTGACGCTGACGAAGATGAAGATCTGGAGGATTGATGTACGTCACAGATGGAAAGCGACATCTAGTTTGTATTCCATACTCGACTGAAAATCTTCATTCAATGGCGGCCGATCTTGGTATCGGTCGTCATTGGTTTCACAAAAATCACTACGATATTCCGAAGAAGCGAATGGATGAAATCACATCCAAATGCACACTCGTCTCTTCGAAAGACATAGTAAAAATCATTAGAGGTACGTATGATCGAACAGACAATTCTAGCGGGAATGATTCACAATGAAAGCTATGTTCGGGCAGTCCTTCCTTTCCTGAAAGATGAGTACTTCGAAGACCAGAACGATAAGTTCCTCTACGGTACGATCAAAACCTATATCGATCAGTACAATGGTCTACCAACTAAGACTGCACTTCGTATTGCAATCGATGAGTCGGGCAATCTAAACGAAGAACGATACAAGCAAGTTACGAATACACTCGAAGCGTTAACGTATGACGAGAAGACCGATCAGACTTGGCTTGTTAATACGACCGAGAAGTTCTGTCAAGACAAAGCAATCTATAACGCAGTTCGTCAGTCCATCCTTGTTCTCGATGGAAAGGTGAAGGAACTTGACAAAGGTGCGATTCCACAACTCCTGAGTGATGCACTCGGTGTAAGCTTTGACACCAACGTTGGTCACGACTTCCTTGAGAACTCTGATGAACGCTTTGAGTTCTATCATCGTCTCGAAGAAAAGCTCGAGTTCGATCTTGAGTACTTCAACAAGATTACAAAAGGTGGCTTGAGTAAGAAGTCTCTGTCTGTCGCACTCGCGGGTACGGGCGTGGGTAAGACTTTGTTCATGACTCACTGTGCGGCTTCATCTCTGATGGCAGGAAAGAATGTTCTGTACATCACGATGGAAATGGCCGAAGAACGTATTGCAGAACGTATCGATGCTAACCTTCTTGACGTAACACTTGACGATCTTCGGTTGATGCCACTCGATGCTTATCGCAAGAAAATCGATAGAGTTAAGGCGCGAACATCGGGCAAACTGATTGTTAAGGAATACCCGACTGGTTCGGCTGGTGCAAACCACTTCCGGCACCTACTCAACGAGCTGAAACTCAAGAAGAAGTTTGTTCCCGACATCATCTTCATTGACTATCTTAACATCTGCATGAGTTCTCGTCTTAAACATGGCGCGAACATCAACTCTTACACCTTGATTAAGGCGATCGCAGAAGAACTTCGTGGTCTCGCGATGGAGTTCAACGTTCCGGTCATGTCAGCAACCCAGACTACTCGTTCTGGTTATGGTAACTCTGATGTTGAGATCACCGACACCTCAGAATCGTTTGGTCTGCCGGCAACTGCCGACTTCATGTTTGCTCTCATCTCAACTGAAGAACTTGAGAAGCTCGGTCAGCTCATGGTAAAGCAACTCAAGAATCGTTGGGGAAGCATCGACAGCCCGAAGCGTTTCATCATTGGTATCGATCGTTCAAAGATGAAGTTGTTTGATGCAGAGGAGTCTGCTCAGGAAGGTCTGACTGGTGGATCCAAACAGATTGAGCAAGAAGATCGACCACTCTTCGATTCGTCGAGTATGATGCAAGACGAAGACTTTGAACCACGGAAGCTGAGTAGCTTCAAGAAAAAGAAACCTAACTTTGGAGGATTACAGTAATGGGTTACAGAATGAATGAAAAGAATGGGCTCTTCGAGATCATCGAAAAGGGTTCTGAACTTGTTGTTGCTGTGCGGAAGGGAAAAGACGAAGCGACGAATTTGACTCGATCACTTAATCTTGGATCTGGGTTTGATGGGTTTACACCACCGTTCTTTACTCTTGTCTATCCGAATCCAGATCATGCAAAAGGAAATACCGCTCAAACCTAATTGAGCGGTATTTCACCGTGCACGATACGTGAATGTCGGGCAGAACCCCACTGGCATACTTGATGCGACCCCGACTGTTCCATCTGTGATTTTGTAAGCTATCACACTTGCCTCTACGTAAAAACGTGATTACACGCACCCATACGATTATTTATACGAAAAGAGTGCTTAGCCAGTTGACATTTGCAAATTTTGTGATTATATCTAACTAGTAGCAAAGGAGAAAGACATGAGCCGATTCTCTGACTTGACTGACGACCAGATCTATACTTCACTCTCGAGTATGCGAGCCTCTCGTAAGATTGCTCGAGAGGCTCAGGATGAAGGCCTCGTCGCTGCACTTCAAGTTTACATCAATGGTATGATCACTACGCTTATTGAGCGTAACACCGATCCTCACACTACCGCAGCAGACATTCGTTACTTTGAAACCCATCGCGATGATTGAAAGGACTAACATGGCTCAAACCGTTCGTGAACTTATTGAAGAGGCTATCACCGAAGCACGTATCCTTGAGTGTGCTCGAGCAAACTTTGATCTCGACAACATGCTCTTGACTGCAATGCGTCTTTCTGGCGCGCCGTTCTCCTTTATCGAGATGGTTTATAATGAGGAGCAGAAGCAAGTAGCATGATTCATCGTAAAGCATCATACAGCCGAAGTCGTGATCCGACCGACATCTACTACAAACGCATCCTTGAGATGATGCGCGATTACAAACTGACAATGCAGGACGCGATCGCATGGGACATGGACGGCTTTATGCCGTATCCTTCCCGTGGAATGATTATGACTGAAGAAGAGGAAATTGACTTCTATCTGCACATCAACTACATTCCTGCAGATAGTCGGGTTTTCTTTCAAGGAGTTGCTCTTGGCGCTTATGACTATACACTCGAAGTCGAAGAAGACGAAACCGAACAAAAGGATGCTGGAAGCACAAGCGAGACATGATCAATGGCTTGCTTCGATGGGTATTACTGAACGCAAAAAGCTGAAAGGCGTTGAGCATACGAATCTTCGAGCTGGGCTGACTGAGAACGCTAAGCTGACGAATGGCATCGCTGGAAACGGCTCAAAGAAAGAGGCAAACGTATACACTGGCGACTATGTGAAGGGCATCGCGACAATGCATAAGTCAAACGCAGTACCTATCACAAGTGGAGAACAAGCTATTGAAGTGGCCCAAATGAGGAGGAGTTAAGCTCCTCCTTTGTCTTATAAATAAGATATAAAGTAGATCGGAGTAACATGCCTTGACTAATTTAGATGTGAATTTCATAAAGCGTGCTACAAGAGTGACGTCGTTCAACTTAACTTCTGCTGATTTT
>JACCDV011078438.1_pt1 | contig 16868 bp, 16 predicted proteins | sample 7446131 | NCBI WGS metagenome assembly JACCDV01 (sample SAMN15323448, study PRJNA562643) | freshwater metagenome | isolation source: river surface water | place: USA:Blue River Watershed | collected 2017-08-17 | reverse complement strand
TACTTTAAAAATTATTGCAAATGTTGTTGAGAAGGATTAACCATCATATTTTCAGAGGATTCACCCCTCGCTTTAGCTTCTCCAATTCATTCGAACTCATGAAGCAGAGCCTCACTAAAGGGCTATTCTCCATCTAGCTCATAAATAAGGTGGTAAATAGGAGGATATTGTCCATGGCATACTCCCCAGGAGTGGGTGGTGTCTGCGAATAAATTGAAAAAGACCCAACTGTTGCAGATACCATGACTTTGAGACCACGATCCGTCGTTGTCTTAACTGATGGCAGCTTATTGGACTCGTCTGCTGAAGGAATTACACCCACCTTGGACTGGCTGATCGCTCAGATCAAATATTTTTCTGGATTAGATGCCTTCCCCTTTATCGTTTCCAAGGACATCAACCTTGAAGAAACCTTAAAAGATCTAACCACATCATATGGCACCGTCCTCTATCTTGACAACAAGTAGATCAAAGAAATTCCTAACGATTTGCTGGTAGTTAGGCACCAGGATATCACCAAGATCACGAAAAGTGAGTTGACAGACGGAGAAAAGACAGCAAACGTCCTTGCTTACCTTGTCAACAAAAAAGTAAAAGGATTAGCAAATAATGCCCAACTATCAGAAGGCCTTAATTATCAAGGCGACAATTTTAAAAACTTTAGGCCATACAGTCACGAGGTCAAAGACGGCAGAGACATTTACACCCATGCCCTCCAACTGCATGCTTACTATACTGGAAAAATCCATATATAATTAGGTTTCCACGATATCCATAAAATAAAACCTTACTTTACCGAATAGAACTTAAGGAAGATATCAAAGGAACACAATCCTTACTCCAAAACATCAAGATTATCTGCCATTGTCACTGATGGAACTGCAGTACTCGGATACGGCAATATTGGTCCTCGTGCTGGCTTGCCTGTCATGGAAGGGAAGTCACTTCTTTTCAAGTTGCTGGGAGACGTGGAGGTTGTTCCAGTCTGCATGCATCCTCGCTCAAGTCCCGCTGAATCAATTCAAGCAATAGTGAAGTTGCTTGGCAATTTCGACGCTATCAACTTATAGGATATTAAGGCGCCATAGTGCTTTGATATTTAATAAGGACTCAATAGTCTTAAGGTATTGCCTATTTTCCATGACGATCAGCATGGGACTGCAATCGTTACTCTCGCAGGTTTGATTAATGCGGCTAAAGTGGTTGAGAAAGATCTAAAGGAATGCAAAATAATTATAAACGGTGCAGGCGCAGCAGGAATTACAGTGGCTAAGCTACTGCTTTCATATGGAGCAAAAGATATCATCCTGTGCGATTCAGCTGGATCCATATATCGAGGAAGAACCAATAATATGAATGAGGCTAAAAGAAAAATCGCAGAAATCACCAACAAATAAAATAAATCTGGTTTGTTGCCTGATGTTATCGGAGGAGCAGATATCTTTGTGGGAGTCTCTCAAGAAAAGGCACTAAGAGGACATTGGGTTGCAAAAATGGCACAAAAGAGCATTGTTTTCGCCCTTGCCAATCCAGTCCCTTAAATTTTGCCTGAAGATGCTAAACGTTCAGGTGCCTGGATTTACGGAAGTGGTCGAAGTGATTTCTAAAACCAGATCAATAACTCTTTGGTCTTCCCTGGTATCTTTAGAGCCATTTCTCAACATCGCATTAAGGTCATCACTGAGGAGATGAAGATCAAAGCAGCTGAAGCTATTGCATCAAGTATTGAAGGCCAGCCTTCAAGGAGTTATATTATTCCTGATAGTTTGGATAAAGACGTCGCTATAAGAATTTCTAATGAACTCGGAAAGATCGCCAAAAAGAACAAATCTCAAAAATGATTGATTGGATATTTGATAATAAACAAATTTTGAGATATTTACAGTTTAGTTGCTAAGATTAAGAAGTATATAGGATTAATGACAAAATAGATAATGATACTCATAATTGCAATAATCAGATATACTTGGTGCTTTTGTACTCCCCAAGTCTTTCTTTATTCGTATCGTCTCTTCTTATCTTCTGGCTTTGCTTCATCTCGAAATTGTTTGGACTATCATTGACTTTAAAGATAACGTTGCTATCTTTTTGGTAGTTTCCGTTGAAATAGAGCGTAGGAGCAATGATATTGACAGGAGCATAGACTTTCATTGTTTCTCGCTTATTGTTTTAAAAGTATTCTGTGTGATCTGTATGCTTTCTCTATCTATGTGTTTGATGAAAGTTGGAGCTAGATTTCCAGTTGTTCCCTAAACCTGGACGACTATTAATATACTTTGAGTCAAACTTTTTTATCGAAGTCCCTTGCTCAGTAATTATCCGTTTCTTTGCAGATGAGCTTTAGTTTTTGCGAGAGGTTGAGTGACTATACTATTTGGATCTGCTTTATTGGTATTATTTGTTATAAATGGCTGAGTATTTGGCGATTTTATTATTTATTTTGTTTAGTGTCTCTTTGTCGAGTTTAAATCGAGGCTATTCATCTTTTTTGGAACTTTTTCTTGATTTAGATTTGGATTTGGATTTTGACATTGAGCGAGATTAGGCAGAGTATTTCTATTGTTTTTATTTACCCTTCTTAAGGAATTTCAGAAATGTAGGTTTTCTCAACTATCTGTTAATATTGATAATATTTTATTCTACTTTTTACTTGGCAGGGAGGACACGTATTTGAGGACTTCTGAAGCCTAGATTTTCTGAAAACTTTAAATTGTTGATGAACTTGGGCGAACGAGAAGTATTAATTTTCATCTTTTGGTAAGGAAAATTAATAAACTATATAACTCTTGACACAATTAAATTTCTTTTCTTTCTTATCTGCCTGCATTCACATTAATCTTTGAGAAAAGGCTCAGCTTTCTCCGCAATGTTACCACACGAAGATTTAAAGTATTCTGTATTCTCCTCTTAGATGAATAGAGCGTCATTCGCCAGAAATGCAAAGCCTCCATATTTGGGGGTACTCGTGGCCTGAGGAGAAAATGTCGCGAAATGCTTATCTTTAACGGACACTATATTTCTACAACGACTGCTCTCAGGATTAACCTTTGGTTGATTAAAATTATATTCTTAAAGCTCATTTATTGGACTTTAATGGAAGCTTGGCTTAATACAATTAAAATGCTAATTTGCCTATATTTTCTCTTCTGTTTCTTTTTATATCTTCGTAAAAGCGTACTCTCCCCCTAGAAAAGGCGTTTGCATATTGTTTATATCAATAGTTTAATGATTAATCGAAGTCGTAGATTAATTCATAATGAGTCTCTAAAATTCTTTTTTACGTGATTCTTGTCTTTGAATTTGATCTTCATCTTTCTTTTTTATTCCAGATACGAGTTAGTACTCTGACTCTGTAAATTGAGGAGTTTAAATGTCGTTTTCTTTTTAATGAATCCCGCTGTCAAGAATAAAGTTGAATAATTTGACATCATTCGAGACAACGCCTTGCTTCTTCGACGGCGAAGCCCTTTGTATATCATCACAAGATTAAATTTAATTGGTTTTCTTCTCTTCATTCTTTTTTATTTAGTTCTCAAAGTATTCTCCAAGGACCAAATGCTCTTTTGATTAAGCGAGGAAATAGTTTTATTATGAGATAAGGAAGCATTGCTTGAAGCATCGATAGTGAATATCGAAATATTCGATGAGATTATTAATGGTTTCTTCAAATCCTAACTGCTCGAAATAATTTTCAGCCCCTTCAATGCCAACTTTAGTGAGAATAATCCTATAGAATCTCATAAATAATTCATAAAGAATGATGTTGTTCTAAAGGATCCATTAAATATATTTTATCCTATCCAAATTCGACTGCAAACTATGCTTTGTTAAAGAATTGAAGAAGCGTGCGATCATCGCCTTTGCTTGAAGGCTATCAAATATTATTTGTTTGCTTGAAATTTCATTGAAATTTATGTCCTTAGAAAAAATACTGCATTTAAGTGTTTAAAGCAACGAATCATTTATGTTGGTTTTTAGTTGGTGATTGATAGGCCTTTTTGTTGGAAAAATTAAGGCAAAGATTGTGTATGTAAATAACTTTATACTAGAATTAGGTTCATCTTTCTTTACTGCTATTATGCTACTGCTGTTTTTCATCAATTTTTGCATTTATTCATCGATTTCTTTATTTGGAGTTGGGAAAAGAGAGGAAGAAAACTTATTAAGCCCACTTACAAGAATAGAATCGAAGCTTGTAAATGTATAGTTAGGATGTATGTCAAGTGATAATAGATACTTTTAGACTTTGAGCATTTCTTAAGTGTCTAAAATGTTCATCAGTATCTCTGTAAAAGCACTCACGTAAAATTATTTATCAAGAATTATCAAGCAAACATACTTATTAATAGAAACTTCTGTATCAATACTTTCATATAGCAGCCAATATTGAAGAAAAACATTGAAGTATCAAATTTATACTGCGTCTTTATTAATTGATAAATCAATATTTTCATTTTTATCACTAACAAAAAATACCAATAAAGAGTGAGTGCAATTTAATTACGAAAAAGAAGCCCAGCATCCAAAAATTATCATGAATTACTGTCTTGGATGTTTTAATCAAGCCATGAATCGATTAACATTCAAATACTACTTGGCTTTTTGAATGTTCTAAAAATAATCATAGCCCTTTCCATTCCAGCCAGCAAACTTTTTAGATTGAGATATTTCATCGTGAATAAAACTATTAACTTTATATTAATTTTTATAACTTATTCCTCAATGCTTCCAAAACTACAACAAAGCTCCCTAGCTATGAGTCTTCGACGAGATAACCTAGCGTCACAGATACAATGTATATTTAGATGTATTCAGGCGAGGACCAGCTCAAGGGCATTTTGAGCAAACAAAACAACCAGTCATATAAACCTTGGAAAAATCAATATGCACCCAATAATCCACACAGTCCTTTCGGAGATTTCCCCAAGGAGTATATCCCTAAAGAAAAATTAAAGGAAAAACAGCATGAGCCAGTTCATTAAGTCACATACTCTGGATCCCTTTCAAAGCATTCCAAAACGCAAGGAATCGGAGGGCGCATATCTAGTACCTTGTAAAAGAAAGCTGAGTTTCAAAAGCCTGTTCCCAAATCAGGAGCGTTCGAAAAAAGATAAGTTCCTGCATCGGAATTTAGAAGATACTACGATCGAGGAGATATGCCCATTCGAGTGGATCACCAAAATTCCTTGCCTAAGCTAGTCTGGAAGGTCTCCGTATAATCACTGGATTACCATCATTATTTGCCAATATTTTTTGATGGAGTCAGATAGAAATTCGACCCTTACAGATCCTTTGCTATCCTTGGAACTAATGATTTGCTCGAAAAAGGTGGGAATAAAATTTTGCCTGTGATCCCTCAACTAATCATCCCAATAAAAAGTATTTCTTTAGTAACTAAGCTGCTCTTAATACAAGAGACCCTGAAATTATCGCAACCATGCTGAAAGTTATCCAAAAACTGGTCCTTTCTGGTGAGATGATTGGCTAGGCCTTAGTGCCCTACTATAGGCAGATCTTGCCAATTTTCAACATTTTCAGAAATAACAATACAAACATTGGAGATAAGATAGAGTACAGCCAAAGAAAGAAGCTGAATTTAGGAGATCTGATAACTGAGACCTTAGAGTTGTTGTAGCAAACAGGAGGAGAAGACGCTTTCATCAATATCAAGTACATGATACCTACTTATGAAAGCTGTGTACTCAATTGATCTCACTATCTTTATTAAATCAATCAAAATGTCCTTAGCCTTTTTGATTACCTCATTAATGTAGATATATTATGCCACTTTTTTTAGATATAGATCATTGTTGGAGATGACTGAATGGGATAATAATCTTTCTCCAGCCTTGATGGTTCTTGGGAAGATGTCTACTGATCATTTCTGCAAGCCAAACAATATTTCTTATTTCCTACATTATAAAATTGTTACCTGTTCCTTTAGCTTTACATAAGCATAGAAGACAGCCACATGGTTGCATTGATCGAAAGCTAAAGCATATCTTCTGCATTCCTCATCGTACATGATATCGTCAAGTGATTTCTGAGCCACTGAGAAGTCTTCTTTCTTTGATGGATCGGGAGATTAGTTTATTATCTAGGCATATCCTGGCACAGCCCTCACTGCTTACTTCAAGTGCTACAGAGTTGTGGCGTTCAATAATGCAGTTTTAGAGTCAGGATATAGATAACCAAGGGCAGGACAGAGTTTCTTTCTTGCCTCAAGAATCTTGGCTGATGTGTTGAGCTATCGGTTTCCGATTGAGTTATAGATGACTTGGATGGTTTTGAAATCAGCTTAGAATTTGATAAGACCCTTCATCATTTCTCGTGAAGTTGGATTCAATTGTTGCTAACAAAACTGATAGAAATCTTATAGCCATAGTTTTTTCAATGAAGTACGAATGTACTCAGGCTTTAGTTCTTTGAATATATTCTGAACTTCATTCATAGTCCTTGAATCTCCTCCTTCTTTGGTCATCTCCTCCTCGAGGAACCTCATGAAGTAAGGTCCAACAGGAGTATCAATAAGCACATCCTTATACAAGCCTGAATAGTCATCTCCTTAAAGAACCTTGATATTCCTCATTTCAGGGAAATATCCAAGAGGATCAATATTATTCATCAACAGCTCAATATCGACTTTATTCTTCAAACCCTCGATAATATTCACGACATTATCAAGCTGATACCTAATCGCAATCATATCCAGAAAATCTACCAAGAATCCTGTAGAGTTGGACTGCACATACTCGATCTCATCAGCAAGTTTTCTCTTGAGTTTCGAACGCATGAGTGAAACTGATATATTGGGGTTGTCTGTTAGAAGATAGGATCCATAGTCTGTGTCTTCCAGTTGCTAATTTAGAAAAGAAATACAGATTTGAGTTCGTCAAGAGAGGAGCAATTCTTGATCTGAGTATATTGATTCTCTGTAAAGAATGAGGATCTAAATCCACGGATAATTGCCTACGCATATCCGTTTTCTATAGCGAAGCTAGCCATCTCCATAGCTTTATCGATATTTATCAAAAATTTAATGAAATTATACCAGATCTAAAATCATATCAACACCCCATCTAAAAAATAATAAAGAATGAAGTTTTCATTAATATGGAGGGTGGCTGTGGTAAATGTCAACATGTTAAGATTTGAATTGAAATAATCCAATATAATTTTATATAACTTCAATGTCAAATGCTTAGGAAAACAGCAATAGTAACTATAATGAGATAAAGATGCACCATTTTCATTGATAAAATACGAGGCTGAAATCGAAATAAGTGATAACGTTGATTAATATGAAAAAGCTAAACATAATCAAAAGGTATTGGATCCAAATCCCAGTCCTTAAGGTATGCTCAATCAAGAATTTAGATGTTTTAAACAATATGATTCTACCTAGAGATTGGAAGGCGTCGAATGGAAGGCATTTTATGCAATATGTCTCACATCAGAAGTCATAAAGATCAGATGTTGTCAAGCTTAAAGAAGCACTAGATCAGACACTTGCACATCGGCAAGCAAGAGTAGAAGGAATCTGTCCCATTCGAGAAGAATTATTCAGCTAGGCTTTCGATTAAATCATCAGGCAAGTTGCAATTAATTCTCCTGAAAGAGGGCTTCTTTTGATGAGGGTGAAGGACGAACATAAGATGACGTTAGCTGCTTATCAGACTCTATATCAATCATCAATTAGTTTCGGAAAACGTAAGCTTTAAGAGGCGGAATAAGGAATGGATGAACTAAGATAATTACTGTTAGAATCATAAACTTAAAAAAAGCAGTTTTAAAATAAGAAATTATAGCTTTTGTCTAAGAAGGAGTCGCTGGAAAAGAAAATTTTATAAAGAAAGAGCATTGAGAGATAAAACCGATAAGATGATATAATTCAAATTCAAGAACAAGAGAATGCACTTGCGAAGTTCCTCAACTCTCTCAAGGAAGTTGGTAAGACCGACTGATTGATTCTAATTTTATAAAATTAATTCTTTCAAACGTCTATCAATGGAAACCATTCTTATTTTTCTAGATGTTCCAAAGTTTAAAATCCCTTTGAATTCTTCAAATAAGCTGGTAAAGTAAAAGTATGATAATATTAATCGTTAAATGCATATCATATCTTTATATTAATATTATGAGCATCAATATTGATTAGCCAATTTAGATCATCAACACTCCAACTAAAGCCATCTAAGGACAAAAATTGGGTACATCTGGCCTAAGAAAAAAAGTAACTGTATTCCAACAACCCCATTATGTCTAAAATTTCATACAGTCCTACTTCAATGCTTTACCCAAATAAGTTCTCTCAAGTAAATAATCTTGCTATTTAGACCCAAATACATTATTAGTCGGTGGAGACGGCCGTTACTTCAGTGAAGAAGTCATCGAAGTTGTCTGCAAAATTGCATGTGCAAATGGAATCAGTGAAGTCCATATTGCCCAAAATGGATTAATGTCGACCCCAGCATGTTCTGCCTACATTCGTCATCTTAATGAAACAGTCGGTAACTGTATTGGTGGTGTTCTGCTGACAGCAAGCCATAATCCAGGAGGTCCACACTAAGATTTCGGTATTAAATTTAATTCACGCAACGGTGGCCCTGCCCAGTAAGAATTCACAGACCACGTATATAAATAAACCACAAAAATAGTTGAGATCCACTCGGCTAATTTTAACTTTTCAAGCAAGATCAATCTATCAGCACCAGGATAATATCATTTTACCCATGTAAATAGATCAAATAAGCCTTTGTTTGTTGTGAAAGTTATCGAGAATGTGAATATTTATATAAACCTGATGAAGGAGCTATTTGATTTCCACGCGATTCAAACTTTACTTGAACGTAGTGATTTCAAGATGGTCTTTGATGCGATGTATGGTGCTTCTGGACCTTATGCTAAAGCTATCTTTGGCTAATTGAGTAAAAACGTACTCTTAAAGAACTGTGACCCTAAACCTGACTTCAACGGAATGCATCCTGATCCCAATCTATAATGTGCACATGATTTAGTTCATTTGATGGGGTATAAATCATAGGTAAAATCATAGTTTGATTTCGGTGCTGCTTGTGATGGAGATGCAGATAGGAATATGATCTTAGGTAAAAATTTCTTCGTGACTCCTTCTGATTCACTTGCAGTACTGGCCAGTCTCAGCCACCTTTTCTTGAAGAAAAGTCTTGAAGGTGTGGCTAGGAGTATGCCTACTTCAGGGGCTGTTGACAAAGTTGCAAAGAAGCTGGATATTAAACTTTATGAGACACCAACTGGATGGAAGTTCTTTGGAAATCTCATGGATTCAGGACTGATTGGGTTATGTGGATAGGAATCTTTCGGAACAGGATCACCTCATATTCGATAAAAAGATGGACTTTGGACCATTTTGGCATGGCTACAAGTCTTAGCTAAGACTAATCAAAGCACTCCTTAGGGAAAACTTATTGGAGTTGAAGAAATCCTGAGGAATTTTTGGAGTGAATATGGCCGCAACTATTATACTCGATACGATTTCTAAAATATTGAGACATAGAAAGGCAATAAGGTATGGAATCATCTCTTATCCTAACTCCCAAAATACGTATCACATATAATACATTTAGAGTAATGGCTAAGTACTTGGTAGCGTCTTCTAATACCATGATCCAATTGACAAGAGCCATTCTAAGAACCAAGGACTTATCTTTAAATATTAGGATGGCAGTCGAGTTGTATTCAGGCAGAGTGGGACAGGCTCCGTTGGAATGACAATAAGGATTTACTTCGAAAAGTTTGAGGGTGAAAAGGTTTTCGAGGATAGAGAAGGTGTCTTGAAGGATTTAGTTCATTTCGGATTATAATTAAGTCAAGTCCTTCAAATTTCAGGTAAATTAAAGCCTGATGTAATTACGTGATTTTGATTAAATAATCGAAAAAATAGCTAAAAATTATTTGTAGTTAAGATTCAGCCTATTTATTTGCAAGAGCATTTATATTAATACTTAATTAAGATTTTATTTTATGGTTAATAAAAAAGCACCCGCGAAGGGGCTCGAACCCTCGACCATTAACTTAAAAGGCTAACGCTCTACCGACTGAGCTACGCGGGTTGGTCAACTCATATATCACTAATTGATAGACATAGTACGGATTATGAACTGTTATAAGTAAAATAACAAAGGATCAAAGTTTATATAATTCCTATAGTGTACATGCTTGCACTGCGAGTATTCTCAATAGATCCTCATCAAACTCTTAGCTTGCTTTGACCATCCGATTCTTTGATAAATTTTGCTTTTGTCCGAGGAGGGTGTTTATTTAATATTGCAGTTCGATTATTTCTTGTAAATTTTTAGCTTTCTATAGTTACATTGTTGAAGGATCACCATATATTTCTCTATATTTCTTCTATTGAGCCTAGTCTTCAATGATTGTTTGCCAATTTTTAATAGACTGTGCCAATTTAAGAAGTGATAAGTCTCGTTCTTTGTCATTTTGTGGCCCAGATAGCTATCTTAGTAGTTGAGAAAGTTGCTCGATTGACTTAAAGGAAGCAGCTTTATACTTTGATAGCTTAGTTTGAAGATTGTCAATCTATTCTCTTAGTGACTCGTTGCTTACCATCAAATCTTAATTCTTTTTAAGTTCTATTTTAAGTTTATTACTGCTTTATTCCCTTTCTTTGATCAAAATTTGATCTTTTTATCGGTTTTCTTCAATAACTGAGAACTAAATCTTATTATTTAATGGTTTTGTCTTTGTAGAGTGGGATTTTACAACAATATTATCAAAATTGGGTAAATTTGAAGTATTAACATTTTATTTTAATTGCATAGAGTAATTATTGCTCGATTAAAAGCCTAATTTATTATTACTCTCTTTGTTTCGTTACTTGTATGAGGCAGTATATGGAAAAGTTGACTGTATTTAGTTGGCTTCAGTGTTTTTAGGTTAAAATACATAAAATTAATTTGAAATCTCATATTCACGTTTCTGAATTCTATCTTTTTTTATGTATTCGCCAATATTTTGCATTCTGTTTTTCTAAATACTGGCAAATCTCAACTAGAGAGTTCTAAATTACTCTGAGATATGAGTTACATCCATCGTGTGAATTGAAGTTGGAGATATCAATTTGACCTGGGACAAGTAGGTAGATATAAGATTGTATCCTTCCTTAAGAAGCCATTTAAGCTCATCGACGCAGATCGAAAAATGATGAAGTTATTGATACATTTTATTAATTTTCAAATTTTTATCCATTGTTGCAGTATGGACATCCATTCCTAACTTACTGCATTTTTGCTTGTTAACTTGTAATTTGATGTAGCTCTATACAACTGATGGATTGGAGAGTATCGTTTTTTAAGGGGAGATTTTAGGAGTGGAGATGAGCTGCTTTTTTATCATCTTTTTATTACTTTGTTTTCCTTCTTTTATGCTTTGGAGATCAATCTCGAATTCTCTTGGCTATGCGAAATATGAAAAGTGATGTTGCTGGGTCCTTGCAAGGGTCCTTCCTAACGAGGCAGAATTATTATGTTTTTTGCGATGGTTATCAATCATTTAAATAATAACTGTATTTTAATTGAAAAGTATTAAAACTTCAATAATGTATTAGTAGATTAGATCATAAAAAGTATTAAGGCACTCTTCTTGAAGGCTCACTCTCTTTCTCTTTGGGGGATGGGTCGTACCTTTGATAGTTCATTTCAAGGCCATCGCTTATTTAAAGTGCAGCTGCTTGATTCCCACATCGGTAGCAATAGTTTGGTGCTGAAAATACAGTTACACACTTCTTTTTATGAGAGTAACTATATCCCTACATGACTAGTTGATGGGCCCTACAGATTGTCTTAAGGTTGTTTTTATGGAGAAATTTATCACTAATGTCCATGCCCCAACAGTATCCGGCTCCTCTTGGAGAGGAGCTAAAGCCTGGCTTGCCTTACTATGATGGATCGGACCATAGAAGATCACAGAGAGGGCCATTATGTGGCACATCCTGAAAACGATTTATATTTTTAATCTGGTCGATCGTTTCTATTTAGGGTGATAGACCGCCATGAAGACAAAAGATTTGATTTTCTATTTAAGCTGCAACTGGGAAGCATTGGAAGAGATCAGCAAACATTTTCCAAATCAATTCTGTTCCATATTTTTTGAGACACTCATCGTAGAACCCATATAGTTTATTGATTTCTCTATTCTCATGGTTTCCCCTGAGTATGGTGATCCTCTGTGGATATTTGATCTTGAGTATGAGTATGTATAACAAAGTTTCCACACTATTGAATCCTCTATCGACATAATCTCCCATGAACAGATAGTTAGTGTACTACATAAAGAGAGAGATACAGGCAGTTTTCCACAGATTTAGAAAATTTACAGCAAATCAAAGAACTGTCCGTGAGTATCACCACATACTGTTACTGGTGCTCTCACATGCACAAGACTTTCCTCAACTGTCAGAATTTATTTGGCCTTGATAGTTTATATGATACCTTTTCGCAGATTGCCTTTACGCCCTTCTATGGGATTATTTCTAGCTTTTAGAGAGTTCTTAGGTATTCGTCTATGTTGTTCATCAAATAGAAAAAAATATAAATAGAAGAAATATATGTTTACTTTAATATTGAAATTAACTAACATAATAAACTGATTTAATCTGCTAGAAATCCACAAGTAAAAATAATATTCGATAAATTACTTAAGATATTAAATAGACGCATGGAAATCATTAGAACTCTATGAGAATAGCACTCATATTATCACATCCAGATAAGTCCTTCAGATCCTTGGCCACTAGGTCATTGAATAGCTTGTCCATAACTATCTTCTTATCGCTATGCTTTTCTCTCAATTGCTTTATATGGCTCACCATCTTCTGATTGTTAGCTACATACCTTTACCAAACGCCGTCGCATCCTATAATGATGAAATTATCGTCTGGACTTCTCTAGACTTACTATATTTAAGGGAGAGAAATAACAGCTTGTTCTTCATAAGGCCTCTTAGAAAAATGTTTGTATTCGAAATCGCCAAATGATCGAGATAGGCTTAAAGTTCCATTCACTCTTCCTAACTTTACAAATCCTCCTGCTTTCTATATCCTATTCTTTTATGTTGGCACGTCAGGTTTATGATCTGTCGATAATGCAATCGCAGTATCCGCTCTACTTAAAACTGCACGCGAATCTCCGATATTTGCTACGAAGAATCTATCTTTCGTCATGAGAACTACGATTGCAGTAGTTCCAGCTCTGTATGCAATTTTTTATCCTTTGGACAAATGCTATACTCCTAAGCGTTTGCTAAATATAAAAAGCTATTCTTATCCACGAGAACTAATGAGCAAATCGTCCATTCTTTTGAATACATTTGAAAGTGCTTTGGGATAATTCTTTAGTTTGAAGTAAGGCTCATTAAGTATCTATTTGGGGAGCATTTGCGCGATATAATGAGCCACTTAAGGTCCACCATGACCATCAAACACACCAAACAGATATATATCTGGGGCAATCTATTTACAAATTATTGCGTCTTCCATGGTCTTTCTCCAACCTACATCACGAAAAGCCTTACCTTGCATTTAGCATGAGGTAAATGCAAACCCATCTTCCGATTTATATTCTATCTTCTTGGAAAGGATGGGTCTCTTTAGATAATCAGAGCTCATTTATCTTTATTTAAGATTTTAATCTATATAAATGTTCAAGAAAAGCAAGGAAAATTGAATGTTGAAGTAATAAACCCTATGAATATATCATACTTATCCTTATCCTGAAAGTTCGCCATCCCAAATTGCGTATTTTTCACAACTACGGCTGAGTATTCCTTCAAGAGGGCCAATTATTTTCATAAAGCTATCTCGATTGATATAATATAATCGCACTTATGTCAAAGATTTAATGCTAGCTTGCCTCGGAATGTTCTTTAGCAAAGCTATCTCACCAAAATAATCGCCTTTCTTATAAGCATAAACAAGCTTATTCTCTCCGCCTTTTGCTTTATAGGCTACAAGCTGTCCTGAGGCTACTATGTAAAATCGATTTCCAACTTCACCTTCTTTTATGATATAGTTATCGGCAGGGACAATAATTTCTTCAAGGGTTTAAAACAGTTTTGTTTTTTAATAAACATTTAGGTCTTTTAGAAATAGAATTTTGCTTACAAATTTTTCACATTAATGTAGTTTTTCAAGCATACTGCCTCGTAGGACAAGGTTAAATTATTGCCTATCAAGTTAAAATAGTTTTCCTGATGTGACAGCCGTAATAGTAGAGGCTCTTGGATGACTGTAGAGTAAGGCTAATTCTCCAAAGACCTACCCCGCCTTATATTCTTTTAAGATCTAAGTGCTTCCCTTCTTTTCACATTTAAATTTGCCTTCCAACACAATATAAAGTATATCTCCACTTTACCCTTATCGCAATACTATTTCTCCCTTCTCAACTATCTTTTGCCTAATCTTGGAGATAAGTTTGAGCAAGCTTTAATGTGACAAATGGGCAAAGAAAATACATCTTTTGAGATACATCATTAATGTTATTTTAGTCTATTCGTTCCAATTAATCTCATGTTTATTAAACTACATTTTTTATATAAGCTTGTGATAGCTTTAAGTGCTATCACCTGAAACACCTTTTCTATGTTTTCTCTTACCCTTCACCTTCCTCCTTTTTTGCAGAAATATTTATTCAGACTATTCATCGCTAAACAGATCTCTTGGATCTTCATTTCTACGATCTTAATAATCGAAATTTTACTGTATTTTTAAAGCCATTCAATACAGTATTGTTGTATATCTGAAGGTTTATTCATAAGGAGCTAAATTTGAAGAGGCCCAAGTATGGGCATAACTCTATTCTGAATGTAGTTATTAATTTATTTCATTTTTTGCTATTGATTGCCCTGGGGCTATTTCATCGGAGTTAAAACTTGGATTTCTTACATATTTTCACTTTGATATTTAAATCTATATTATGGAAATACTAAATTATGATCAAAATTAATAAAATAACCTGGAGAAGAATCGTTTGTGAATAATTTGATAAGATTTATAGTCAATTCGTATCATAAATCTAATTTTAGCTCTTCTTGGGGGAAGTGAGGGTCAACATGGGTGGAATCGTAAACAACTGTGTAGTTCTCTTCCGTCATCATGTGAGGGTAGTCTCTTGGAGGACTCATTGGCCAGCCTGATCCAAATAGATTACTATCGTAAAGTCTATTTAAGCAATGCTTGATCATAACTTTAGCTAGCTCTTCATTCAGATACTTGTAATCACCATATGGATACAATGAAATAAATTACTCATGGCTCCTTAGTTTGAAATCCATAGAAGATTCCTTGGGGACACCTTAAACTTCAAGCTGCAATCCGATTCCAATATCAGTCACTTTGTTCCTTTGGATGTTAAGTTCACAATCGAAATGGACAGAAACATTGAATGTATCGTAGGATGCTTTCCAAACCTTGAGCCCAGCAAATGTAGCTTTACAGTTTCCAGTGACAGGATCAGATGCAAAGAATTTAGTTTTTACCTTATCAAGCACTTCATAGAGATCTCCAGCGTAGAATTGGAACATTCTTGAGGACCAATTTTCTCTTGCAAGATCACTGTCTAAAAGATCTTTAGAAACGGCGTATCTGATAACTTGCTCATAGAAATCATAAGAAATATACTGTGTTGTTGAACCATAGACTCTAAATATAAAACTAAATTTACTTTGGATTGAGAGGCAAAAGAGGAACCGTTCTATTGCCACATTTCCAGTCAGTATAATTGGCAGCTTGAACTTCAAAAGTTAGCTGGACTCCTGACTCTTCGATGTCAATGGTGACAGCTCGGCGAGTGAAAGGAATAGTCACATTAGGCTTTCCTCTTCCTGGGATCCAATTATAGTCGAAATGATTGTCAATTGGCATATGTTCGTCGTGGAGGGAGGCTTTCAGATAGTATGAATATATCTTATCGACTTCTTCCTCTAAGAGGTTCCTGATAGTTTTGACTTGCAGAATATTGTTAAGAAGTCTAGTAAGAGACTTCTTATCATCTTCAGTAACAGTCGCGGGGTCAACCCTTGTCAATTGGAAGACTTATCCATTACTCCATGTGACATCTTCATAATCCAAAAGCTAGTAGCTGAAGAAGTTACCTTGCTCAATAATCACAGCTTGCTTGGCGAAGATGATTGGATTACTGAGTCCGAAGGCAGCTCCAGTTCCACTGGTTGTAATTAAACTTTTTTTCTCCCACTCGAAAGTGAGGTCAACTTCGAGCTGTCCACCCTCGATGATGATAGTATCGTTCCCGAAGATGTCTGCCTTTTGTTTGGAGTCGCGGTAGTAGAATACTGGTTTGGTATTAAAGATAGTAAAGGTAGTAGATCCTGAGGAGTTAAAAGTAGCATTGGCAAGAGATGTAATTTTCTCTTGGATCTTGGTAAAGGTTCTGTTCAGCTCATCTTGCTTACCAATCGTATATTTGCCAATGAAATCAAAGTGAGTGGCAGAACACTGCACTGCGTTGGTAACTTGTAAGAGAAGGATGAAAAGTAACACTGTAGTTGTTAAGATCTTCATCTCTATAATATATTGAAATAGATTTTAAACCATCATTAATATCACTCATTAAATATTTTAATAATTCATGCGAAAAAGGAAGTCATTATTTAATTTGGGGATCTTTTGTGAGAATTATAAATTGTGATAATAAAAGGAATGGAAAAATAGTAAAAGACAGCTGAAATTTTGATTTAGTAAGCAGATAATTAAAGGATATACAAAAAAGAAAGTGATGAAAGTTCCACCAAAAATAGAAATAGTTACTATGATAAGAGCGAAGTAATAAAATTCTTTGAAAATTGGTGTAGAGCATGTT
>JACCDV011228157.1_pt1 | contig 16871 bp, 15 predicted proteins | sample 7446131 | NCBI WGS metagenome assembly JACCDV01 (sample SAMN15323448, study PRJNA562643) | freshwater metagenome | isolation source: river surface water | place: USA:Blue River Watershed | collected 2017-08-17 | reverse complement strand
CTTTTAAAAAGATACAGCGGATAGCCCGGCCCAAAGGGAAACGCCATAATAATTTAAAATTATCATTTATGGTATTGAAAATCAATTATTTATTTCTTATATTTATAATATTGTTTCAATTAGAGACTCCTACTCTCTTTGTTTGAATTCCCCAAACCGAAAATTTTCAATTAATAGACATTCTATATACAGTTTGTTTTTAATGGTTGTTTTTAAATTTTTAAATCATAAAAAAATGGGGAATTACAAGTACATTATGTTCTTTAATGAAATACAAATGGATTCTATTAGTGAAGTTGGAGGAAAAAATGCATCGCTTGGCGAGATGTACAACCAACTCAGTCCTATTGGGATTCAAGTTCCAAAAGGATTTGCTTTAACAGCCGAAGCCTATCGTTTATTTCGTAAAAAAAATGACTTAGAAAAACCTCTAAACGACTTACTCCGATCTTTGGACACAATAAATTACTCCAATTTATCAGAAGTAGGTAAGGCTACAAGAGATATGATCCTTTCTGCTCATCTACCCCAAGAAATTATACTAGAAATTCAGCGAGCTTATGATGCTTTGAGCCATGAAACTCAGATTGATTCGGTTGATGTGGCTGTACGAAGTAGCGCTACATCTGAAGATTTACCAAATGCTAGCTTTGCCGGACAAATGCAATCTTTTTTAAATATTTCTGGAAAAGAGCAATTGATTACTGCTGTTCACCAATGCTTTATGTCTTTGTTTACAAACAGAGCTATCAAATATCGTTATGACATGGGTTTTCAAAATTTTGATATTGCCATTTCAGTAGGTGTGCAACAAATGGTTCGAAGTGATAAATCGGCCTCAGGAGTAGCTTTTACTATTGACCCTGATACTGGTTTTGAAAATAGTATTATCATCAATGGAATCTGGGGTTTGGGAGAAAACATTGTTCAAGGAACAGCAACTCCAGATGAATGGATGGTATTTAAACCCACATTAGAAAATAAAAAATGGCACCCTATTATCAAAAAACATTGTGGAAAGAAAGAGTTTACCATGATTTATAATGAGGGACAAAAAAATACTTCGGCTACCAATACAATTATTAATATCGAAACCGACATAAAAAATCAAGAACGTTTTTCTTTAAGCGACGCTGAAGTTATTCAACTAGCGCAATGGTGCTACTCTATAGAAAAACATTACCAAAAAGCGATGGATATTGAATGGGCTAAAGACGGCATAACCCAACAGCTTTACATTGTACAAGCACGTCCCGAAACAATTCATAGCAAAGCAAATCAACAAAGCAGAAAAATATACACTCTTCTCGAAAAAGGAACTGTTTTAACGAAAGGAATTGCTTTAGGAGATAAAATTGCTTCAGGCAAAGCTCGTATTTTAAATAGTGCTGAAGAAGGACACTTAATACAAGAAGGAGAAATTATTGTTACGGATGTTACTAACCCTGATTGGGATCCAATTATGAAAAAAGCTGCTGCCATTATTACCAATAAAGGAGGTCGTACAAGTCATGCTGCAATTGTAGCACGAGAATTAGATACTGTTGCTGTAGTAGGTTGTGGCAATGCAACAAGCGTCATCAAAAATGGTCAAACAATTACTGTATCTTGTGCCGAAGGAAAAGAAGGTATTATTTACAACGGAACTTTAGATTGGAAAATTACCACACACGATTTTAGCCAACTACAAATTCCTTCTACAGCACCAATGTTCATTTTATCAGACCCTGAAAAGGCATTTAAATTAAGTCATTATCCTAATCAGGGTGTGGGATTAATGCGGATGGAATTTGTAATTTCAAACACCATAAAAATACATCCACTAGCGTTATGTGAACCCGAAAAAATTACTGATCAAAAGATTATTAATCAAATAAAAGAATTAACTCAATCTTTTGCAGACCCAAAAAACTATTTTATCGAAAAACTTGCCGAAGCCGTAGCCACCGTTGCCTGTGCTTTTTATCCAAAAGATGTGATTGTACGAATGAGTGATTTTAAAAGTAATGAATATGCCAATCTTATAGGAGGAAGCTATTTTGAACCCGACGAAGAAAACCCGATGATCGGATTCAGGGGCGCTTCACGATATTATAGTAATTTTTACAAAAAAGGTTTTGCCTTAGAAAGTCAAGCCATGAAAAAAGTGCGTGATGAAATGGGGCTCACTAACGTCAAATTAATGATTCCATTTTGCCGAACCGTAGAAGAAGGGGAAAATGTACTTTCTGAAATGTCCAAAAATGGATTAGTTCAAGGAATTAATGGGCTACAAGTATATGTTATGATTGAAATCCCAAGTAATGTTTTGTTAGCCGATGAATTTGCCAAACTTTTTGACGGATTTTCAATTGGCTCCAATGATTTAACGCAACTCACTTTGGGACTAGACCGAGATTCTTCGCTGGTTAGTTATTTGTTTGACGAAGAGAATCCCGCAATAAAAACGCTAATCAAAGAAACCATTCGGGCAGCGAAACGTTTTGAAATAAAAGTAGGTTTATGCGGGCAAGCACCGAGCGACCTACCGCATTTTGCACAATTTTTAGTTGCAGAAGGTATCGATAGCATCTCATTTACTCCAGATGCTTTGCTAAAAGGCATCGCAAATATTGTGGAAGCAGAGAGAAAAATAATAAAAACAACATCTAAAACAATGTAATCCTATGGAGACTGTATTCAAAAACAAAGTAGCACTTATTACCGGAGGCACCTCAGGAATTGGTAAAGCAACTGCTATGGCTTTTGCAAAAAAAGGAGCAAAAGTAGTTGTAGTAGACAAAAAAGAAGACACAGAAGCACTTGCTTCAATCAAGAAAATAGCCGACAAAATGCTCTTTATTCAGTGTGATGTGGCTAATTCCACTGAAGTTAAATTAATGATTGAAAAAACAATAGCCGAATTTGGACGATTGGACTATGCATTTAATAACGCCGGAATTGAAGGGCGAGTAGCTATAACTGCTGACTGTTCTGAAGAAAATTGGGACAATACTTTAAATACCAATTTAAAAGGAATTTGGCTCTGTATGAAGTATGAAATTCCAACAATGCTAAAACATCACAAAGGTGTCATTATCAATTGCGCCTCAGTGGCAGGATTAGTAGGTTTTTATGGTTCGCCTGCTTATGTAGCTTCCAAACATGGCGTGATTGGGTTAACCAAAACTGCTGCACTAGAATATGTTAAAGAAGGTATTCGAATAAATGCTGTTTGCCCTGGAATTATTGACACACCAATGATTGAACGGGTTACCAAAAAAGAAAAAGAAGTTGAAAAACAATTTGTAAAAATGGAACCTATCGGTCGATTTGGCACGGCGGAAGAGATTGCCAATGCTGTAATTTGGATGTGCTCAGAAGACGCTTCTTTTATAACTGGTCATCCCTTAGTTGTAGATGGCGGTTTTGTAGCTCAGTAATATTATGTAAATTTAGCTACTCTAAAAGCCAATAGAAATTTTTCCATGCTTGATCCAACAAAAAATACAAACCCTTTTAAATCAATCCAACTTGTACAAAGTGGAGACGATTATTTTTCAAGATTGGAACGAATTATTAATGATGCAAAGGTTGAAATTCATATTCAAACTTATATTTTTGATTACGACACAACCGGCAAACAAATTCTTTTTGCTTTAAAAGAAGCTTTAAAGCGACATGTCAAAGTCTATCTTTTATTAGACGGTTTTGGTTCTCTTTCTTTTCCAAATGAAATTAGCAAAGAAATTATAGCCGCAGGTGGACATATTCGTTTTTTTTCCCCTCTATTCTCTGCAAGTTCTATTTATATTGGAAGAAGATTTCATAAAAAAATAATAGTCGCTGATAATACTGTCGCCCTAATTGGCGGTATAAATATTGCCAGTAGGTACCACGGAAACGCCAACAAAAAACCATGGTTGGATTTTGCCGTCGAAATTAATAGTGCAATTGCTAAAGATATTCAATCCCATTGTAAGGCTAATTATTTCAAAAAGAAAAATGCTTTACGAAAAACAATCCCACCAGTAGTAGAGGCGGAAGAAAATTTAACAATCCAAATTCTTCAAAATGATTGGCTAAATCGAAAAAATGAAATCTCAGAAGCTTATATCCAATCTATTAATAATGCCAAAGAGAAAGTAATTATTGTAGGGAGCTACTTTCTTCCTGGTAGAAAACTAACCAAAGCACTATTAGCTGCTGCCCAAAACAATATTAAAATTCAATTAATCCTCTCTGGAGTTTCAGACTTACCAATGACTCGTAGAGCCAGTTGCTATTTGTATTCGAAATTATTACACCACAATATTGAATTGTATGAATGGGATCAATCTGTTTTACATGGAAAAGCAATGGTTGTTGATGACTCGTGGGCTACAATAGGTTCTTTCAATCTCAATAACTTGAGTTCTTATGCAAGTATCGAAATGAATGTGGGTATTGGATCCAAAGCCTTTGCTAGTATTTTCGAGAACAAACTTCAAGACATACTTGTACAATGTCAAAAAATCACACCAGAAACATTTAAAACAAAGAATACTATTGGTTCAAAAATAATCAACACATTGTCATATTATATAACAAGAAGTATCGAAATCATCGTAACCTACCTTCCTTACAAAAGGTTCAATCACTCTTAAACTTTATTTTCTCGATAAACAACCGAAAAATCCGACACAAAACACTATAACTTATTGAAAATCAATAATTAATAATTGTATATTTGAGAAGTCATTTCTTACTAAATTAATTTGTTGATTTATGAATACTATTTATAGAATACTAAATTACATCAATGTTTTATTAACAGAAGTAAGTGAACTATCCCTTTTTGGATGGCGATTTTTAAAAGAAATATTTAAATATCCATTTGAGTTTAAAGAATTTTTAAAACAATGCTTTTATGTAGGCAATCGTTCCTTACTACTAGTTGGAGTAACTGGCTTTATTATTGGCTTAGTTTTCACATTACAATCGAGACCTACATTACAAGAATTTGGAGCAGTTTCCTGGATGCCTTCTATGGTAAGCATATCAATTATTAGAGAGATTGGTCCTATTATTACGGCTTTGATATGCGCTGGACGAATTGGGTCTGGTATTGGTGCTGAACTAGGTTCTATGCGGGTTACTGAACAGATTGATGCTATGGAGGTTTCAGGAACCAATCCGTTTAAATATTTAGTGGTTACACGGATTTTAGCTACTACGTTCATGTTGCCCATTCTTGTGATTTTTGGTGATGCAATTGCTATTTATGGTTCCTCGTTAGTTGAAAACATAAAAGGAAATGTTTCCTTCTTACTGTATTACAATCAGGTTTTTGATTCGCTAGAATTTGGCGATTTAATCCCTGCTACTATAAAAACTTTTTTTTTTGGTTTTGCCATCGGGCTTGTTGGCTGTTTTAAAGGGTATTATTGCAAAAAAGGAACCGCAGGTGTTGGTCTTGCTGCTAACTCCGCAGTTGTTTTTACTTCGATGCTACTTTTTGTAATTGACTTCATTGCGGTTTTTGTTACTGATATTTTTTATGATTTATGACTACAAACAATGTTATCATCGAAATCGACAACTTAAGAAAAAGCTACGGAACTAATTGCGTATTGAACGGCTTTACTATGAAGTTAAATGAAGGTGAAAATTTAGTAGTTATGGGAAAATCAGGTTCTGGAAAATCCGTAATGATAAAATGTTTAGTAGGGTTAGAAGAAGCCGATAGTGGAACAATAACTATAATGGGACAAGAAATAAGCAAACTAAATCAAGAAAAACTAGATGAATTACGAACCGAAGTTGGTTTTCTTTTTCAAGGAAGTGCACTCTACGATTCCATGACTGTTAGAGAAAATTTAGAATTTCCTTTGAGACGACACACAAAAAAATTTGGACACATCAAAGACACGAGTCCGCTAGTAATGGAAGCTTTAAACAATGTTGGATTAGGAAATACTATTGATTTGATGCCTGAAGAACTTTCAGGAGGGATGAAACGAAGAGTTGCATTAGCACGCACATTAATATTACAACCTAAAATAATTCTTTATGACGAACCAACAACTGGGCTAGATCCTATAACAGCAAAAGAAATCTTGTTATTAATGAAGTCTATACAAGAAAAATATACTACATCAGCAATTATCATTACACACGATGTAGATTGTGCCAGAGTAATTTCAAACAGAATGATTCTATTAGTTGATGGAATCAATTATGCCGAAGGAACTTTTGAAGAATTATCAAAATCAACAGATACAAAGATTCAGGCTTTTTTTAAATAAAACTAACAATGGAAAAAACAACAGGACAAAAAATACAATTAGGACTATTTGTCATTATTGGGTTATTACTTTTTATAGTAGCCATTTATTTCATTGGTGACAAACAAAAAATGTTTGGAAAGACAAATCACTTAACTGCTGTGTTTAGCAATGTTAATGGTTTACAAATAGGAAACAACGTACGCTATTCTGGTGTAAATGTTGGTACAGTTCGATCTATTGAAATGATAAATGACACCATAATAAAAGTAGCTATGATTATTGATAAAACTATTTTTAGCCACATTAAAAAAAATGCTGTAGCCATTATTGGTTCTGACGGGCTAGTAGGAAATCGAATTATTAATATTTTACCAAAAAAGGGAAATGCGGCACCAATATCAGAAGGAGATGAGATACAATCTACTAGTAAAATTAATACTAACGATATGCTAAACACTTTAGATATCACAAATAAAAATGCAGCGCTGCTTACTTATGATTTATTAAAAATCACAAAACAAATCAACAATGGCAAAGGAACTATTGGTTTACTTGTTCAAGACACTGTAATGGCTAATGAAATAAAAACTACTATCTCTAATTTAAACCAAACTAGCAAAACCACATCAAAGTTGGTCAACAAGGCTAGTCAAATATTAATTAGCTTGGATAAAAAAAATACTGCTATCAGTCTTTTAAGAGATACTACAACTACTCTCGCAATAAAAAAAACTATTGCTAACCTGAATCAATTAAGCACAAAAATGATTCCTATTATCCAGCACCTAGATACTACAATACTAAACATAAAGGAAGGCAAAGGAGCTATCAACTACCTTTCAAATAATCCTGAATTAGTTCAAAAAATAGATTCGACCATGACTAATTTAAACACTGCTAGTTTTAATTTAAATGAAGATTTAAAAGCTTTGAAATGTAATTTCTTGTTTAGAGGTTATTTTAAAAAACAAGAAAAGGCAAAAGAAAAAGCACAAAAAGTAAAGCAAGAGTCAACAATCGAAATGGACAAAAAGTACTAAAGCAATGATAACAATAGAAAAATTAGGCATCCTACTGAGTCCCACAGATCTCAATTTTGAAAACAATGGTGTTTTCAACGCGGGTATATACCAAGAAGATAACACGATTCATATTTTATATAGAGCTGTTGAACATGGTAATTTCTCCACTATTGGTTATGCCCAGTCAGAAGGACCTACCAACATCATCAAACGAAATGAGGCACCCCTAATCTCCCGTGATTTCGAATATGAAAAACATGGCGTAGAAGATCCCCGCATCGTAAAAATTGAAGATACTTACTACATCACTTATACAGCTTATGACGGAGTGAATGCAATGGGAGCATTAGCAACTTCTAAAGATTTAATTCATTTTGAAAAGCAAGGCATCATTACACCTCATGTCAACTATCAAGAATATGAAAATTATGTGAATTGTTGTGGCGGAAAAAAACTGAATCCAAAATACCATCAGTATTACAATCTTTTTGCACAAATAGGATTAGTTGATGACGAACAACGATTACTGAGAGATAAAGACATCGTTTTATTTCCAAGAAAAGTAAATGGGAAATTTGTGTTATTACACCGTATATGGCCAGGAATTCAAATCGTACAATTTGAAAAATGGGAAGATTTGACCGAAGCATTTTGGGAAGACTACCTCAAAAACCTCATCGATTATATTGTTCTTGACCCTAAAGATATTTTTGAAGTAGACTATATAGGCGCAGGAGGCCCTCCTATTGAAACCGAATATGGGTGGCTACTCATTTACCACGGTGTACAAGAAACTATAACTGGCAAAATATACCATGCTAAAGCGGCTCTACTTCAATTAGACAAACCAGAAATAGAATTAGCAAGACTCCCCTTTCCTTTGTTTTCACCTAATAAAGATTGGGAAATGACTGGAGTGGTAAACAATGTTGTTTTCCCAACAGGACATGCACAATTTGGAAATGATCTCTATGTGTATTACGGAGTAGCTGACCGACATGTTGCAGTAGCCAAAATAAATATTGATGAACTGCTTGCAGAATTAAGAAGACAATCCTAAAAATAAATCATTATGAAGTATGATACTGGAATAAAAATGTTACTTGTGAGTTCTTATCCTTCTCGCGAATGTGGAATAGCTACTTTCTCAAATGATATAGTAAATGCTGTTACTAATGTTTTTGGCGACACACTACCAATTGAAGTTTGTGCCTTAGAAAACGAAGGGCACCATTTTACATATAATGATGAAGTAACCTATACTTTATCTACTTCAAATGTTGATAATTATAGGTCTGTTGCCGAGAAGATAAATGCCCGAAATGACATTGGACTAGTTTGTATTCAACATGAATTTGGACTTTTTGGAGGGGAATTTGGTGACCACATATTATCATTCATTTTAGCATTAAACAAACCAATTATTACTGTATTTCATACTGTACTACCCAATCCCGACGAAAAAAGAAAAAAAGTAGTTCATGCTATTGCTGATTTATCAGATAAAATTGTTGTGCTCACCAAAAATTCAAAAAACCTATTAATTCGCGATTATGCAGTTATAGCTTCTGAAATAGTTGTGATACCACACGGAAACCACACTGTTCTTTGGGAACAAAAAGAAGAATTAAAAGAAAAATTTAATTTTTCTAATCGAATTGTGATGTCTACTTTTGGCTTAATTAGTCAAAATAAAGGGATAGAAAGTGTTCTATATGCACTGCCAGAAATTGTTAGCTGCTACCCTGAAGTAGTCTATTTAGTCATTGGAAAAACGCATCCTGAAGTGCTACGAAAAGAAGGAGAAAAATACCGTGACTTTCTTACAGAAATTGTCAAAAGACAAAGCTTAGAAAACAATGTGATCTTTGTAAATGAATACTTAGAACTAAAAGAACTGTTAGACTACCTGACCTTATCAGAAATATATCTATTTTCATCTAAGGATCCTAATCAAGCCGTTAGTGGTACTTTTGCTTATGCCATGAGTTGTGGTTGTGCTGTGATTTCAACTCCTATTCCGCATGCTACAGAATCACTACACAATGGAAACGGGATACTTTTAAATGCTTTTGACCAATCAAATGAATTTCAAGAAGCTATATTTCATTTAATCGAAAACGATGAGAAACGAATCAATTTAGGCAAAAATGCTTTTGCGGCTTCGAGTGCTACTTCTTGGAAAAACATCGCTATTCAATACCGATTGCTCTTTGATCAACTAACCAATAGAGAAGATGATTTAAAATTCAATTTTCCTCCTATAAAATTGAATCACATTGAAAAACTAACTACTCAACAGGGTATATTGCAATTTTCTAAATTTAGTCAACCCGACCCTGAATCTGGATATACCTTAGATGACAATGCTCGAGCTTTAATTAATATGGTGTTGTATAACAAAGTTTATCCCAATCAAAACAGCTTACAATTGGCTACTATTTATTTAAACTTTATCGAAGGAATTCAAGAAGACAATGGTTGGTTCAACAACTATAAGGATTTTGATGGGCAATTAACTTTACAAAATAAAGAAGTCAATCTTGAAGATGCTAATGGGAGGGCGCTTTGGAGTTTAGGAACAGTAATTTCTCATCGAGAAAGCCTACCCCTTGAAATCATATCCCAAGCAGCACGCTGTTGGGACAAAGCAATTCAAAGAATTAACGATATAAAATCGCCTAGAGCTATTGCTTATGCTATAAAAGGCCTATATCATTATCATTTAGCCTACAAAAATGAAAATATAAAACTACACATAGAAAAATTAGCAGATGAATTACTCCGACATTATGATATTCATTCCGAAGAAAATTGGTGTTGGTACGAAGACTATATGACGTATGCTAACAATGTACTCCCAGAAGCTATGATGTACAGTTATCTAGTAACAGGAGACCCAAAATACAAAAAAATTGCATTAATCACTTTCGACTTCTTATTGTCTCATTACTTTATGAAAGGTCAATTAAAAGTAATTTCTAACCGAGGGTGGTTTAAAAAAGAGAATGAACGGTTTTTTTATGGAGAACAACCTATTGAAGTAGCAACTACAATTATTGCTTTGGATTTATTTTATGAAATCACACAAAATAAAAAATACAAAGATCAACTCCAATTAGCCTTCGTTTGGTTTTTAGGAAACAATCATTTGAAACAAATCATGTATAATCCTGAAAATGGCGCTTCTTATGATGGCCTAGAAGACACCCACGTGAACATTAACCAGGGAGCTGAATCTACGTTGTGTTTTTTCAAAGCTCGATTGATTATGGAAAAATACTCTGAATATAATTTAGCAAATAGTTATTCTAACCTGAAAGCAGAACTAAGCCGTTTTTAAAACTTCAATTAGATAGTCAATATCATCTTTGGTATTGTAATGACTAAACGAAATACGTAAACTTGGTTTAGTCAGCTCTTCAGGAGAAAGTATTTCGGCTAAGACATGTGATGGATTGCTACTTCCAGATTGGCAAGCACTACCTCTAGATAAAGCAATTCCTTTTATATCTAGATGAAACAATAACATCCCCGCTTTATCATCTGGAAATGGCAATATTACATTAATAATATTATAAAAATTATTTTCAGAACCTATGACTTTTAAATCTGGAAATTCTTTAGTCAATTGACGAACACAATATTTTTTTAGGTCTGTGATATAGTTTCTTTCATTTTCTAAATTGGCATAAGCAATTTCTAAAGCTTTAGCCATTCCTGCTATTTGATACACTGATTCGGTTCCACCCCTCATCCCTTTTTCCTGCTCGCCACCTAAAAACAAAGGCTGTAAACCAGTGTTTTTACGAATAAAGGCAAATCCAATTCCTTTAGGTCCATGAAATTTATGCGCACTTGCCGAAATAAAATCAATAGATAATGCTTTTAAATCAATTTCAGTCTTGCCTACAGATTGTACTGTATCCGAATGAAAAAGGGCATTGTGTTCTTTGCAAATAGTCGCTATTCGTTCTAAATCCAGCACTACTCCTACTTCATTATTTACATGCATCAAGCTAACTAAAGTGTTTCCTCTCTTTGAAAGCAATTCAACTAAATGAATACTATCAATACTCCCATCTGGTTTTATAGCTACAAAATCAACTTCAATCCCAAATTCTATTTGCAAAGCCAAAGCAGGATACAAAACAGCATGGTGTTCCACTTTAGTAGTAATGATACGTTGTACACCTAAATCTCTAACTGCTGAACGTAAAATCCAATTGTTAGCTTCAGTACCTGAAGAAGTAAAAAAGATTTCAGAACCCAATGCATTTAACTGCTTAGCAATTGATTTCCTAGACAGTTCTAAAATACTCTTGGCATTTCTTCCGAAACTATGGGTTGAAGAAGGATTACCATAGTATTCTGTCATTAATCGTGTGATTTCCTGAATTACTTCGGGACGAATTGCCGTAGTAGAGGCATTATCTAAATATACTTTCTTCATAAAGCAAATTTATAAAATATCTTCTCAAATAGTCAAATCCTACAGATTAATTGTAGTTTTTTTGACTACTTTTGAACCAAATTTATGAATAATGAAAAAAACTTTATACGGACTTATTACTGCCTTACTATTCATTAATTGTGATGATGGAAATTTGACTCAAGAAACAATTAGTTTTGATACAGTAACTACTCAAAGTTGCAGTTCCAACGGAATTATATACAAAATCAAAGGTCAAGAAGCTTTATTAATTCAAATTCCTTCTAATTCATTTACTAATGAACCAACTCCAATTGGTAACCCTACAATTATTGACATTAACGATAGTAATCGCGTAGTATATCGCTTTTATGATAGTACAATACCTAGTAGTATGTTTTGTGAAACTATACCTCCCTCTTCACCAAAAGTGACAGAAGAATGGATCGCCACATCTGGAAAAATCCAAATTACAACAATAGCTATTAAATCCACTAATGCTACTACAGGACAAACTTCAATAACTGGATACAACCATTCAATAGTCTTTAAAAATATTACTTTTGCTAAACAAAATGGCACACAAGTATATGAAACTTTTGCTTTTGGTGACTATAACAGAAGCATTACTCCTTTAGCATTAGGATTTGATGAAACTTTAGAACAATGTGGTGTTTCTAGACAAATTTACAATTACAACAGTAATGAATCACTAACCTTGGATAATATCGATACTAATTTGATTCAAAATCAAATTACAGCTTTAAATACACCTAGAACAGCTTTACTTGGAACAATAGCAAATAAATTAACTTATCGTTTATTTACTAATGGGATACTAACTCCTAATTATTTCTGCAACACTACTATCCCAACAGCACCCTCTATAAGCCAAGAGTGGATAGCTGAGGCAGGCAGCATCAATACAAAAGGAATTATAGAAGTAACAACTACTAGAGTGCTAAATGTATACACGCATCATATTGTATTAAAAAAAGCTACTCTTGTAAAGGGAAATAATAATTTTACTCTAGGAGACAGTTTTGTTTTGGGAGATTTAATTACCACAAATTAAATTTTTTAAAACCTTATAAATAAAATTAAAAAAAACGACGCTATATAGCGTCGTTTTTTTTAATTTTCAATCCTCAATTCTTATCTGCTATTTTGTTTTATATAAACCTCTGTAGCACCTTGTCCGTATTTTTGATAATTGGCATCTTGAAACGAAATGTTATCATAACGCCCAAGCAAAAAATCCAACTCAGCTTTCAAAACTCCTTCTCCAACTCCATGGATAAAAACAATCTTTGGAATCCGATTTCGGATAGCAAAATCAAGATGTCTTTTTGCCGTTTCCGACTGCAATGTTAAGATATCATAATTTGACATTCCACGTTTATTTGGAACTAATTTTTCAATGTGCAAATCAAATTCAGGAACGCCAATTTCACGTTTTTCTTTGCGCTCTTTTACAAAACTTCTTGGTTTTGGGAGTTCTTTCTCTTTTTTTATTTCACCTGAATTAAAACTTCTGATAGAATCCATTAAGTTACTGGATTTGTTTATTTTAATTAATTTATTGACAAAAAATGTCATCAAAAATCCATCCGTAGTTTCAATGATAATTTGCTCTCCTTTGACTGAAAGCACTACACCATTTACCGCTTCATCCAAAACCGAAACCTCATCTCCTATGCTAAACATTTTCTTCTTCTTTATCTTGATTTTTACTTGATGTTTTTGCACTCAATCGCATCATTCCATACATAAAAACCACAATAGCTCCTGCCGTAATATAAACATTACTATTCGCTTTTTGCTGCTCATAAAAAGCAATCAAAAAAGCGGCAATCATCATCGGAATCATAATTTTTTTCATCATTCTAAATTTGGTTTTTCAAAAGTAAACAATTTAAAATAACATCAAATTTATTCTTAAAAAGGTTGGTTATTTTTTCGTAGAATTGTAAAAAAAAATCCAATTTGAATTTAGAAAAATACATGTTCCCATGCATCAGTAAGACACTCTTCGGAATAGAGTGTTTGGGCTGTGGTTTTCAACGTGCTTTTGTGTTAGTTTTCCAAGGCGATTTTGAAGGCGCTTTTAAGATGTATCCCGCCATTTATTCTTGTCTTCTTCTACTACTTTTTATTGGATTAAATTTCTTAAATAGAAAACGAAATTATAAAAAAGCACTACTTATTATAGCAATCATCAATGGTGTTTTTATGATTGGTGGCTACTGTTACAAACACTTTTTATAATCTTGTTATACTAAAAACTGGAGATATAGCAAAACCAAAGCTGCAACTGTCATTATAATCAAAGCTGAAAAACCAAGAATATTAGATTTTTTACTATTTGTGAATTGTCCCATTACATTTTTGTTGTTGCAAATATGAAGAATAATAGCTATTAGGACCGGCGCGGTTAAACCATAAAGAATTGCTGTATAAATCAATGCTTTAACCGGCGAAATACCTACATAATTTAAAGACAAGCCTAATACTAACGAAACTGCAATCACAGCATAAAATGCTTTTGCTTCATGAAACTTTTTATCTAAACCTTGCTCCCAACCGAATGTCTCTGTTATAATATACGATAACGAACCGCTTAAAACTGGTATCGCTAATAAACCCGTTCCAATCACCCCAATAGCAAAAAGCAAATAAGCTAAATCGCCCGCTAAAGGTTTTAGAGCAATTGCCGCTTGTTCCACAGTGTCAATTTGATAAATCCCACCATTATACAACACTGTACCCGTGGTAAGAATAATAAAATACATTACTAAACCTGAAAAAGTCATTCCGAAATCAACATCTTGCTTCATGTCATGAATAATCTTTTTATCAACAATTAAATGATTTTTTTTATGTTTCATCTCTTCCACTTCCATAGTAGCTTGCCAAAAGAAAAGATACGGAGAAATTGTAGTCCCTAGAATACCCACCAATATAGCGACAAACTCTTTGTTAAAAACCAACGTAGGTACAAAAGTATACCTCAAAATAACCCTAAAATCCTGATGATACAAGAACGGAACTACTAAATACACTAATAACACTACACAAAGATATTTTAAAGCAGCTGCTATCTTTAAATATGGCAAATAGATAATCAAAACAAGCAATACTGCAGTAAAAAACACACTAAAAAATGTCGCATCAATACTAGGAAACAATAAATTCCCAACAGCTCCCATTCCAGCAATATCAGCACCTATATTCATAACAATAGCCGGAAAACTAAATAATAACATCAAATACAGAACAGGTCTTGGGTAATTTTTTTTTAGCGCACCTGTCAAACCTAAAGAAGTAACCAATCCTATTTTAGCACACATTTGCTGAATTGAAGCCATTAAAGGAAAAGCCAAAAGTCCCGTCCATAAAGTTGAAAGACCATAGGCTGCACCTGCCTGAGAATAGGTAGCAATTCCTGATGGGTCATCATCACTTGCCCCAGTAATTAAACCTGGACCAAGCAATTTCCAAAAATGACCAAGTTTAATGATTACTTTAGATTTTACACTCATACAATACATCAATTAATTTACAAGCTAATTTAAGCATTTGGAACTACAACCTTGACTATTTCAATAAATTTACAAATTAAAACCTAAATACCCAAAAAAAATAATACTTCCATTTTCCAAAAAAACACCTAATTTTACAGCTTATTTAACCGATCAATTTTATAATCGTGACAAAAAATCAGATTATCCAGAATATTAATTCGTTGAAAAGTAGCTCTTCAATAAATTACAGCATCAAAACTAAGACGGAAATTTTTACAGAAAAATTATTCTACACCTTATTTGACAGGAATGCACCATTAGACGATAGCATTAATGAATTAGAAATCCTTTTCAAGGATATTTCAACTATTGCTTGCAAAAAAACAACCGAATTATGTGATGTTATTTGGGATAGTTTTTTAGAAACACTCCCGTCTGTTCTTCAAAAACTAAATCAAGATGCTAATTATATTCTGGAAAATGATCCTGCATCAAATAGCATTGAAGAAGTTTATTTAGCTTATCCTGGTTTTTACGCCATAGCTATTTACCGATTGAGTCACGAATTATATCGATTAGATTTACTACTCTTCTCTCGATTAATGAGCGAATATGCACACCGTATCACCGGAACAGACATACACGCAGGCGCAATAATTGCCTCTCCTTTTTTTATTGATCATGCCACCGGAATTGTTATTGGAGAAACAACAATTATTGAAAAGTACGTAAAAATTTACCAAGGAGTTACCCTTGGAGCGCTCAGCATTTCCAAAGAAATGAAAAACTCTAAAAGACACCCTACCGTGGAAGAAAATGTGTGCATTTATGCTAATGCTACTATTTTAGGAGGAAACACTACAATTGGCAAAAATAGCATTATTGGTGGTAACTCTTGGATAACTAAATCTATTCCTTCTAATTCCATTGTAACTAATACCACTACAACAGAAGTAAAAGTAAAAGAAAAACGATAGCATGGAACCTAAAAAATTAATCGAATTAATTGGAAATACCCCACTAGTAATTACGCGCAATCTAGTACAAAATCCGAATGTAAAATTATTACTAAAACTAGAAGGAAACAATCCTGGTGGCAGTGTAAAAGACCGTGCAGCTTACAATATGATTGCATCAGCAATAGCACGAGGAGATATCAAAAAAGGCGACAAATTAATTGAAGCCACTAGTGGAAATACCGGTATTGCTTTGGCCATGATTGCACAATTATTTGACATTGAAATTGAACTAGTCCTCCCAGCAGATTCTACCAAGGAACGCACTCAAACCATGTTAGCCTATGGCGCTAAAGTAACACAAACACCGGCTAGCGAAGGAATTATAGGTTCCCGAAATTATGCCGATAAAAAAATTGCCGAAGGAGGTTATATAATGTTAAATCAATTTGCTAATGATGACAACTGGAAAGCGCACTACAAAACTACTGGCCCTGAAATTTGGAATGACACCAAAGGAGCAATCACCCATTTTGTTTCTGCCATGGGAACTACAGGAACGATTATCGGAACATCTACTTATTTAAAAGAACGAAATAACACCATTCAAATTATTGGTGCTCAGCCTAGTGAAGGTTCTCAAATTCCAGGAATTAGAAAATGGCCACAAGAATATTTGCCTAAAATTT
>JACCDV010343335.1_pt1 | contig 16880 bp, 11 predicted proteins | sample 7446131 | NCBI WGS metagenome assembly JACCDV01 (sample SAMN15323448, study PRJNA562643) | freshwater metagenome | isolation source: river surface water | place: USA:Blue River Watershed | collected 2017-08-17 | reverse complement strand
TCACTTAGACAAAAAAAATTCGCGAGCAGTCCTGCAACAAGACGCCATGTGAGCATAAAAGAAAGCGTTAGAGGGGCAAATAATGCGAGAACTAATACTACAGGACAGCGCGTAAGGGTTGGTAGCAGTAAAGGGAGGAGCTTCTAAAAGAAAACACGAAGCTTCGCCGATAAAACAAAGTGCTCAACGATTATTTTTCGTATTTGGAGTACAAGTAGAGCGCAGCAGGATGCAGATAAAAGTAAAAACTGTTTTCCTTTAAGGAACTACATGAATAGCTCAAATAAATCCAGTCCACTGAAAGTAAAATGCATAAAACTTCAATTACCAAAGCCCACTCCAAAATGAAGCCCTCCGAATAATTCTGTTGATCCAGTCCCACTATTTATTCATTAGACACCATAATTAGTAATATGTTTAGTGATTGTTATCATATTTTTGAATCCTGCGTTCGGATGAGGTCAGCCACTGTCTCAGGTTTGTGGAAAACTGGAGGGGGAAGTCCCATTTTGAAGTTGTAATAGCGATATATTTCCTCGTAGCAGAGTGCGGGGATGACGATAGGGACGAACCGGTAGAAATAAAAGAAAGTACTGTTCTTCTTGGTGTAGAATGCCCCAAAGACTCCAAAGAAAAGTGCGAAGATAAGGTTATATCGAACCACTGCTGGCAACTTGAACGAAAGTTTCCTTAGTATTTTGTCCTCCTCTGTCTCTCCCTCCCTTCGCGGACGGTAAAGCCACTTCCAATATGTTGGCATATATCAATAAAAAATAATTCTGATAGCTATTCATTTATTGATTGGATTTTAATCAATAGCGGTGGTCAACTATTCCGAAATGATTGAATTTGTTCTTCGCAACCATGTAGCTGTCCAGTTGATCTTGGGTGTATAAGCGCCGGTTTATTGTCTTCCTGTATAATCTTTCGAATTGATGTCTGCGGACCACTCCAGGGCATTCGTTTATCCATTCCTCAACTTCGCAATTCTGTCGTACAGCTAAGTGCATAAAGAGATACAGTCATGATTGAGGAGATTAAGTCCTTTGCTAAGGACGCACTTGGAGAGATTGTTAGCTAAAGCTTGGCAGCGGGTGGATACATTGAAGCCTTCTGGTTGCAGGTTTCTGAAGCTTATGCCTTCTCTGTAGATTTAAATGGCGTTGTTACTTGGTTCCATACAACAAATATAAGCAATCAAAGTGATAATTTAATCAATAAACTTAAAATATTGTATTTAGCAGCATTAACGACATCTTTGAAAATAATGTCCTTTTCAAATTTTTAGCATTATCACAAACAAACAGTCACTAATACACTAAAGTAGATTGATGATATATTATTATTGATATTTTATAATGAAGCAATTCAACAGGATAGTGGTGGGTAAGCACTTTATAACACAGATCCATTCTGCCATAGGCAGTTTATCGCAGGGGCTGCAAGTTTTGTCAACTATGGCCTAGAATAATTCGAAAAAAGAGCTAATTAGTACTACCAGCATGCATAGTTATTGGACGGATATGCACCCTTCTGCAAACATATCTTCATTGAAAACTTCGCCAATGTTCTCAATGCAGTCGTCGAAATCACCCCCAACAACGAGCATTCTCTTAGGACAGCATATGAGGCGAGGACATAAAAATAGCTACCCGTCCTGAAGCGATATTTCCCCAAATAAAGCGTTGAATTGAAGCCTACAAAATACTTGGACCTCATTCTTTATTCCAAAGAACAAGTACAGAAAGAAAATGAGGCGATGGGGAATAAAGATCCAAATGCTAATCTTGATTATGATTTCGGCATTGTGTCAGTAAAGCCCTCAGATGTGCCTTATTAGACCCCTATGGACCCAATAACAATGATGAGAAACGCCTTAGGGAAGTAACATGGAGGGTCAGGTGTGGGACTCGATAGGGAGAAATATTTGTAGAGTGTAAAATATTGGTCACATCACGCTATGGTTAAATGATTGTAAAGCTTATCTTAATTAATCAAAATCTAGGGTGCTCTATTCTAACATTAGTGGGACGGTTTTCCATTTGAGATTGAAAAATCCCTGATTTGTTCTGTCTCTGTTGTTTACCCACTGTGTACAGAGGCTTAGATGGCTTATCTGAGCGTGTTTGTGGACCTATGGAGCAGGTTGGATCGTATGTCTGATTGAGCTGTGATTTATGGAGGTGAGTGGGATCCCTTGGCCCTTTTGGTATTGACCAGTTGGGGTATTTTTGATTAACACTCGTGAGATTGCTCTTTTCAGGATGGTAGGACCCAGGGCCAACTATTTCTGAAGTGGAAGTGAGTTCAATGAGTGGGTCAAACCCTTTTACTGCCCTTCTTGAGTAAAGACTAAACTCTGGCTGTTTTGGTATCTCTGGCTTGAGCCCTGGCTTATACTCTGGTCCTGGTGTCATCTTGTATTTCTTCTCTTCGGGCGGAAACTGAATACTTTACATATTACTCTCGATTCTCCCCCAAAGCGAGTGTTGCCATTGTGGTTCCTTCGGATTTTATCAGACTCATTAATGTCAAGCTGAACTAAAGAGGGAATACATCTATGTCCTTGCGATGATAGTGTTCGTACTTGGGCTTAGTGTCAAGTGTATTTCTTGGATTAGTCCCGATTTTCCACTATTGGCCTTTATGGTAGGTAAATTTATCAGTTACGTCATAGTTTGGCCCTTTTGTAGTTTAAGAGCCAAACCGATCAATCACTGCCATATCGTTGTTCACAAACTTTTTGGGCTATGCTGCCCTTGTAGAAGTTCCAAATGAGAACTGAGGAGAGGTCGGTTTTTTGCTGTCCTTCATCTCCCCGAACCCAGAATAGATCTCTGTGTTGGAAAATTTGATAAGGTCTTGGTAGTTGTAGACTTTCTTAGTTTGCTATTCTTGCGGTTTTACTTAGGCCATTTATAATTATGCAACTAACTTTCATAAATGTAATTAATTGAAATCAAACTTAGTTACTGAAAATGTCAAGCCCTCAAGATGTGCAAGTTACTACAGGGAGATGCAAAATGTGGCTGGTAAATTGACAATGAAGCCCGCTTTTAAATGAATTCAAAAAATCCTAGAGATAGTAGAAGTATTTAAAAGAGGTCATAGTTACAAGAAGAAAGGGGCAAAAGAACTAATTTCTTCAGGCTACACAGACTAAAAGGCGCGCAAAAGAAGTAACTTGGTTAAAATGATGTAATTTCTTGGAATTGCTAATAAAAAAAGGGGTTGTTGGGATAGTTGGAGGTATTGTCGGTGTTGAGGTTGGGGGTTATTTAAAGTTGATGATTTGGCAGTTGTAGTTGATTGATAGTAATTAAATAATAATTGACTATGTCTGACAAGAAGTTGAGGAAGGTGAGCGTGGAGCTGAATCCAGTGCAGATGGTGTGGCTTCACAGCCAGCACCTCTTTCAGAAGATCGAATAATCAAGCTATTTGAGCCAAACTTAGATAAAGTTCTACAAGAATAATAGCGGAGTGGAGATTCGCTTCCAGGGAAACGAAGGCCACCCCGACGAACTGGCCAAGGCTCGCGATGAGCTCATAAAAGTCATAAACAGCAACTAGATCAGATTAATCAATACCTCCCTCCACAAGGATATTTATATCCGTATTTCAAAATAAGCAAGAAAGGAGTTTCCCAAGTCATATATCATCTTTCTCCACTACTAAACCTTCGAAAATTGCTGCCGCAAACTGCAGGATAAATTCAATATCACCTCCATCACACCCGAACTTGAGCGCCTAAGAAAGGCCAACCCTAATTTTTGCTTTCTCATCGCTGAAAAGGAAAAAATAGATGACATCTAAAAATTTACTAATAGAATCTTGCACTCAGAGGTCTCATGCGCCTCCACCACCTTCTCCCACCGCAGATAACCCCTCCCAAACCTATACAAACGCACTCTCTCCGTTTCCTCGCTTAAGGGCTCATTCTCAGACCACAACGAGTAACAGTATCGACTATCAATCCACCCCAACCCAGTGTAGTAGCAGCTATTCGAGATGAGCGAAAGCATAATGACAAAGTTGACAGTGTAGCAGATGTAGCAAGTGAAGCTAAGAGGATTATACGAGGGATCAAAGGTATTTGTTGAAAAGTACGAAGGGAGTTACTCCTCAATGACAAAAAAATTATATTATGTAAATAGACTTCAACTCACTGCCAATCCTTACATGCAGCCCATATTCGCATATACCATGTAATAAAGAAACCCATGTCTATGGGCTCTCACGCTCGTCACTGACAAAAAATATCAAAGATTAAGCAGCCTCCTAGAAAGCCAGTGGTTCCTCAGTGTCAAAAATAAGGTAGAAACGCTCATCAAGGTGGGAAGAGCGATAGTACTTCTGCACTAATCGCTAGAGACGTACTCGGGATTAAGTTTAGAGACTGTTTTGGTGGACCACGATCACACAATTACATTGGGGGCGGTGATAGAGAAGTAGATTCCTCCCCACACAAACGCATTTGTATTCGACATTAGAAGATACCTGTTACTAATTTATAGAGTATTTACAAATGTATAGTTGACTTATTAGATGCTGATGTTCAAGTAATAGAAGGAGTAATATTTTTGTACCCTCAGCCATAGATGTAAAAACCAACTTGTCAAACAGTTTCTAGATTACACAGACAGGCTATTCATAGGAGATATCGATCTCAAGGGATTCTTAGATCATTGCGATAAGTTGAGGCATGGATGATCCTTTAAACAAATTAAATAGTATTCTATAACATTATGTAACCATCTGTTTCATCTGCCATGTTTATAAAGAATCAAAGACGTCCTTGAATGTCCGAAACTGTAATTCTTACCTCGAGGTCGGGGTCCTCAGCCAGCGATAGTATGTGCTTTTTTATTGTCTCCTTCACCGAAGCCTTGTCCCAGCGGTTGGCGATCTATCTTTACACCTTCACGCACACCTCCCTGATGTTTGGTACGGGCTAGTTGGATGCAGAAATTATCAAGGAGAGCGATTTGTCTAGGAATGCCTCTCCATGCACCGACATGCAGATCTACTTCAGTGAGTAGATGGCTGCGATTTTGAAGTGGAAGCATGGGTCCTTAGCGATGATATCGCTGAGTTTTGAGACAAAGGAGTTGATCCAGTTTACTCCGTATGCTTTGGCCAGGTCAGGGATTCTTTATATAGCTGCGGCTCTTATGGCTGAAACTCTATCTTTAAGGTAATTAAGGATGAGTGACTCAACATACTTGCCAAAGAGGTCATTGCTCTGAGTGAGAATATTGTTACTTGAACCTTGACAGCGAGGTCGCAGAGATGGCGAGTAAGTTCCAGGCGAACCCTCCACTTGCCATCTTCCGAGCATGTTTTTAAGGAAGGATAGAGAGAGTTCATGGTCTCTGCGCCCATCACTTCGATGAATTTGACTGCAGCATCGATTCCGCCCTTTCTTACCTACTGGTTATCATCCTTCATTAGGTCTTTGATGAGTGGCTGGACATTTTGGTATGCTTGGTCTTTGCTGATCGCTCCGATCATGTTGCGAATGATACCGCCAACGTTTGCTAAATTAGTATTAAAGTACACCTGACAATGGCGAGAGCATCCTTGCCCAGACTAATCACCTGAGGAAGCAAGTAGCTCACCTTTTAAGGCGATACAATCTTGATAAAGCCACTCAAAGATTTAACTGCTTCGATCTTGACATCAACCTATGAATCCTTTAATAAATTGCCATAGGTTTGGATTAAGCTCATATCAGTGACCTATTTTCCAAAGTTAGAAGCGATTTCTGTAAAATTTTTGGATAGGCAGAGTCTAACCCTCCATGATTTATCCTAAGCAGCTTGGATAATTAAGGGCATGATGAAAGTTTTATTCTAATCCCGGGTGAGTATCTTGGAAACTTCCTTAAAGCTCTCAGTAGCAAGGACACGAATTTGATCTTGTTCGTCAGTGGAGCGGTGCTTAAGAATACTTATGAGGTCACTCAGTATGTACTCTTTTTCGTAAACTTTACACATATGGGGGAGCTTGGTAGCAGTCACTCTTTGCAAAAGCAGCATTTCTTCATTGGAAATATCTGAGAATTTACTATATAGAGGAGGAATTACTGCCTTATTTTCTCCTTATTGGGGCCTGCGCGGGGGTAGACATTGCACATAAGAAGGGTGGCTGAAACTCTGCAAGTAAAGTTGTTTTCATTGGATGCTAGGCGGATGATCTGCTTAGGAGGGGGTTTACCAGCGGAATGATATAATTATTGATATCATTGTCAGTATAGAGGTCGAGGAGCTTGGTGATTGAGCTGACTGCACGCTATCGGACAACTGTTTCATCATGTGCACACAGGTTCTACAGGTAGGGTAAGACCAGGGTGTGCTGTATTCCCAACATGGGGCTATTTTAGGCAAAACATACGCTAAAGTGGCATACTATTCTGTAATTGCGAACACAACTTCGTCGTCCTCTTTTTTGCAGAGAGCATCGAGGTAGGGGAGGAGAGTGCTTTTGATTGCCTCTGCAGGCATGAGAGTGGCGACAATGGAGACCTTATGGATGGTGTTGACTCTGGAAGCGAGATCATCATTATCAAGCTCCTATTTAAACAGCTCGAAGGGGTTAATATTTTACATAAGATTTGATTATTATTATCAACAATAGCTTAAATACTCTCACGCACCCCTTCCTAGCACCATCACAAAATTAGGCCCTTTGGTGGCTGCCATATCATTATCTTTATATGATTGTCCATCTGATATGCACTATCACTCGTTTATGAAATTGACGCGCGATCTCTCAGGTTTCTTGTAGGCGGGATTCTTGGTTTGTTCCGGAGGGGTGAGTTCATCTACCAAGAACTCATCAAAGCTTGTGTCATTCTCAAGTTCCCAGATTTTGCTCTCCCTCATGATATTAATGATCTCAAGTTGCCCGACGAGATTATCAATGAATAATTCAATGGTTTCCACCCCGAAGAAATCCTCAATGACCTCGATGTCCGTTGTCTCATCGACTACTTTCATGAAGCTTTTTATTTTTTATTAGTTGTAAATCCGATATATAGAAGTCTAGGGGAATCCTTTGCTGAGTTGCTCTAAAATATGATAGCAAGTTTTCATGATCTTAGCGCGAGGGAAAGGTTCAATTTCAAGAAAAGCATACCCTGTATCCAAATAAAGATACCTGAGTTGATTTTGATCTTTTCCATTGGCACTTCGTATTTACTTTTGTCGTAGGGTCGCAAGTGAATGGGAATAGCATTTGATGGTTTGGGTTATATGACTGCTCCTGATTCGGTGGTTTGAACCTGAGTAAAATATCTCGTCAATCGGTTAGTAAGTCGCACAAGCATATTTATAATTTAATATATTGAATAAATTCAAAGATACAAGCTGGTGATGTATTTGGATTAGAGTTTAATCATTAGGGTTAATTGATTCTGAGGTTATTAATTTTGTAAAAACATTTATTGTGGCTTTTATTTATGAGTATTTTACAGACGAGAGAGACTTCTCCCAAGAAATCCCCATTGAAACCTGTACTTCTCAAAAGGTTTCATTTACGCTCTTTGACAGAGCACACTTAAAGCATTGATAGTTCGAGATGCCGAAATAGAGGGGTGAATAACATAGTGTTACCTTTAATGTAAAAAAATGCTGAATTTCCATCGATTCTCATCAGACACAATCGCCAAGAGTACATTGGCTATAAGCAAAACATTTTAAACAAAAGTAAATTGGCAGCTTCCCAGGAACAAAGTAAATTGGTCCGACCCTAAACTTAAAGGAAACATGATGGAAACCTGATGAATGTGTAGAGATTAAAGAAAAGATACAGTCTGTAGCCCAATGACATGTCTAAAATGAATAAAGAGTGCCAAAAATTATTCACTGATATTTAGAAAAAGATGCATAATGAAAGCTAAACTACCCAATCGAACTCATAAAGGAACTATCACCAGTAGCTAAGAGAAATTATGAGATTGATGGCTATAAATAAGCATTCTTCCGACGAAAATATTAACCTCAATAAAGAAGAACCACCTTACTAATAAAGACAAACATAAAATTTATCCTATTCTCAACATTCCTCAGAGGGCACAGAGCAGGCGCCAATGCAGTCTGTGGGCTTAGTGAAGACGAAGCTACCTTTTTTAAATAAGAAAAGCAAACCATTTTATGCTCAACTCAAGCGTAGAGTATAAAATAAGTTGAATTTCATCAAAAAGTAAAAAGAGCCAATCCTTTTAAAATAGAGAATCTAAGTAAATGATTTGTGTGGATGGTCAACGCACTCCTTCTACTCCAAATGCCGAGGAGATGTTCCTTTAGAAAAATGCTAATTCGAAAAATTGGAAATTATTCAATGACCGCCATGATACATTCTTATCCTTATGCTTCTTTGTTCGCTATAAGTCATTTTTTCTTAAAGATTAATTTATTTGAGCGGCATTTTCGATAAAATTCGATTCAAGCAATGGATGCCAAAATCATAATATTCTTGATGCATGGAGAAGCAAGTGTGCATGTGCGTCATTTGGAGTGGATATATGAGCTTATATGAATGTTATGATTAAATGGCGATATTTTTTCCAATTAGATATTAATCATTAATCTTATTATAGAAGAAAATGCAGGCAGAGTTTGTCATCCCTATTCTTTCGAAGGATGGAAGGACTATTAATATGGAGGTCAAGCAGAAGAACATGCAGGTAACCAAAAGGAAAGTCAAAACATGGACTAATGAAGAGGATAACCAGCTTCTCGAACTCTATCAGAAGTTTCCCAAAAAATGGGCAGAAATCGCCACACTCATGAACGATAGGAATGAAAATCAGTGTTTACATCGCTATAGGAGACTTTCCCAACTCGGCAAAAACCATAAAATTTGGTCATCTGAGGAGGACTAAACCATCAAAAAATTGATCAAAAAGTACGGTAAAAACTGGAAGCTTCTTTCAGAGATGTTGGGGTCTAAAAATGGAAAGCAGATCCGTTAGAGATTTATCAATAAGTTAGACCCTCGGATAAAGAAGGAGGACTGGAGTGAGGAGGAAGACCATAAAATTTTGGAGCTTTACAGCAAAATCGGAAGCAAATGGTCTTAAATCAGTAAATACCTCCCCGGCAGGCCAGAGAACAAAATTAAAAATAGATTTTACTCCTTCATTCAGAAAAATTTTGACATCCGCTTCAAGGAAGTCGCCCCTCTTGAAGACACACTTTCAGACAAACCCAAAGCCCCCAAAACCATCAAATAGATCACCAACTTCTACTAAACCAACCGTTCTTACAACCTTATAGAGATCAAGTAGTAATAGAAGAAATCCTAAGAAAGAATATACTCCAAACTACAAATCCCATCCATCAACGACATCGAGTTCGATATCCGCAACTAGCGCCTCATTAGCCACAACCTGCTTGATTCAGTCATCCAGGTGGACTATGAGTGGAAGGAGAATATGAATAACTATCAAAGTATAGTTTAGATCCAAAGCAACGATCTATTCTTCAAGTTCCAGAACTGAGTCCTCATATTAATTAATTATTTATTTCATCAATAATTCCATAAAGTAATCAAAATCTAATTAGTTTATCATGCAATTAGTTTTTGGGGTTTGTCATCATCTGCTTCCACAGTGAGTTGCTCTATTTTTTTGAGATCTACAGCGTCTTCTTTTTCATCATCATGTCGTTAAGGCTTAATTTCTATGAAATACCTTCCTTTGTCTGTTTTGCCTTTTGGAAGGCCTTTGATCCGTTGGCTATCATTTTAGCAGAGATGGAGCTGGTAAGACTTGCTGGGGCATGGAACCCTTACTATGCCTTGCGTTCATGTGTGGTCATTAGATTGGCTGAGCTTTTTCTCTTTATCATCTTCTCGACATTCTATTTTATCTATTTAAAACTGCTTTATTTTATATCTCTGTGACTTGTCCTTGCTTTATCAACTACTAGTTCTTTCGGGCTCGATTTGTTCTATCGAGATTTAAGGACTTCCTTATTGCTTTCTTGCTGATTATTTTCAATCTATTCGGGTTTAGATGACCTTGAAGTTTTTGACTATTCATGATGAGCTTTTTAATTTGTGATTTTTGAGGTATTGTTCAAACGGTTTTTGTTTTCATTATCAAAGATCATGAGGGCTGATTGAGGCCTTTTAACTGTTTATTTCTGCACGTTTTTTGTGGCCTTTTTAGAAGCAGGGAGCAAAAGTTTTCCATTATCCTAAAAGACAATAATAAGGCAAGTAAGGTTATCCATTGAGTATTTTTACATAGATCTTTCAATGACCTTTGAAGGAACTGATCCTATGAACTGATATTTTTCTTCCATTTTCCTGTCTCTCTCATGCCAAAAACAACTTGACACCTCTTAGTTTTATAATTTGTCGTATACTCCATCTGAACACATCATGACAAAGTCATGCTCTTCACTATTTATCTAAAAGTATGTTATTTAGGGCTTGGCAATTAGCACCTTTGGATTCCCTCCGAGTGACTCAAGCTTGGCTTAGATATCGCCAAATGAGCGAGAGACTGAAAGCTTTCCAGGTTATATTCGGAATGGTCCGAGCATAGTTGTTCCATTCTTGCTTTTTACTGAGCTTTGATAAATTTTCCCCCCTGCATTGAAGATCCTTTCTTTTTATGTGTCAGAGTCAGGCTTATGATCCTTGGAAATTGCATAAACACTCTTTCCTTGATTGGCACTCAAAATCGCTCTACTGTCTCCAACATTCGCAATGTAGCAAATTTCATCAATTATAAGTAAAACTAATGCGCAGCTTCCACTGCGTTCTATAGGATTTTGAGATTCAGCATAAGTAAGAAACTACTGCTCTGCTTTTTTGAAGCCAAACTTCAAGGCTTCAATGGGTTCATGAGGGAAATGCGAATTTTACGTAATCTTTATTGAGTGATTGGTACATATCTATGCATATTTTATTTGAGAAAGTCTGAGCATTTGTTGCCGCCATGTCCATCGAATACTCCAAAGTAGCTGCAGCGAGGCCATCGTCCTTTAAAGTTGGGCTTTGTTATATTCATAATGATGGATACTCGATCTTCGTTGTAATTTTTTACGAGTCCATGAAAGGTATTGACAGCATATCCTTTGATGGTGCCATTGGTTCTTTATATGAACTTGACTGGCTCCACCTTGGGTATATTGTGACCCTTTTTCTATTCGTTCTGATTCATCACTTATATTTTTAACGATTATATCAATTTAAATATAGTGACCTCTAAAGGGTATACTTTGCGTGGATTTCGCAATAGATTTTTAAGTGTGCTCAATCGCATATTAATATCTTATCATTTTCTGTTACCCATTGCCGATTGCTTCTTTTGTAGGTGCTTAGCTAGGACTGTCTTTGAGGATGATTTTATGATCTTTTGATACTATTCTTGGAAGTCCTCTTTCTTCATGACTTTCAAGTTCTAGTCTGATTTCCTCACTCGGTTTATCAGTTCTTACAGTTTCTATTGTTGATTTGATCGAGAAGTCCCATTAGCCTTCTATTAGCGAGTCTGAGACTGCTTGCTTAAGATTTAGTTCATATGTTTTTACAGATCCTGAAGGATGTCCTTTACTTCATCAAAGTTTGACTAACCTCCTTCTAAACTGTATTCCTTGAGGCCGAAAGCTTTAAGGAAGCTTTTGAAGTTGGGCTAGGCCTATCTTATTGATATATTTACCATAAAGCTGACGATCTAATCAAGTTCAACTTTGGTCTGATCGCAAGTAGCACTGATCAGCGATTTTACTTTGGCCTACTCACATCTTAGAGCCTGATTTTTGGTTGGCTACTTTTTGGCCTCATAAAAGTGCAGCTTATTCTCCCCATTCTCTTTCTTGAAATCATTGAGGTACTTTTCTATTTCATTACTCTTCATTAAGGGGATAACTACCTGATCAGTGAAGACGGTCATTTAATTAAAATACTTCTAATTAGTCTAATCCACATGAAAGAAGTTATAGAGAAGTTATTCACAGGTCTAAAGACGAGTTTAGGAAAGTAATTTCTTGATGACTATTATTTGTTTTTGCTCTTAAAACTCATTCTCCTCTTCAATTTGTGCCATTGAGCGAGGCTTTTGATTAATACTTTCCTTGCTAACTTCAATATTGATAAATTTTTTCATAATGCTTGCCTTGCTTTAGTCTACAATGAGGGATGTGTTCGAACTCTTGGATTTTATCTTCCCTGCTTACTTTTGCTAGCCATAGGAAGATGCTTGTCCCTTCAGCCCTTCATAAATGTTCAGTAACTTTTAATATTCCTTCTGATATTTGATCTTTTATATCAGCAGTTTCTTAAACTTCAACTCCGACTCTATTAGTTCCTTCTATATGTTTCTGAAAATGCCTGAGTCAATAACCCTCTCAGTTCTATTTTGATTGATTTTGATTCTTTTTTCATCGACATTTTCAGTGATGCGGTTGGTCTTGCCATTAAGTTGTCCGAGATCATACTCTAATTTTTTGTATCGATTGTCAAGGCCAGTGAGGCTTTCAAAACTGTTGCTTTAACGGAATGAGGCTTCTTGTATTTTATCTTTTTCGATGATATTCCTGAGATGGGAGATGATGGTTTCGAGTTCAATCTGAGTCAGATGGGTGTTACGTTTTTGTGCTTTTCGTTTTATAGTTTTTTGGCGAGTATGGTGGCGTTTTGCTTGAGGGTTTAGATTTTTTCGTTGATTGAAAGTTGCACCGATGCATCAATTTACGACTATTTACTCTGAATAAGCCACTCCTTACGATCTATTTCTTCAGCATTGACAGATTATTCGCGTCCTACTACAGCATCGACTGCTATTTCTTCCACGCAGATTAGCCCAACATTTTAGAAAAACTATATTATAGAATATCACATTCAATTCACTACACCCAATTTAAAAACACTCCCATATACATACCCACCATAAATATATCATATTCGTCTTTTCTTCATCCCAGCGTTACCAGCATTCATTCCATTCCACATTTTTATAATATTTGCTGCCATTCATAAATCAATTAATGACAAACACGTTAAATAGATATTGTGTACTCAGACCAATAAACAATACAACTATGTGTTTGGGAAGGCACAAACCGTTACTACCATGCCTGAGCATACTATTAGTAGTTTTTTGTTTGAATATGGGAGCATTTGAAGCCAAGGAAACCATATTGATTGACTCCATGAAGTCAACCAAGGATAAGATATTGATGAGAATGCTTGAGCAAACGAACAGCTACATCGAGTACGATAGATTTATACAATCTAAGCCATTCAAATGTAAAGCCATACTTAAGAATCATCTCACATCGAATTACCCTTAGAATGCGACCAAGATCAATATGGAGCTAGATTACGGCCGTGTGTTGACGATAAACAGTAAATAGCAAATATAAGGCCATACCTCAGAATAGTTGCATAATATAAAAAGACTTGACAAAATATTGGATCTGCTCAATGGCAAGTGTTTATACTATTAGACCATAACCTTTATCTACGAGTACTGCCATAAGGAACATGTAAGGCAATTCGATACGCACTATACCAAAGCCTACAATATTAAGGCTTAATTTGAAGATATTAGCATGGGAGTATATAATCCTGATTTTTATGAGGCACGCAAAGTGAGGAAAGGAATAAAGGAGTTGACTGCAGAGGAGAGGAAGGTAAGACTGCCATAAAAGTCAGATTTTTCTGTAGAGCATAACTTCCTCACAGTTTAGGATATTGATAATAAGTTCGGAGAAATGTAGATCGAGTAAAGCGAAGATGGAAACCTCATCTTTACCAATATTAACATCTTATCTTCGGATTAATACTATACTTCCTCCCCATTGTTTGTGGAGCTGACCTGCTTGTCTTAAGGGGTCTAAATAAGAAACTATGCAATGGTTGTGCACCCATATTCATTAGTCTATACCAAGAAAGCAGGAATTTGTGATCAATATATTAGTCATAAAGTCCTGCCTGATAGAATTCAATACTTTCCAGACAACAGTGAAAAGATTATTAGAGTATATGGTAGTTATCTTTATGGAGATGTGGAGTAACTATGCGGAAGAAATCTTGCCTGGGAGAAGGAAAAAGGGAGTGATTAATATGATAATACGTTTTCATAGGGAAGTTTGCTTTCCATTTAGTTATTCGATGAGAGAACTCAAGAAGTACAAAGCCACTACGTGAATATAAAGAAGATTTACAGTTCATAGCTGATTGAAATAGAAGTAGCACTTGGTAAATCATTTAAGAGGCTAATAACTTCATAGGCATACATAAACTCTTCAACAATTCGTTCCAAAAGATTGGTTGCCAATATAACCAAGTGCGAAATACTATTCAATAAGAAGTTGAATCTGAGTAGTAAAATTGAAATGAAATACACTGGTAAAGGAATAATGCAAGTAAAATCAGAGGTTGAGAAGATAAAGGTTGGTGATAATTTTGGATGTATTATCAAAGGAGGGAATAATAATCGGGTCAAAATTGTTGATTTCGATATAACGATTGCCAAAAATCTATGGTTTGATTACTACCAAACTTACCTCACAACGAACACATTCTTTTACTAGTCCAAGCATTATCACTCCAAATAATATTTTCTTTTGTAAAGCCAGGAACGATATTGTTTTTCTTTTGTAAAAGAGGAACATAATGAGCAACCTAAAAACTCCAATAAATTCACATCTTTAGTCAAACTTTCTTCACGCGTTCGCACATTCAAATTTAACAATACAAATATGCGTCATATCTTTGTCATTACTATAAAAGATAGTGGAATAATAAAACTTATAACAAGAGCTACAGATGGGACCATATACACATATCTCATTTCTCAAGGACAGATTATTAAAATGGTGTAATTTAGTAATGGGACCAAGGAGATCATTAAATAAAACAAATATTATTAAAATTCAACTTAACCCACTAATTAAATCCATTAAAATTTCGTCTATTTGAAAATTGGCAAGCTGCCAAATGGTACTCTTTATGGAGGACTATGGAAATGTAAAGATTACGTATATTTCCCAAGATTTGTCTTGTTTGGGGAAGAATTAATCTCACTTGATAGGATCAATGGATATGCTTATATTCGGATATTAAACGTGAGCAACATGAGGCATAGCGAGTCGCTCTCCATAGTTCGCTATATGAAAAAACTATAACAACACTATATGATGAAAGAACAAAAAGATTAATCTCACTTGCTTTTGGATAAGTCTTACACAATTGGCTATAACTACGTCTCAGGCAAGTACTGCGACCAGCCTGTTAACAAATTTAGAAAAACAGTTGTCTATTTGACCTGTGGCAAACCTTGGTTCCAAATAACAAAGTTACTGGAAACATCACCCTGTGAGTACTCCATAAGGATTGAGACAACCTTACTATGCAAGTAGGGCTACAAATAGGTAGTATAGCTAGACTCCAATATTCTAGGCAAGGGTGAGGTGGCATTAAACAGCGGTGTGATCTGCCACCCTTCATAAAACCTTTACTCCTAGGTTTCATCGTACCTCTACATAAAGAAGTCAATATAACTTTCGCTAATATGATAATGTATAATGTTAAAGGTATGTAATTGCCTTGATATGATGGATTGATTGTTGTGATAATCATAGCGTTCATTTCTTCTTGTTGAATTTGATAAGGATAGCACTCATGTTGTCCATTCCGTATTGGTTGCCGCTGTCTTTGGAGACGAGTTCATCTAAGAGTTACTCTATTATCTTTTAATTGGGAATATTATTTTACAATCGTTTTCTAATCCAGTCTACCATTTAATTATTTGATTTTATCTACCATATCCCGTCACAACCCATTATAATAAAGTCTATGTTTTAGTTCTTCACCTTTAATATGTCAGGGTTGGCAGTGATCATCTGCTCCTAAGGCTTCAGGTTACCCTTCTTGTACTACAGGTCTCCTAGGGCTCTTGACAGGTTCAAACCTCCGTTAACACGTCCAAAACTCACTGATCCTCCGGCTTTGGTAATGCGATCTAGTTCTATTGGATCTTCAGGCTTGTGGTCTTTGCTCAACTCTACGGTTCTTTCATTTTGGTAGGCGACAGCCCTAGAGTCACCAGCATTGGCGCAATAGATAGTATCTGGGGTGATCAGGACAACATTAGCGGTGCATCCAGCATGAGACTACTCCTCATATTTAGGTCCATTGTCCTTTTCCTTCATCTATTTTTGGATTTTGACTATTTCTTCCTTTCCAGCTGATGACTGGAGTAATACATCCATTTGGAGGAAGGTTTATCTAAGGGCCTGTTAGTAGTTTCCTTTTTTGTAGTTTTGATTGGCCTCAAGCTCAGCGATGAATTTTCTCTAGACGAAGGTTGACACCTCAGCTCCTGTTTTTAGTTATAAAGATACCTCCATGGCCATCAAACACACCGAATAGAGAGTTTTTTTTATCACTCAGTTCGGCTTGAGAGATATGTGCATCTTCCATGTAAATCCTCCATCCTGAATATCAGTGAGCGTACCACACATGTGGGTGACAGCGTATGAATATCCTTTGCCTTAGCCTTTTTTAGTGTGCTTGACATTGTCAGGTTGAGAACGGAACGAGCCCATGCTTTATCTAAATTAGTTGAAATTATATTTAAAAGGCATTCAAAAAGGCAAAATAAGTTAATAAACTCAACTCACCAATCTCATTATTTTTAGGAAGAATATTACTGTAAAACCATCACTATATCCATGCAAAGTATCAGATCTTGGTCTTTTGCTTGCTACTTTTTGCCAACAGTTCAACGAATTCTTGCCTGCTTATTGTACCATCACCGTTCTCATCTACTTCTTGGAATATTTTCTTTATAGTCTCTTACGAATTTCGGGAGTCCTATAAAAAGAATGCAATTTATTCAAAAGAAATGGCTCCAG
>JACCDV011029092.1_pt1 | contig 16886 bp, 13 predicted proteins | sample 7446131 | NCBI WGS metagenome assembly JACCDV01 (sample SAMN15323448, study PRJNA562643) | freshwater metagenome | isolation source: river surface water | place: USA:Blue River Watershed | collected 2017-08-17 | reverse complement strand
CTTTTTCATTTTTTTTTTTAGAAATTTTTTTTAGCAATAAATAGAAATAAATCAGCTTCCCAATAATAAAAAAAAAATATACTTTAAATATATAAATATAATATGGAAATTTAGCATAATCTAATTTATACAAATTCTAATATTGTATAATTAAATAATTCCTCGGGAAGTGGATGCCTTCTTCTATTTCTAGTTTCGTTTAGTAATAATATTCCCATATTAGTAAGACTTATATCTCTTAGATATATTTCTCTATATTCACGGGGGTTGTCTGTCTCTGCAATACGTTCTAAATAACCTAAATTTAAAACATCAAATGCTACTGTGTGTTTTTCAAAATGTTTCCACATATTATTACAGATTATTTCATCATAATTTCCAATTTGTGTCCGTCTACTGAATCGATGAAAAAGCTCAATATTCTCTGGATTAACATTATACATAGCTTGACCAACTTGTCGCCATTCATTGTATCTTTCACTTCGCTCCTGTCCAATTATCATAATTAGTTTCTCCATATTTATTATATTATGATTTTATTAAACAATATATAATAAACCCTTTATGGATTTTGATGGGTTGTATTATGTTAAATATTATATATAATAATTAAAAAATACTTCATTTTTTTATAAATAATATTTTTCAACCGAAATAAATAGAAAAAACAAACAAAAATATAAAATAAATAAAAAAAACAAAAAAAAAATAAATAATGAATTATATATATTTTTTTATTAATTATTTATTATTTAATTTATATGTAATATAATAAAGTTCATATAAAATCATAAGCTATATAGTTCAATAATTCATTTGGGATGGGACAATATCTATGTTTTTTCTTTGCACACATAAAGAACACGCCCATTTTAAAGTAGAAATGTTTCACCAATATAGATGTATCTTTTTTAAGAGCACAGACCTCCCTTATATTGTTATAATCTTCAATATCAAGCTTCATCGCTATATTTAACCTACTATTAATATCATCAACATAATAAGAATATACAATATATAAATCATCCGCCGCCCATTTTTTAAAATAGTTTATTACTAATTTATAATTATTAACAGCTCTAAAATAGTTTATAAATGTTTCTCTTATACTATATAATGCAAAATGTATTTCCCTAGCATATTCAATAGTTAATACATATGCTTCCATTCTTTCATTTAAAGTAATATAATTATCAAAAGAAGGATTATATTCAACTAATTTGTTCCAATATGTCTTATATTTACGTTTATCACAACGCACAAAATAATATGTAAGCATATATATTAATGCCCTTACAAAGCCAAGAGATGCGGCTTGTTTCATATTAGTATATCCTTCACTCTTTCTAGATATACCCTGTTTTTTTTTTCCATTTGCAATCAAAGCATTCCCCTGTTCGATTCGCATTTTTCCCAACATAAAATAAGTTTCGCCTGCGGTCTTTTCCTCTTTTTCAATTGATATTAACATGTATTTCTCCGCATTTTCAAAATCTTCCCTTTTATAGTATATATTATATAATAAGACGTATACTAGGGGATAATTCTTTTCCATATCATACTCTGCACATAATGCAAACACGTCTTCATATTTATTCATAACAGAAAGGCAAACCATAATATGATATATATAGTAATATTTCGAATCAACCACGGATTTATCACCTTTGTTTGGATTTTCTGGTTCCTTATATAATTCATAATATCTAAGATTTATACTCTTAACAAGTTCAAAATTTTTCTGCATTGCAAGAATATTCATTAAGTAGCCATATACTTTATTCATATACTCTATTTTACCACTATTATATATATGCATACAATAATTAAATGCATTATTATATTCTTTATTTTTATAATAATGGTTTGCTAGTTCGATATGACAATCGAATAGATTAATCGAAGCCCCTATTTTCAAGGTAGCGACTGCTCGCTCTATATTTCCTTCCGCGATATATATATTGTATTTACTAATATAAAGATTCACATTTTGATATTTATTATATATTAACAAATCATGTATTTTTTGTTTATCCGCAGCTTTTATTTCACAATGTTGATAGATTAAATAATAATATCGCATCTTATTTTTAAAATGTAAAGTTCCAAAGTATAATGTATTATATATTAATTTCATTGTATTTGTCGTTTGCGCAAGATGAATATAAGCTTCCAATACGTTTTCATCCTTATATATTATTATCATTTGTTCGAATACCCGCTTAAATACAATCCAATATTTACATATGAAGTCTTTATTATCTTTAAGGGCTATATAAATATCATATATCTTTGCAAAAACTTCACCCGTTTCGTAGTTTTCTTTCTCAATCAAATATAAATATTGTAGTAGTGCTTTCTCATAGTTTTTATTAATCATGAAAAAATCACCCAATAATACATCGGCACGCTTATATTTTAAATCTTTCAATTTTTTAATAAATTCAACAAATCTTTTATTTACTATTAAATTTAATTTATTTATATTGTCTTCGTTTGTATTATCATTTATGGAAATATTTCCATTGTTTAATTTGCAGTAATGTTTTTGAATATCGGCCATCATATAATTGCTTTTACGAACATTTATATTTTCATTAACACAACGGCTAAACATAGTATGGCTTTCATAATACTGTTCCTTTTTATAAAGTAGTTGAGCCAAATTAAAATAAATTTTCTTTTTCAAATCAATTATAATATCGGTGAATGGGGTAGTTGTTCCCATTTGTTGGGGTTGAAACTCCCCAGCTAACATTGCATCTATATTTTCCGCTGATTTTGCAACATCATATGGGATATAATCATATGTCTCATCCATTTTCTCCATCATATTATAAACAATATTATTTGGTTCTTCTCCTTCATCGGTGGGGGTAATTTTAATATTTTGTTTTTCCAAAAGATTATAGATTATCTTATACCATGATAATAAAATTTTATCATTCGCATATTTTTTATAAAATGAATATAGTGATTTGCATATTAAAACACAATATACTAGATATACTTTCTCTATTTGACCACCGCTAAATTGTTTATTTGTTTTGCTTAACAAATCACTTATTTCCATACGAATTTTATTGCAAGTTTGCATATCACTAGTATGCATCATAATATGTAATGTTGATATCAATTTACTTAATTTACCTGTTATCATGTTGCATAATGGTAGCGTTTCCTTATAGTTTTTGGAAATATTTGCAATGCGTGAATATATTATATTATATTTTCCGTTTTCTTCATCAATGATTTTATAATATTGCAAGGCGATTTCATAATCTCGTTTCATATAAAATATCTCCGCCATTTGAAAATTTTTTTCATTTTGACTTAAATTTGAAGTTAAAATTGCTCTTATGTTATATGGGTCTGGTTCAGTAGTCTCAACATTTGTATCCATTGTTTCAATTGTTGTATCTATTGCCGTATCTGTTGTTGTGTCCATCGTTGTGTCCATCGTTGTGTCCATCGTTGTGTCCATCGTTGTGTCCATCGTTGTAATATGTAGCATTCTAATGCATTACATTCCATATTTTATTTTTCAATTTTTATAATTTATTTTATTATATTTTAAAAAATCAGTGAAAATCACTGAAATAGCAAAAAGACTGAAAATAATACATATTGTATGCGTATTCATATGTTGGTGGTTGTTAGGTATCCAAACGGGGGAGGGTTAGGCTATTTTATTTACCAAATAAATTAACATATTATACGTATAGAAAATCATAAACAAGGAAATATTCAAGTTTATGATGAATATATTGAATATATCAAGATATGCCGATGGCACAATGGTTATCTACTTTGTAATATTTATAATCAACAAAACTAAAATAATTATATATTTCGGTGAATTCATCTATATTAGTCAATTCATAAATAGGACTGATTAAGAATTATGTATCGACGGATATCGATGAATTCACTGAAATATAAATTATTTTAATTTTGTTGATTATATAATATGCAAAATCGATATATATGGTGGATAGGCCTGTTAAGTATCCAAACGGGGGATGGTTAAGCTATTTTATTTACTAAATAAATTAAGGTATTATACGCGTAGAAAATCATAAACAAGGAAATATTTTAGTTTATAGTATATGTTAGTCTGTTAGCTAGGTATCCAAACGGGGGAGAGTTAGGCTATTTTATTTAATAGATAATTATACGTGTTATACACATAAAAAATCATAAATAGGAAAATATTTTAGTTTATGATGAATATATTGAATATATCAGGATATGCCGATGGCACAATGGTTATCTACTTTGTAATATTTATAATCAACAAAACTAAAATAATTATATATTTCAGTGGATTCATCTATATTAGTCAATTCATATATATAGGATTGATTAAAAGTTATGTATTGACAGATATCGATGAATCCACTGAAATATATGATTATTTTAATTTTGTTGATTATATAATATGCAAAATCGATATATATGGTGGATAGGCCTGTTAAGTATCCAAACGGAGGAGGGTTAGGCTATTTTATTTACCAAATAAATTAACGTATCATACGCATAGAAAATTATAAACAAGGAAATATTTTAGTTTATTATTAATTTATTGTATATGTTAGTCTATTAGCTAGGTATCCAAACGGGGGGAGGGTTAGATTATTTTATTTACTAAATAAATTAACATATTATACTAGTAGAAAATAATAAACAAGGAAATATTTTAGTTTATTATGTATATTAGTCCGTCAGCTAGGTATTCAAACGGGGGAGGGTTAGGCTATTTTAGTTTATGGTAAATATACGCCAATTGCACAATGGTTATCTACTTTGTAATATTTATAATTAACAACCTTTAAATAATCATATATTTCAGTGGATTCATCTATATTAGTTAATTCATATATATAGGACTGATTAAAAGTTATGTATCGACAGATATCAATGAATCCACTGAAATATATGATTATTTTAATTTTGTTGATTATATAATATGCAAAATCGATATATATGGTGGAAGGGCCCATTAGGTATCCAAACGAGGGAGGGTTAGGCTATTTTATTATATCTAGATTTTCATGGAGATATCACACATTTATTGAATGAATATGAAAAAATAGCGAATATGATGAATTTGAGAAAATAAGATAACAGGAAAATATAATAGATAAAAAAAATATAATCAATAAAAAATAACTAATTAATGGCAAATTGCTAATAAATTGTATCATGTATCATGTATCATGTATCATGTATAATGTATATATTTTTATATTACATGTAATCTAAAAGAAACTGTGTTAGCTCAGTTGTTAAATATGTGCGTTTATATTTCCGCTTTGAAGCAATAACAAAATTCGCAAGTTTGCTATATATAAGTTTTTTATATAATGTCATATCGTTTTTATATATACAACATGTTAATATATTATTTGTATCATCTTTATTAATATCATTAATTATATTGCTAACACATATATAATAATAGAAATATGACCTAACATAATTATTCTGTGCTTTATCTGTTTTAAAATATAGTCGCGCGATAATTTCAGGATTTGGGTAGAATACAATATAATTTTTAATATACTTCTCCATTTCTATTGACTGTTCCATCTTTATTTCTGCATCCAATAAATATGTAAAACATTTAATTTTTTTTATAATGTAAGGATATTCAAAATCCTTCGAATAATTAAGAATATTACGAACTTCCAGATTTAAATAATGCATATTCCCTTCTTCAAAATACATTTCTGCAACTTCAATCATTATATTTAAATTTTTTGATTTTATTAATTTCATATTTTTATTCAAAGATATTATCATATCCTTATAGCAATTTAACGAATATATTATCTTTGCTTTTTCATTTGGACATTTCTCCAATGCAATATTCTTATATATCTTTAATGTATTATTATTTTCTGGGGTATTGCTTTCATATAAAATATCCGCATATATTTTAACATATATAATGCTTATCCGCGGATAATTTTCCATTAAATTATGAGTCTCCGCTAATTTGAAGACTTCTGCACGTTTTCCTAGATTATAATATAATTTAGCGGTCAAATATAGATATTTATAATCTTTTGTAAGCGCAAAACATTCATTATAATACTTGGCTATCCCATTATAATTATTATAGATTTTAAATATATCCACTACGAAAAAAGTTGTAATAGCAATATCATCAAATATAATATTAAGATTTTCCATATCATAATCCTTTGATATTAAAGAATTTAAAAATTTATTATAACATCTGTATATCGTTTTGAGATAAAGATATTTATTTATTTTATATAATTGATTCGCGCATTCAACTATGAAGGCTATATGTTTGTTTTTATTATAGTTGTTTTTAATTATATTATATGCCGCATCCGTGTTTTTTTTTTCCATATAGAGTCTACTTAAATCAATATATAAATCAATGTTGTTATAATTCGATTCAAGGAGTTCCATATAAATTACTTCGCGAAGTTCGGGATTGCCAATATATTTTGCATATATATATTTATAGTATGGGTCAGTTGTTCCATTCAGTCCAATCATTATTAAAGTATGTGCATGGTTAATTTCTCCACACGATAATAAATATTGTGTAATTTCTTTTAATATCGATACATCCCTTTCTACAAATATTATTTTCAAACTTATATTATAGTATTCCCTGAAAATCTTAATATTTTCTCGATAAGATTTTACATACTCTTGTTTTAATCCATCACATTTCAAAAACCGTTTTAATGCTTCCCTAATTTTTATGCATATTTCCCTATTTTTTATTTCATACGTATTATATTTGTTATATGCGTCAAGATATCTATTACATACCATATAATAATCCCCATATAAACAGTTTATACATTTCTTAATGTTATCATCATTCGAATTTGATAATGTATTTAATAACTCCTCGATTTTTTGTTTTGTGTCGTCTGTTATACTTGTTTTTTGCGCTTCATATATTAAACACATAACCTCTATATGTCTCGCCCAATCAACCCTATAATTAATAATATAGCAAATTTCCAATAATTTGGAAATAATATTTGTTTCTTTTTTTTCCCATAATAAAATTATATATTCATATAATATCTTTTTAAATAAAGTATTGCTTTCCGTATAATTTTTTATTTCTTCATATGTTTTTATTATTGATATTGTATTATCAATATTTCCAATATATGCTCCATATATGCATTCTAAAATATTAGAATCCTTACCTACGATATCAATCCAATTACTAATTTGATTTGAAATATCACTTTTAGGATTAGATAATAAATCTTTAATACATTTCTTACATTCATTTTCCATTGAAAGATAATAATATATTTCAATATATAAACATAATTTATCTTCTCTATATGTCTCAATATTTTCTATTTTATCACATGATTTCTTTGCTTCTATATAGTTTTTATTATTAATATAATTTCTTGTTAAATATATATATAATTTATTTATATTAGCACCCATTATGTCATTAATATTTTCATTTTGTATAATATCAAGTATTAAGGTAATTACCTGGTCATATTGTTTTAAAACATATAAATAGTTTGCGAAAGCCATTTTTTTAGTTGCGTTTGCAACTCCATCTTGTTTAATTATATTAAACATAACAAGTGATTGCTGATTCATATTTAACATGATAGAAAATTGTTGATTCATTGCGCGGACTTATGTTTTCTGGTTAAACCTTTTATAGTAATTATTCTCTATTTTATTTTTCATTTTTATTCATATATTAATATTGGTCTATTTTTTTTTTAGTATGATTGAAATCTAGAAAGTTAATAGGTCTTTTATAAAATTATTTGAAAATGCTGAACCACCAAAGCGGGGATTTATCTCAAATATATCCAATTTGTTTGTAGTTGTGTTATATTTGAAATTAATACACATACCACCACTATAATTTAATTTCTCAACTATTTGAGAAAACATTTCCATCAATATTTGCTCCTCTAATACATCAGCAGTTTCATATGTCGACGGAAAATTAGACGTTTTTATAGCATATTTTGGATACAATGATTTTATTATCTTCGATGTTTTAATAATCCCTTTAATACACAGGAAATATGCTCCATATTCATACTCATATCCTTTCTTATATATTTTCCCATCTTTTTTATCATTTGGTGTTATATTTAACACATCATTAGAAATGTATTTTTGTATTATGGTTTTACTCCGCAATGAATTCAATTCCCTCATATTTGAAATAATCCTCATACCCGCCGCATTTATCGAGTATTTAGGCTTATATATAACGGGAAATACTATATCCGCATTTATTTGTTTATCATCAAGATAGTATGTATATGGAATATACTCTGCAAAATGTTCTAACATATAAGACGTAAATGCCAACTTATTGTTAAGTAAATCATATAATTCCCTTGGTGGATGTAGGATATTTTCATATATGTCTTGGTAAATGCTTGAAGACACTAATATATTATAATCATTGATGCAAAGAGGTAATATATAATAATTTGATTTCGTTGCATCTTTGCTGTTATTATATGTATATTCATCTAAATATATTTTTTCGATATCATTGAAATCAATCATTTTTATATGAGGTTCTTTTATCTTTTTCAAAAACATAGTCCAATCACTACTAAATACACCATGCCCTATAAGTATTGTATTCCAAGCCGACTCCATTTACATATACAAGTATAAAAAAATTACAAAAAAAGAAATCTGCTAAAAAAATATGAACCGCAAAAATGAAAAAAATACAATCATCTAGATGAAAAAAAATATATTACCGCATTTAACAATGGAAAATAGCACGGAAAATATTATTACCGCCGGCCTTGACGATGATAATACCCACATAAATCAAGTTGAAGATGACACACATATAATGACACTCGCCGATATAAATGCGATTGATTATATACATATTAATGATATTATTAATTTCTCAAAGATGGTATTCTTAAATAATGCAGACTACATTATTAATATACTTTCAAAAATGTATATGATGCAAAACAACCTTAGTATTCACGAAATCGATATTTCGTTTTTAGAGCAAGACATGGAAAAAAGTTATTACTATCTGCAATATATGAACCAATCAAATATGTCATCCGGTATTATTATGTATAATAATCTGGAAACCATCTACAATAACTATAAAATAACACGCGATATTCGCATCCTCTCAAAATATTTCCATACGATAATAGATTATAATTTATATTATAATTGTAAAATCTATGAATTTATTAGATTATATTCGCATAAGTATCCGCGACATTTATTCTATGATGGAACCATGTGCCTAAACAAATACATTATAAATGAATACCTCGAAACAATTGTTTTAAATAACTATCCATTCCAACTTGATACCACCATCATACCGCATCTTAAAAACATATACATAATAAACAATATTAAAAATACATTTACATATAAACTCCCCGCATCGATTCAATATATACACATAAAAACCGACGCTTTCAACGAAAATACAATCAATATTGATGAATTACCAAGGTTAAGGACGCTAATTATAAATTCAGCCATCCTCAATGTGCCAACAGCCTTCCTATGCACACAACCACTAGATATTCTTAAAATCACAACCCTAACATATAATTATCCTTTGTATTTTAACAATATTAAAAATATACACCTTACACTAATAAATTCAATAACAGATATAACACAATTATCAAACGTTTATAACCTAATATTATATACCGATAAATTAACGCTATATAACCCCGTTAATAATAACCTATATAATTTCAAAAACATACGCAACCTCGAAATAAAAACAAAAGAATTCAACCACGTTAGAGCGATATCTTTCATAAACTTAACCAATTTACGGGAGATTATTATTATAACATATTATATAAAAGTCAATGTTAATACTTTTCCATTATCACTTAGGAAATTGACATTATATCTCTATAAATGCAAGGAAAAGATACCAAACGAATTATTTTACCATAATAAGAACCTGAAATATATAGATATTAATTTAGGAAAATATTATCCATTTGCATTTTATTATAATATATTTCCACTTAATTTGGAAACATTGATTATAAGAAATTATAATATCGATTACAATGTCGATAAGCGAATATTTCCTGTGAATCTAGTGAATTTGCAGCTGTATTTTCATTCGGCGAAAATAGAGAAATATAGCACGCGGCGAATCCTGAAAAATATCCCGCCCAATATACAAACCCTCGCCCTTAAAGGAAAATACAATTCCAAAATAATGATAAGCGACCTTGACGAATTTAAAAATATGCAGACACTAGATTTAGGAGACGACTATGATTCATACAAAATAAGAAAATATGAAATAGATACCGAGGAAGAATCACTACAACGCGCTATGTTAAATAAACAGCTTTGGATTAGTCCCTATATCCAAATTCTACATCTTCCCGCCTCTTTTAAAGCCCAGTTATCCCTGCGGAAGGCCTACAACCTTCGGGAAATACATTATAAAATAATTAATCCCAAAATCCTGATAAATGCAAATATATATTATTACGACATTATTAAGTTCAGCAATGCACATGTTTCCATTAAACCCGAATCCGTCGTCGCGGGACAACATAATCCATCCCCAACACATCAAATTATACGACAAAACCCCGAAAAGTATAAGTCCGCCCTATTGACAATTATAATTTGCAATAGGCGGAAACATATGTCTAATCTGCCAGGCAATATATATAGAAACGAAATAATGAATGAATTTATACTTATTTCCGCATTTAAAAATGTTATATTCAGCGGTTCTTCCCTTAACTGCTAAAATAGGAGTTAAAGATTTCTATATATTAAGAATAACATTAACAACGAACTAGAACCAAGAATAATCATATAAATATATTTCTCTATGTCATTTTTTTTATAATTATTAGTGGCGATTTCTTTATTTAAAGTTAGTATATCAATATTCATCGTGTGGTCTTCAAGGTTCGCCTTCGTATCTGCTATTTTGGTATTAATTTCGGCGATGTTCTTTGATATGTTTTGTATTTTGGAGGTATTATCGGTTATAGAAGCGTTTAGGGTATCGATTTCGGTGGATAGCTTACGAAACGCGGAAAATATAGTCGTATCGGTATCCCTATATTCCGTGGTTGTCTTATCTATTAATATATTGAGTTCAATTATCCGCTTCTTTAATTTATCGAGATGTATGCCTTGGATTTTTGCAATATGGGCGCGTAGTTCCTTTATGTCGTCCGCATTAAATGGTGTGTGGTCCTTTATTTTTTTTATGTCTTCGGGAGTTATATCATCGATGTATTGAACAATGTAATTAAATTCATCATTCTCGATTAATTGGCTACATATTGATTTTGTATCGCATAGTTTGAGGGTTTCATTATTTAATTTACTATAATAATTGCGGTCTATTAGGGTCTTGTTATCGCTTTCGAGTTCGGGTGGATTCATCTCATCCATGTCGTCAAACTTAATACATGCCTTATCTTTTCCGTATTGTTGTAGAAAAGTCATATTACCTCGCTCCTTACACTGCGCTGATTTTTGGCAATTTTCGTAGTCATTAATATAATTTACGCAATTTACCTTGTTTGTTAGAATAAGTGATACCCGTTGTTTAAATTCTTGGTTTGTTTTATCCATCGCCGATAGTATGTAATCGGTTTTTGTTAGATATGACTTTTCGAGTTTCTCGATGAGTTTTGTTATATATTCGCGTTCGAGTATATATTTGTTTTTCGCGTCTATTTTGTTTATTAAATCGAATATTAATTTTTCCTCGATTGAAGCGGGCTCTGTTGCGGATGTGGGGGTGGGTGTTTTATTATCATCGGGTTTTATGCATTCGTTGTATTCCTCTATGTTATATATCTTATTTTTATATAGGGTATCGCACCATTGTTTGCTTACTTCATTAATCATATCTATTATTTATTCTATACATATTATTTACATAATTTATATTATTTTATACACAAGATTACATAATATATCTGTCTATTATTTTATTCCATTACAACCTTTGTTAAAAAACAATTAGAGGGTAAATGCAATATATGAAAAACTTAATATTATTTTGAAAATTTTTTTTTTCCATATAATATATTTGAAATGAGAAAAAATGATTTTTTTTTCCCATATAATATATTTTAAAGAGATACATAACATCTACCGATAATAAAAATGCAAAATGGAAGTATATGCTTGATGGAAAGTCATATTATGCAAAAATTATTACATGCGTTGGGAACACAAATAGATAATGCAAACGATGAATATGAATATAAACCATGCGACAATAGATGTATTCGCAACTCTATTTCAAATATATATTCAAACCTTAACCTATGTAGAATCCATATTTTTACTGAAAAAGTTATTATGCTTTTACACTCTTTCCCGAAAGACCGCGGAGACCCATACTTCGACATCTATTATTTTCTTCAAATATCAATATATTATAAGGGTTTCTATATACTTCGTATGTTTAATGACACATGGAAGCACCATGATGAAGACCCCTACTTAGCCGAACTATTATTTAGTGAAAAACATAGAACAAATGCTAATCTAATGTTGATTATTGCCGAATATCTTTATGGTTGTTCCAAAACATACAATGTATCGAACAATAAACATATAGAACATATTAGAAATAATCTTGTCGATGAAACAGATGAAAAATTCAATTACATGCTAAATTTCGACTATGTAGGCGAAGCAAAAAAATATTTTCGCTATGCGGGAGATATAACCGCGCGAAACTGTCTATTGCGCTATTTTGACGATATGGAACAAGGTAAAATTTTGCATGAACTTAACCCGAATAACGTTAATTATCCCCATATTCTTATGAATATTTACAATCGTCGGGAAGAATATGATAATATGATGAAATACGCACTTATTACAATTGACCTGGCAAGGGGATACAGACATGGAGAAGATGCGCAAAACAAAATTGCGAAGTATTATGAGAAAATTAACATGCCGAACCCATATAGAAAATATAAATATTTTAATAGGTTTTTAGTCCTAATACTTGCAATGAAGAGATTATCATTAAGATATCCGCCTTATATATATATGCTTGTAATCGATGAATATATTTAATTACTAGTATTATAGTATTGTAGTATTATATGCAGTATTACGCCGTATTATGTTTATATTAATACTATCTATATAAAAAAATGGTAAAACAAAAAATATAAAACAACAAAACAAAATATTTTAAAAATGAAGCAGGTAATATGCTATTGGGGTTCCAGGTGATAAGATTTTTTTTAATCAGGGGCAAGGTCATTTATGTCTATTATTTTTTCTAGTTGGTTCGTAATGTATTTTAATAAAAATTCGGTTGTTTCATATTCATAATTAATGCGGTCGATTATATCATAACATATATCGCGTGTTGCAAGTAAATTTGTATCTTGTTCGCTATCTATGTCAAATTTACGCTTCCTAATTGTTATCTTATCCTTATCCTCTCCTTGCGAGTTTTTTTTCACATGTTTGTTGGTGATTTTCGCATTCTCTGCAGGCTCGGGGGTTTGTTGGGTCTTTGCTATTTTTTCACTAGTAGAGCCGGATTTTTTAGAAAGTGTATTATATTTTTCTTTTGTTTTTTGTATAATGTCTTTATTATTGTTCTCGTTAATGCCATCGCTTATCATATTTGTTATATATTTACGTGATATGCCTAGTTTATTAAGGACCATATTTTTCGAATCCTCATTATCCGCCATTGTTTTAAAATTTTCTGCTGTTGTGGCACCATAGCGGGTAAATACTAGTATTAATAAAAATAATAGCAGTAGGGATATAAGAATGTCATATTGTAGGATAATAAACATTATGCTAATGTAAAATATAAATATAACCGGGTTTCTTATGTATAAATATATATTATATCCTAGTGGTGTTGTATCATTGTATATTATAATCATAGTTATAATGAATATAGAAACGTAGATATATTTAACTGTATCCATATTTAATATTTAGACATATATTTTCCTTGCAAAATTTAAATAATATATGGATTCAAATAGTTTGGGAAATCAAAGAAATCCAAATTTTAGAAATCGGGTTCGCCAATTATGTAGTCAAAGTTATCGTGTGTCTTCTTAACAGGGGATATGATGCGTTGAGGGTTTCCACCGCCTCCAATTTGCTGCGGTTTGCTTTCCCCACATCCCATAAACTGCATACTAAACATAGATAATAATGATATTGCAAATGTGATAAGAGCATATTGTCCATATTCTTTTAGTTTGTTTTTTTCTTCATCATCGCTATTATAATCTCCATATGTTGATGTGTTTTTTTTATAGATATGAATGCAAAACACAATCCCGAGCGTTATGATAGCGCTAAGGACAAATTTATTTTGAAGATAAACAAACATATTTTTTTTGTAATAAATACACATATTAAATATCGTTATTCAAACACAAAAAAAATGTATAATTATATTAATATAACACACCCGCCTGATATAGATATAAATAAATATATATAGATAAAATAATTTGTTTTAAATATGATAGATAAAAAAAATATATTATTAGGTGTATGCATTATAATCTTTGCGGTTATTATTGTGTTGTGGTATATAAACTATAATAACAATAAACAAACTGATAATGTTTTAATTAGCGAAGACTTTGACACAACGGCAACACAGACGACAGAATCAACACAACCAACACAACCAACACAACCAACAAGATATAATAAAATTGTAAATTTTAATGGTATGGAGTTTAAGGTTGTATATTCAACATATACGGATGCGAAGAAGGATGATTATTATATGATAATGGTTGATAATCCAGATGATAACACGGAGGGGGCTTTAACAATAAATACTGATGGAACGATATCGAGTCTTCTACAATATGGAAATAATATACAACAACTTTGGTATTTTCAACAGATAAATCAGGGGAATCCATATTATCTTGCGATAACCATTGATGGAAAATATAGACTAGCATATGATGGGGGTCGTCTATTTATAGTTAATAATACTATTGAACCAATGGCTACACATATGTGGAAACCTTCCGCAGATGTGAAAAATCCACAATTTACGGTGTTGAATAATACACAAATAGCGGGGAATTACGTTTCAAACCCGGTGGATAAGGAAAACACGGATAAATTAAATGATTTATATACGAAGGTGAATAATATGTATGAATACATGAAAAATAAGGGTCTTTTGGACATGGATAGGGATAATATGTTTTCGAAACCCATCGAAATAAGGCTCGCGAAGGGAGATAACTTCGAGAGTGTTGGCGGCTCTACAATTGTCGACAAACTTGCAGAATATGAAATGAAAAAAGAACTTGATGCGATTAGTAATGGAAATGACAATGCAGAAAGTAAGAAAGTTCCAATTGAAAGGCTTAGCTCATGTTATGGATGTTCTAAATTGTAAGTGTGCTAAATATTTATATTTAAAACGAATAAAAAAATTAGATGTGCAAAATTATTTTAATTTAAATTGTCATTATCATCGCTTGGAGTTCTCAAACTTTGAAAATTACGGCGATTAATACGTCTTGCATCATCAGGGACAATCAAACAGAATTCCGCCTCCCAAGCTGAAATCTTCCAGAAAAATTTCAACCATCGAGAGATTACATTGGTTGTAAATCCAAGGCTTATTAATTGAGGGAATAATTTTTCCTCTAAAATGATAATAAAACCACTCGATCGGGGTTGTCCAAGCCATGTCTGTGCATTTCGGGTCGCAAATTGTATGAAATATGCGAGCTGTTTCTGGGCTTCCGTGGGCACAATTTCATTGCCCGCGAGGTCGAAAAAAACGGTGTATTCTATTGAAGGCTTTGATACCATTGAGACACCACCATGGTGTTTAAGGTATTCATGTGCCGCACGAAGGTATTCCAAGCGACCACGAATCCTTAATCCATTTGTCATTTCCTCATTTGTTATGTCAAGGTTAAAATCTTTGGTTGAAATTGGAAATCTGTGAAAAGTTTGCTTGTTGCCCATTGTAGACGCACTACAAAAATTATATGTATTGTATTTATTTTTTTTTTTCATTTTTTCCTAAAACATGCTAAATTCTTGTCATTTTTTTTTTGTTTTCAGTAAAAATTTTGTATTATAAAATGAGTATTATGATAAGTTTTTAATAATTTATATTACTAATTTATAATTATAAGTATATATATATATATATATATAATATACAAAAATAAAGTTTAATTTTTAATATTGATATATATTTAAATGATAATATTATACATAGGATTATTATGCATTACTACATGAACATATTTTAGAAATTAAATAATTCAATATTTAATTTCAAATATTGAATTATAAAAAAAATTTTAGTGGGGAAGGAAACAAATTATGCGTTGAGGAGAATGTACGCTTTCTCAGTTGCACCCACATTCCACTCATCAACCAAAAACTGTTTGATGGTCGGGGATGTTATCCCTCGCGCAAGAAGGTGGGGAAGTAGTCGGTCAAACACCGCAATGGGTGATGCAAACTTATGGAAGTCGCGGATAATAGTCTCCGCAATGATGAGGAGTTCCTCATCTGTCTTCTCCTTCAACTCGCGAAAGGTCCGGAGACCCGTTGTTTTGAAGAGACGAGCCTTGTCGGCTTTCAAATCCTCAGCCGCGTTGCACCACTCTTGTCGCAGGCGGCACAACATGTGCAGGACGAAGGTCTTTTCGGGTGGGAGTTTTTCACCCTCGCTATTCATCTTGACTTGGAAACGGAAGTCGAGGCATAGTTTGCCTCCAAAACCATTGTATTCCCTGAGAGACTCCAGCGAGACACACACCAGCGAGACACGCGCCATCGTGGATGACGAGGTAGAATTATATTAG
>JACCDV011237756.1_pt1 | contig 16901 bp, 19 predicted proteins | sample 7446131 | NCBI WGS metagenome assembly JACCDV01 (sample SAMN15323448, study PRJNA562643) | freshwater metagenome | isolation source: river surface water | place: USA:Blue River Watershed | collected 2017-08-17 | reverse complement strand
TTTTTTAGTTGCTACATTGAAATTTCAGGGAATTTCTGCTTTTTTAGAACCTGTTTTGCAAATTATCTATCCTGCCTTAATTATTTTAACGATTATTAATGTGTTAACAACCTTAAAAAAAGAGGTATCTGTATGAAAAAATTTTCTCAGTCGTATCTATTTATGATGATTGCGATTTTGGCAGGTATTTTTTCTGCTTTTTTGGAGATTCCTTTAATTACCCTTATAGCAGAGAGCATCACAATAATTTTTATGAATTTTTTAAAGCTGATTGCAACTCCTATTGTCTTTTTAGCAATTGTAGCAACAATTTCTAATATGCAGGGTTTTAGAGAGATGCAAAATTTAGGAAAAAGGGTTTTTGGGTATACACTTTTTACTACAATGCTTGCAGCAAGCGTTGCATTAGCGCTTTTTCTTGCTTTAGATCCTGCAAAAAATGTCCAAATGACGAATGTTGGGGGCGAGATATTGCAAGAAGCCTCTTATTTTACATTTTTTTTAAACATTATGCCTTCAAACTTTGTAAAGGCGTTTTTAGAAAATAATGTGATAGGTGTTGCCCTAATTGGCTTTTTGCTCGGAGTTGCTATTTTAAAATTACCGGAGGAAAACAGTAAATTCTTAAGCCTTGGCTTCTCTTCTATATTTAAAGCAGTTTTAAAAGTAGCTCAGTTCATTACTATTTTTATGCCTCTTGCAATCTTTGCGTTTACTCTTCTTCTTGTAAAGGATTTGCGCGTCAATTTTGAGCATTTTCATAGTTTAGTTCTTTATTTAAGTGTCGTGGTTCTTGCAAATCTCATACAGGGATTTATAGTGATTCCGATTGTTTTGAAAATGAAGGGGATTTCACCTATAAAAACAGCAAAAGGGGCCGCAAAAGCGCTTTTGCTTGCCTTTTTTTCTAAATCCTCAAATGCAACTCTGCCTCTGACTCTCGAGGTTTCAGAGAAAAAATTGGGTATTTCTTCAAAAATAGCAAATTTTTCCCTTCCTCTTTGCACAGTGATTAATATGAATGGGTGTGCTGCATTTATATTGACTACTGTTTTGTTTGTATCTCAAATTTATGGAAATATAGTCTCTCCAATAGGATATGTTTTTTGGATAGTTCTTGCAACTCTTGCTGCAGTAGGGAATGCCGGAGTTCCTATGGGATGCTTTTTTCTAAGTTCTACATTTTTAATTTGGTTGAATGTTCCTCTCACGATGATGGGGCTGATTCTTCCATTTTATGCATTCTTAGACATGATTGAGACAGCATTAAATGTTTGGTCAGATATTTCTGTAACTGCAATTTTAGATAAAGAGCTTAAACAGTCAGAAAGAAACGAATTGGCCGATTTAAGTTTAGATAGCAAATGCTCTGCATGAAGAAAAAGCAGAGCCGCTGACTTTTCTAAATCGATTACGTCAACGGGCGAATTTTTGTCTTTTAGATCGTCCTTAATTTGAAAAAGAAGGCCAAAAGTTTGCCCAAATTGAAAGTAGGTTGCAATATCTTCTTTGGAGAGGTTTTTAATTAGCGCTCCCGAGAGAAGTGATGCTGTAAATAAATTAGCTGTTTTGCAATTAACAATATGTTGGTAGACATCCCAGTCAAGAGTTTTAGATTTTGATTTAAGATCAAGAAATTGTCCTTCAATAAGACTGTTTGCTCCAATATTTTGCGAGATTAAACTCATGATTTTTACAATCAAAGTGGGGTGAAGATAGCTTTCTGAAATTACTTGAAAAGCAAGAGTTAATAGAAGATCTCCTGCTAAAATTGCTGTTGCTTCTCCAAAAGCTTTGTGTAGAGTTGGCTTCCCTCTTCGAAAATCGTCGTTATCCATTGAGGGAAGATCATCATGAATGAGAGTGTATGTGTGAATTAGTTCAATTGCTACAGCAATATCGATTCCTTTTTCATTTGCAATAGATAGGAGCATTTTTGGTCTAAGTCTTTTGCCTCCTGAAAAAACTGCATAATGACAAGCATTTCGGAGGGTTTCATTAGATATTTTTAAAAGGTGCTCTTCAAGCTTTTCTTCTAAGAGATGCACGGCACTAATAATCCATTTTCTAGTTGTAACTTTGTCTCTACAAGTTTTGAAAAATCGATATCATGAGTTACAACTATTAAAGATTTTTGATATTTTTGGCAAGACTTTAAGAGAATCGTTTCTACTTGCTCTTTAGAGTGTTTATCAAGGTTGCCTGTAGGCTCATCTGCTAAAATAAGATCAGGATCATTCATGAATGCTCTAGCAATTGCAGCGCGCTGTTTTTCACCTCCGCTCAAATACTTGACAGGGAATTTAAGTCTATGTGATAGACCTACTTGTTCAATAAGCGATAAAGCTTCTTCATATGCTTTAGACCCTTTAAATGTAGGTCTTCTTCCAATTTTTGCTTTCAAGAGAGTATTTTCAAGAAGAGTACATTCATCTAAAAGATTGCTTGATTGAAAAACAAAGCCAAATTTTTTATTTCGAATTTCTGGAACCATGTTTGGAGTGATCTTTTTTTCAGATAAATAAAGAGAGCCAGAAGTAGGGTCTTCAAGAGTTGCTAAAATTTGTAAAAGTGTACTTTTTCCAGAGCCTGAAGGTCCGACAATGGCTAAACTTTCATTTGGTCTTATCTGAAAAGAGATCTCTTTTAAAACAACAACTTTTTCAGGATGATAAAACTCTTTTGTGATTTTTTCAGTTGTGAGAAGAAATTCTTGGTTCATTCAGACCTCAAAATGGCCGAAGGTTTTAGCCTACATGCTTTAATAGCAGGGATAAGTCCTGCAAAAAGCGATAAAATAGGGGATGCAATCAAAACAAATAAAAGTGCTTTGTGACTCATTGCATTTGGCAAAGAGTCACCATAGAAAAGAGGGTTAAAAGCATCTCTTCCTTCTAAAGAGCTTAAAAAACTTACAAATAGATCAATATGAGAAAGGGTAAAATAGGCAAGAGAAATTCCGATAAGAGAGCTAATAAAACCGACCGTAATCCCAATTCCACCAAAGATAAAAGCGATGCTTCTCTTATGTGCACCCAAAGAGAGAAGAATTCCAATTTCATGCTTTTTGTCATTTACTAATAACAAGAGAAGCGAGATAACATTTGAACAAGCAACAGTTAAAATCAAGACACCAATAAGCATAAAAAGAGTGCGGTCGCTTTGAAATTGGCCGATGAGCTCTTTTGCAAAATCGTACTCGTAATAGGGAACAATCTTCCAATACTCTTCAATTCCTGCTTTTTTAAATTCTTTTAGAAGTTCCTCTTCAATTACTTTGGTTTTTTTAAAATCATCAAACCAGACTTGAATTCCATTTGTCAAAAGAGGGTCAATTGCTGTTGTTTGAGAATTTGCATTCATTGTATGGACTAAAGAGGGGTCTGATAAAATAAATCTAGCCCCAATTGAGATGACTCCAGGGTCATAAAAACCTGCAACATACACAGAAATCCTTTGTTCTTGAGAGCTCATAGGAGTAGTTGCTTGGTAGGAAAAAAAACCTTTATCTCCTAAGAGAACATCGTTTTCACGAAATTGTCTCGGTAGAACAATTCCATTTTCTGGAAGTGTGAGTTTTTTTTGTACAAAATAGGCCCATGGGGGAGAGAGAGTTGGAGGGGAGTCAAACTCTATTTTAAAGTCGATCTCCTCTGTCATGATATTTTCCAACGTTGCTTTGGCTCCCGATTTACAAATCACATTCGCAAGAATTCTTTCCAAAAGATCATTTTCAGAATAAAGAGAAGAGAGGTAAATCAGATGTTTTAAGTCTTTTAAGGCTGGTTTTTGTATAAGCGATTCTAAGTGAGATGGTAGAGTTGGGTAGGTTGCAATGTATGAAACTTGGGAAAGAAAGCTTTGAAAATTGCTTGTGTTTGGGCGTATGAGCTCAAGCCTCATAAGAGCACCGGTAACTTCGTAGTCTTCGGCTACAAGATGAGAAAATTTTGGAGTTAACGATTGAAGAGAAGAAAACGCCTCTTTGACAGGATCAATTCCCAAAGGGTCTTTAAGGGGCCAGTAGGGTGGAATTTCTTCATCAATGTCGCTTTCATAGGGATCAGTTTTTTCAGCCTGAAGTTTTTCTCTAATTGTTTTCAGAGAGTAGTTTGATGCTGCAGCAATGCTATCAATTTGATAGTAATACGAATTATAATAATTTTCTGTAGGAGTGATTCGAATAGGAGCATTTAAAGATGTTAATTTAGAGAGCCAAGTTCTTTCTATCCCTTCTGTGATGGATAAAAAAAGAAGGAGGAGCCAGACAACTGTTGAAATGACAAATAAAGACAAAAGCCCAATCAAAGCAACTGAAAGTTGCTTTTTTTTGGGCCATAAGTAGCTCTTAACAAAGAAAAGCTCAAACAAAACTATTTTTTCTCACGAAATAAAACGTGTTTTTTTAGTGTGGGGTCATATTTTTTCAGTTCAAGACGTACTGTTGTGTTTCTTGGATTTTTTACTGTGCTCATACGAAAAGTACTTTCGGTGCTTTCCAAAGTAATGATTTGACGAACTTTCTTTTTTGCCATGGGGTAAACCTCAAATTTTTGGAGGCAATTCTAGTCCATTTTCTTTAAAATTGCAACCTGTTTGTAGGTGTTGGCGTCAGATCGAATGGATCGGAACATTTTTTTTCTTTATAGACATGGTATCCAAGGCCTGCAATCATAGCGGCATTGTCTAAACTAAGCCCATTTTGAGGCCAAAAAATGTCTATACCATCTGGTTTTTTTTCCTGAAAAATCTCCCTCAGACGTCTATTGTTGCTTACTCCCCCTCCAATATAGATTGCATTTAGAGAAAATTGTTTGAGGGCGAGTATCGATTTTGCTACTAAATCATTGCAGGCGGTCTCTTGAAAACTTGCAGCAACGTCTGCTTTATGAGGATTTTTTTTCATGGCATAGAGCACTTGGGTTTTAAGTCCGCTAAATGAAAAATGAAAAGGTTTTTCTTTAATTTTTCCTGGCTTAAAAATAACTTTTGATTTGTCTCCGAGTCTCGCTAATTTCTCAATTTCAGGTCCTCCTGGATAAGGCAAATCAAGAACTCTTGCTGTTTTATCAAACGCTTCGCCCACAGCATCATCTAAAGTATTTCCTAAAAAAGTGTAACTACCTAAGCCTTCAATTTTTAATAATGAGGTGTGGCCACCTGATACAATTAGTCCTATGGCGGGGATGGGAGGATTTTCTAAATGCATTTGTGCAGCATAAAGGTGAGCTTCGATGTGATTGACGCCTACATATGGAATTTTTAAACTATAGGCTAATGCTTTTGCAGTGCTTAATCCAATGAGTAAAGCACCCATAAGACCTGGTTTTGCGGCAACTGCAATTAGATCGATATCTGATTTTTCTATGCCGGCAGTTTTAATTGCCTCTTTGATGATAGGAATTAAGACGTCTGCATGTTTTCTACAGGCAAGCTCAGGGAAAACGCTGCCATACTCTCTATGCGTCTCTATTTGAGAAAAGACAATATTAGAAAGAATTTTTTTTCCATCGATGACAATACTTGCGGCAGTCTCGTCGCAAGTTGTTTCGATACCTAGAACAATACTCATGGGAAGGATTGTAGCAGATTAGAGAATTTCAACCATCTGGATTTCGAAGTTTAAAGTTTTTCCTGCAAGGGGGTGGTTTGCATCGAGAGTGATATGTTCAGGAGTCACCTGAGTTAAAGTGACAATTGTCATTTCCTCGTTTTCGCCTAATTGCAGTTGCATCCCTTCTTGCGGAACAAGATCTTTTGGAAAGTACTTGCGATCAACAACTTTAACCAAATCTTTTAAATGTTCTCCGTAAGCTTCGTTAGGGTGGAGTTCCACATCTTTTTTTTCACCCGCTTTCATGCCAACAAGAGCTTTTTCAAAACCAATAATAAGTTCACCCGCCCCGATCTCTACTGTAAGTGGTTCTCTTTCTACAGATGAGTCGAATATAGTTCCATCAGTTAATTTACCTGTATAGTGAACTTTTACTTTATCACTTTGTTTTGCTGCGCGCATACATTTCCTTAAATGAGTTTCTTGTTTTTGATATTATGACAAAAGAGGAGTAATTGTTAATTTATTTTTTGTTCTGTACCCACGAATTTTAAAAAAATCTTCAGCAGATATGGGTCCTGGCATGTCAATTTGCCATAATGTATCGTTTAAGGAAAGAATCGTTGATGCTGCTCCATGTTTGGGATTATTTCCATCCAAAATAGGAAAATTTTTTCCAAAAGAGTCTTCTATTTCAGAAGTTGTTTTTAAGGGGGGGGTGCCAGAGATATTTGCCGATGTCACGAAAAGAGGACCGGTTTTTTCAAGAAGTTTAAGAATTAAAGGGTGGTCTGGTATTCGAATGGCGATTGTTGATGAAGAATTTTTGTTATTAAAAACAAGAGTAAGTGGGCCCGGCCAAAAAGCTTTCATTAAAGCTCTTCCACTGTCTGGGATTTTATTAACAAAAAAGTCTAGTTCATGGATATCTTTAATGAATAAAACAAGGGGGTTTGAAAGAGCTCTTTTTTTAATTTCAAAAATCTGCTTGATTGCTTCAGGCCTGTCATGTCTTGCAGCAAGTCCATAGATAGTATCTGTGGGAATTGCAATAACTTCACCTTTTTCAAGTCTCTCTATAGCTGAATCTGTCAAAATTTTCATACAATGAGTATAGCGATAAACATGATTATTTGCTATCTTTAAGCAATGAGAGTTGGTATTCTTTTTGGTGGAAAATCGGGTGAGCATGAAGTCTCTCTTCGCTCAGCAAAAAGCGTTGCTTGTGCAATTGATAAGTCCAAGCATGAACTTGTCTTAATCGGGATTGATAAGGAGGGACTTTGGTCTCTTTCAGATGAAAGCATGCTGTTAAAAGGTGGTAGACCTTTTATAGAAGCGTGTGCAGATCTTTTTAAAAATATAGATGTTGTTTTTCCAGTATTACACGGCCCTTTTGGAGAAGACGGAACTATCCAAGGAATGCTTGAAATTATGAATATTCCCTACGTGGGAGCTTCTGTGTTAGGCTCGTGTATTGGTTTAGATAAAGATGTCACGAAGAGATTGCTGCGGGATGCTAAGATTCCAGTAGCAGATTTTATCGTCTACAAAACAAGACCAAATTTTAATGAAGTAGCAGAAAAACTTGGGCTTCCTTTTTATATAAAGCCCGTTACGATGGGATCTTCGGTAGGACTTACAAAAGTGAGCTCTTTAAAAGAGTTTGAATCAGGCGTTGATTTAGCATTTTTGTATGACTCGAGAATTATTTTAGAAGAGGCTATTTTTGGAAGGGAGCTTGAGTGTTCTGTTTTAGGTTTAGATGATCCGATAGCATCGCTTCCTGGCGAGGTCATCCCCAAAGGTGGGGTCTACTCTTACGAAAATAAATATTTAGATCCTGAAGGAGCAAGGTTTGTTCTTCCAGCAAAACTCTCAAGAAAAAAAATTGAAGAAATCCAGAAAATGGCCATTAAAGTCTTTGATATTTTGTGTTGTCAAGGGATGGCGAGAGTCGATTTTTTTATGGATCAGTATGAAACAATTTACTTAAATGAACTTAATACGATACCAGGATTTACAAGTATTAGCCTCTATCCAAAAATGTGGGAAATCTCAGGGGTTTCTTATCCAGATCTCATTGAAAGGCTTATAAATCTTGCACTGGAGAGATCTTTAAAAAAGAGTCTTTTAACGATTTCTGTATGATTCGATTTTGTTTCTTTTTATTCACTTTATTAACAGCTCTTCAAGCGTTAGAAGATGTGGTTATTATTGGTTCGGGTCCTGCTGGAATGACAGCTGCTATTTATGCAGCAAGATCTGGTTTATCAACTTTGGTGATTGAGGGTGATGAAACAGGGGGGCAGATTGCGCTCTCTTATAAAGTCGACAACTTCCCAGGATTTCCCGATGGTATTAGTGGAGAAGATCTTATAAGAAACATGAGAGAGCAAGCAAGAAAATTTGGAGCACATATTCAAAGTGCAAAAGTTGCTTGTGTCGATATGACAAAAAGACCTTTTGCAATTAGACTTGAAGATGGAGTGCCTATTTACGCTAAATCTTTGATCATTGCTTCGGGGGCATCAACAAAATGGCTAGAAATTCCTTCAGAGGCTGAGCTTATCGGTAGAGGAGTCAATTCCTGTGTAATTTGTGATGCGCCATTTTTTTTAGGTAAAGAGGTGATTGTTGTAGGTGGAGGAGATACTGCTTTAGAAGACGCCCTTTATTTGGCAAGCTATGCTTCAAAAGTGACAATTGTTCATAGAAGAGACGCTTTAAGGGCATCATCCTATCTTCAGAATCAGGTAAAAGAAAATAAAAAAATAGGGTTTATGTGGAATTCTATTGTTAAAGAAATTAAGGATCCAAAAGAAGGAAAAGTAACAGGTGTATGCATAAAAAATGTAAAAACAAAAAAGGATCAATTTTATTCTTGTGATGGCGTTTTTATTGCAATTGGCCACACACCTAATACAATGCTTTTTAAAGGGAAGCTAAAGTTAGATGAGTTAGGTTATATTGTTACAAAGTCTTTAACTACAGAAACAACAATTGAAGGGGTTTTTGCAGCAGGAGATGTAACTGACTCTAGGTATAGACAAGCAATTACAGCAGCAGGCAGTGGAAGTATGGCTGCAATTGATGCATTTAGATTTATCCAAGAACAAAAGGGAAGCCAATGAAATACTTAATAACGATTTTATTAACCACTTTTTCGCTCCAAGCAGAAGCAGTAACTAACGTAACAAAAAAAAATATAGAAGAGGTGCTCTCTTCAGAATACGTGATTATTGATGTTTATGCCGATTGGTGCGCACCTTGTAGAAAATTTGGTCCAATATTCGAAGAAGTAGCAACTCTTGAAGGTTCAAAATACCATTTTGCAAAAGCAAATGTTGACGGCGACGGAGAAGTCTCAAAAATATATCAAGTTTCCTCAGTTCCAACAACACTTTTTATTAAAAACAAGTTAGTTGTTGGTAGGCACACGGGCTCTATGAGTAAAGAAGCTTTTCAGAAGAAAATTAAAGAATATTTTAAATAGAGGGAAGACCGCCAAACTTTTTGATGATCTCTTTGCCCCATATCCCTACCCAATGGATGATTTGGGCATTGATATTTATCCCTTTGCACATGCGCCAATTGTATTCAGGAGGAAGTTCATCCACTTTGATTTTTTTGGTATGAATAAGAAAGGACAAAAGTTCTTGATCGCCGATGAAGTGCTCTGAGGCTTTTTCAGATTCTTTGGCCCATTTCTTGATAAGGGAAGAGTTTTTTTTGTACACAATGACACCTGAGTTATATAAAGAGAGATTTGTGATCTCTTTTGCTAGGGCTATGTTTTTATAGGCGAATAAAGGAGCTAAAGAGCCCAACACTTCGCAATCTAAGTCAAGCCAGATTGTTTTTTCAAAGGGCGTTAAAGTAAAAGCTAAAGGTTTTTTAAACCAGAAATTTCGAGTATTTATAATCTCTTTGCCATAGATGCTTTGTGTTTCGTTTAATATTTTTTTGTGTGAAGAAACTTTAATAGAATAAGAAAATGGGATGAGAGATCCCTTTTCTTTGCACCATTCTGCCATTTCGTGAGTCATTCCAAAATCAACAAATGCAACAGGGTGGTTATTATGTCTTATGTACCTTTTCCACCACCATTTAAGAAGCCATTCTTGATTTTTATCGGAAGCTACAAGTATCCCATGTGATTTGTCCATGCCCTTTTTTTAAGGAAATTTTCTTTCTCTGCAATAAATTTAAGCTTATTCTTTATCAATAGGTTAAGTGAATTCACTCTAAAATAGATTCGGTCGTAACTTTTCCAATTAAGCCACCTATGACGCTACCAATAGCAGTGAAATAGATGATAGGGGCGAAGGTGAGGGTTAATGTAAGTGGTGTTATGTTAGTAATTTCTACAGGATAAAAAAAATCTACTAAATTTGATGAGACATTAAAAGAAAAAACAGCACCAATAGAAAACCCTATCATAGTAGAGCCAAAAATTGTTACTTTTTTTAAGGTGTCAATGAGGGGGTAGTCATTTGATTGTTCAACTTTTCCCAAAATAGAAATGTTTTGAGACTGATTTGCTTGAGTAATATCCATAAGCACTTCCTTTAATTACAAAAATTTAATGTTTGTATATATTAAACTTAAATGATTAATTATTCAATAAAAATAAAAATAAGAGGAAATATATGTTACAAGAAAAGTTAAATCAAATCTTAGAAAAATCAGAATATGTAATTGTTTTGGCAGGAGCTCCTTGGTGTGGTTTTTGTAATAAATTTAAGCCTGTTTTTGAAGAAGTTGCTGTGCAACATGGTTCACAATATGCGTTTGAAAATTTTGATGTTACACAAGATGCAGAGTTTCCAAAAAATCATAAAATTTCTGGCTTTCCGACAATTTTATTTATGAAACAAGGAAAAGAAATCGGAAGAGAAATGGGATATATGAGCAAAGAAGATTTTACTAGCAAAATTGCAAAACATTTTAAAAGCTAAATCTAGTAAATAAATTACATTTTTATTATGAGGAGATTATGAGATCAATAATCTCCTTTTTGTTTTTATTATCTCTTTTCACTTCTTGCGCGAATGTGGGAAAAAGTAATCCCCTTGCAAAGCCGGTGAAAAGCATAGATATAGAAGGTGCTAGGAAAAATGCGATTAAGGACAAAGAAGTTTTTGTTTGTGGTGACTGGCCTTCCCATAATTGGTGGGATGATTTTGAAGATACAGGTCTTTCTTCATCGATAGAGAAAGCTTTGAAAGATAGCCCCACTTTGCAAAGTGTTCAGACAAGAGTGTTAGCCGCAAAGGGTCATGCTGATGTAGTTCGTTCTAAGTTGTTTCCAAAGATAGATGCTCTTTTTAATTTGATTTGGATCTATTTTAGTAAAGATATTCAGAAACAATTTCCTAGTGTCGATCCGAATTTCCATTTTTATACAGCGGGATTTGATTTTAATTATGAATTTGATTTTTGGGGAAAAAATAAAAAGACGTTTTTAGCAGCGCTTGGGGATGTTCAAACGGAAGAAGCTTTATTTGAACAAGCGAAAATTATTTTAACAACCTCTGTTGCAATTGCATACTATAATTTGCAAGCTACTTCTGCCAAAATGGATGTCATAAAAGCGCTTTTAGAAAATAGAAAAAAACAATTAGAGCTTACTTGTTTAAGAGATGAAAATAAAATTGGAAATCAAATTGAAGTAGCAAGAGTTAATGGAGAGGTTTTATTTTTAGAGGAGAGTTATACAGCACTAAAAGAAGAAATGGATCTGCATACAAGTTCATTTCTTACATTAATGGGGCATAATCCCTCTATAGATTTAGATGTTGACTTTTCTTGGAAGGCTCACTACATCAAGTTTGAAATCCCAAAAGAGATAGGGCTACATTTACTTGCACGAAGAGCCGATCTTGCGGCTCAAATGGCGCGAGTGAAAAAATCAGCAGATTTAGTAGGTATTGCTATTAGTCAGTTTTATCCAAGCATTAATTTGGCTGGATTAATTGGTTTTCAAACGCTTGATTTTAATCACCTTTGTACAGGGCAGTCTTTTATGCCGACTCTTTTGCCTCTTATTCAACTTCCTATCCTTCATGGAGGAGAGCTAAGGGCAAATTTAAAAGAAAAAATTGCGATGCATGAGTCGATTATTTTTGAATATAACGAGTCGATTTTAAAAGCTGCTAATGAAGTTGTGAGAAGTATTAGTAGATTGAAGTCATCTCATGAAAGATTGGATTTTCAAATGCAAAAGACCTTGTATGCCAAAGAGATGAGCGAGTTAACAAATGTTAAGTACAAACAAGGAATAGATTCTTTATTTAAGGCATTGCAAGTCGACGAGCAATATTTATGGGTGGAACTTCATCAAATTGAGCTTCAAAGGATTAAGTATGAAGCCATCATTTTGTTAATCAAGGCGTTAGGTGGAGGATACAACTGTGAATAAAAAGTGGATTCCGCTCTCGTGTGTGATTTTTTTAAGCATTGGGATGATCGCCGTAATTTGGTGGTATGGATGGGGGCAGTATGATAAATCGACAGACGACTCTTATGTGGGGGGAAATCAAGTTCGTTTAACATCTCAAATTCCAGGTTATGTTGTTTCCATTTATGCAGATGACACAGAACTTGTAGAAGAAGGACAAATTTTAGTTGTTTTGGATGCAACAGATAGATCAATTGCATTTGAAAAGGCAAAAGCTTTACTTGCGGAAAAAGTTAGAGAAGTGGCAAAGCTTTTTGAAAATGTTTATGTTCTTGTTAGTGAATATGAAAGAGCAGAGGCAAAAGTTTTAGAAGCAGAGACTCGATATCTTAATCGGAAAAATGTCGTAGAAAGTGGCGCTGTCTCTGAAGAGGAGTATATATTTGCGGAAACTGATTATCTTGCTGCAAAAGCTACTCTTAAAGGAGCTAAATATAATTTTATGAAAGGGATTTCAGAGGTTCAAAATACTAGTATTGAAAATCATCCTCTTGTAGAAAAGGCAAAGTCGGATGTTAGAGAAGCATTTGTAAATTTACAAAGGTGCACCTTGAGATCGCCAGTTACAGGAATTGTAGCCCAAAGAAGAGTTCAGGTGGGACAGACAATTAGGCCAGAAATTCCTCTGCTTGCAGTAATCCCTTTGAACCAAATGTGGGTAGATGCAAATTTTAAAGAGGTTGATCTATCTAAAATTCGAATTGGTCAGCCTGTTTATACGACATCAGATATGTACGGAAGCGAAGTTGCCTATAGAGGGGAGGTGATTGGGATAGGGGTTGGGACAGGGGCTGTTTTTTCTCCGCTTCCTCCTCAAAATGCCACGGGGAATTGGATTAAAATTGTACAAAGAGTTCCTGTCAGAGTCTCATTAGATCCAGAACAGCTAAAGAGAAATCCTTTAAGATTGGGTGTTTCTATGAATGTTCACGTTGATGTTCATGATATAACAGGAAGAAGAGTTCCTGAAAGAAGTTCAGATAAATTTATTTATCAGACAGATATTTTTCAAACTCAGGAGAATGGATCAGAAAGAATCATTCAAGAGATTTTAGAGCAGAATGGAGCGTTTTGAGGGTGATTGGAAGACGAAGTTAAATTTTCTCCGGTAGGCAGATTTCTTGCTACGCTTGCTCTTATTTTAGGAGCCTTTCTTTTTGTTTTAGATTATACGATTGCAAATGTTGCTATTCCTTATATTGCAGGGGGTCTTGCATCGGGAGTGAGTGAAGGTACTTATGTAATTACGTCTTTTGCAGTAGGAAATGCAGTTTTTGTGCCAATGACAGGTTTTTTCTCTAAACGATTTGGGATGATTCGGACATTAACTCTTTCGCTCTTTTTATTTACGTTACTCTCGTTATTTTGTGGTGCAGCTCCAACTCTTTTGTCTTTGACAGTGTTTAGATTTTTGCAAGGTGCTGCTGCAGGTCCTTTAATTCCTCTTTCTCAAGGGCTTTTGGTTGTGATACAGCCTAAAAAACGGATTCAATTAATTTTAGCAATTTATGCAATGGTAGTTTTGGTGGCCCCTGTTTTTGGGCCGATTGTCGGAGGGTATTTTTGTCTTTATTGGGAGTGGAGGTGGATTTTTTACATCAATTTGCCGGTAGGTCTATTTTGTACAGCCGCTGTCTATTTGATTTTAAAGCCGTTAAATAAAATTGACTCTTCTGCAAAGGTCGATTTAATTGGGTTTACCTTTTTGCTGATTGGAATGACAACGCTTCAAATTTTTTTAGATAAAGGGCAAGAATGGGGCTGGTTTGGATCTCAAAGAATTTGGGTCTGTTTTATTTTGGCTTTTTTGGGAGTTTTTTACCTTCTTCTTTGGAGTATGCTTGGAAAGGATCGGGTCTTAGAGCTTTCTTTACTAAGGATAAGAAATTTTGCACTCGCAAACATCATCGTCTTTTTTTCTTATTCGATGTATTTTGGAAGCATTGTGGTTATTCCTTTATGGCTTCAAACAGAGATGGGGTATAATGCATTAGCTGCAGGAATAGCTGTAGCACCAATTGGAATGGGTTCTATTTTAGTCTCTTTAGGTGTTGCAAAAATCATTGGAAAAATTGGACCTATCTGGCCGATGTTGATAGGCTTTTTGATCATTGCCTTATCAAGTGAGTATGTAAGATATTTCCCAGAGCAAGTTGATCGGTATCACATCATGCTTTCGAGGTTTATTTTAGGAATCGGAATTGGTTTTTGGGTAACGCCTATGATGAATATGGCTGCTCTTGCATTGCCTAAAGAAAAAATTGCAAGTGGACTTGGCATTTTCCATTTGGTTAGAGGAATTTCAGGGGGTATTGGAGCCTCTTTATATCCGACTCTTTACTTAAGAAGGCAGATTCATCAGCACGAAAATTTGATTTCAAACATCAACGACTATCAAGAAACTTCAAGAGAGTATCTTGCACAAATAGGCTCTTTAAATCTTGCTGATAGATTAATTGACATGCAAGCTTCTGTAATATCCATCAATGAAGTCTTTCACCTCATGGCAATTGTCATTTTTATCCTCTTTCTCCTTTTACTCTTTTCTTTTAAAAGAGGACAAAAAAATGATCAGGGTAGCGAGGATGCTCTTATTCCTGCTGACTGAATTATGGGCAGAAGCCAGAGGGGGGGCCTGAAAATCCTTGAACAATTGTCCAGTCGCTAGTTAAGTGTGTCAGTCCTTGGTAGTTCGTCTGCGTATTAATGTATTCAAGAGGAAGATATCCGTATCCTCCATCTCCCCAAAGAGAGCCCCAACTATTTCGGAATATCAGGTATTTGCTATTATAGCCAACTGCCATAACAGCATGAAGTCCTGTAAGATTTCCCGGCATGGGAATGTAGCCACCTGGAGCTGATTCAAAGCTAGCTTGATCGATTGCAAGGCCAAATACAATGGGCTGACCTTCAGATAGTGCCTGTTGTATGGGTGTAAGGCTGGAAGTATTATAAATTGAGTTGGTTGTAATTCCTTGATTATTAGCGGCAGCAGTTTGTGCAGCAGAGGATGGAATTGTACCAGATGATTCACTATAAGGCCAAACAGATTCTGAGCAAACGCCAGCACAATTAAGCGCAGCCACGCCATCTTCAATGGAAGCTCCCTGATTTTGACCAACACTGTTTTCTATAACGGTTTGGTTATAATAGATAAATAGTCTGCTTGGGTTGAATACAGGATTTCCTGAGGCTTGCAAAGTAAAAGCGTAAGCTGCTGCAAGTGCATTTGCAGTGCAACTATTTAATGTACCTTGGTTATAAATAGGTACAGCTCTGTCTTGTGAGCGCAAATCGACACTTGAAGGTAGTGGCGCTGATAGTGTTTCTAACCTTGGTTGATAAATTTTTTTCCCAAGATTGGTTTTGTTAGGCTTCCATCCGAGGCCATGTTTGTATGTGCTCATAAATTTATTTCCCTTTTATTATTAAAAAGTTTTTTTTATTTATGATAGCATAAAAGATGGTTTTGATTTTGCAAGAAGTCTATTAAAGATCCAGAATGCTGAAAAAAGAGAGCAAGCGACTGCAACAATGAGCGGAAGATAGAGCCAGATGGCTGCAAATAGACCACATAAAAATGAAACGCTTGCTTCAATTAAGATAAAAAGAGATTGACTAACGCCAAGAGCTTCACCATGTTCTTCAATAGGAGCGTGATCTGTTACAAGAAAGGCGGAAAAACTATATCCAATTGCACCAAAGTAACTTACCATAAACAAAAAGAACCATAAAGAGCCTTTAAAGGTGATGGTCATGAATAAAATTAATGAAATGGCTGTCCCAAACGCGCTGATACACATCACTTCTTTGCGGGAACAGTATTTGGAATAGATCCAGAAAGTGAAAGGGGCAAAGCAGTAAGAAAAAGAGAGGAAAGATTCTACGGTTCCAAGGACTGCGGGTTCAAAATGGTATTGTTTCATGAGAAATATAGGAATGTAGGAGGTAAATGTGAAGGTTGCAGCATATAGTGTTGTATTGCTAATGAGAATAGGTCTTAATGAAACATGTCTAAACGAGTTAAGTCCTAAGCAAAAAAGCTTTGTTTCAAAAACAAGTTTTGCATCTTTTTTTTGTAAAGGACCTTTGAAGTAGAAGAAAATCAGTGCAAAGCAAGAAAGGTAAATAGTAGCTGCCGCGATGAAAGGGACCGATAAATAGGCAATGGGCAGGGAAGGATGAGTAATAAGATTCCAGCCGATAAATGAACCTATAATCCATCCGGTGTTGACTACAGTCGATGTCCAAAACTCGATATTTTTGAGTTTTTCTGTAGAATTTTTATTCATGCTGATTAGAGTAGTATAGGCAAGTGAGTAGCAACCATCAAAAAAACCTGTAAAAAATCTAATGATTAGAAGGAGTAAAAGAGAAGAGAATTGGATGGCAGCGGCAGATAGCAGGTACATGAGGCCCACTAATAAAAAAGTGATCGAAATGATTTGCTTTTTTCCAAAAGAATCAGAAAATTTTCCAATGATTGGCGTCCCAATAAAAGCTCCTATGTAATATGTGGCATAGGTTACACCAAGTAATATGCTTCTTAGGGCTGGAGAGTAAGATTCGGGAAGGAAATGGTAGCTAGAATTTAAAAAAATAGTTGGAAAAAGAGGGAAGGCAAAGTAAAAGCCAATATAGCTACCCATTAAGACAGAAAAAATGATTAGTCTATCTTTCACCAAGCTATCTTGAATTTCCCCCTTTGTTTAAGCATAGACTGCTCGTGATTGAAAAGTGGAAATTTTTCATTGCCGGCATTGTCATCTTTAAACTTGCCCTGCACTCGCCTATAATAATAGGAGTCATGCTCGTCAGAGACTTTGTCTAGTTTAAATCTGAACACGCCGGCTTCGAAAATTTTTGCACTTTTCAATCCCTCTC
>JACCDV010441311.1_pt1 | contig 16902 bp, 17 predicted proteins | sample 7446131 | NCBI WGS metagenome assembly JACCDV01 (sample SAMN15323448, study PRJNA562643) | freshwater metagenome | isolation source: river surface water | place: USA:Blue River Watershed | collected 2017-08-17 | reverse complement strand
GGCAGATGGTTTTAGAGCGCCTTATCGAAGTGATGGGACGTATGCCACAGGGGGTAACACCAGTGCTGGGGCCAGTATCCACGGGTTTAGGTGAGGTATACCAGTACACCATCGAACATCCGGCAGATGGCAAGCGCGCCCTCTCGGTGGAAGAGTTAACCGAGCGCCGTATCGTTCAAGACTGGATTGTTCGCCCCATGCTACGCAGCGTCCCTGGCGTCGCTGAAATCAACACCATGGGCGGATATGCGCGCGAATACCAGGTCTTGGCTAACCCGGAACGTTTGCATCATTACAACCTGACCGTTCAGGATGTATACAGCGCCCTGGCCCGAAATAATGCCAACACGGGTGGCGGCCAGATGCCCGTCTACGAAGAACGTTATCTCATTCGTGGCGTTGGATTGATCAAAGACACCGATGACATTGGCAACATTGTATTAAAAGAGGTGAATGGCACACCGGTTTTTGTACGTAATGTGGCTTCCGTCCGCATGGGCACTGAAACAAGACAAGGTGCCATTGTCAAAGATGGTGTCACCGAATCTGTCGCCGGCATTATCCAGATGCAACGTGGCGAAAATGCGCGGCGTGTAGTGGGCGCCATTAAAGCCAAAGTAGCCGATATCAACAAGCGCCTTCTACTGCCAGAAGGGCTTCAGATTGTCCCTTTCTACGACCGGACAGATTTGGTGGATGCAGCCCTGTCGAATGTGGTCAAAGTACTACTAGAAGGCGTACTGCTGGTCATTATTGTTCTGTATGTCTATTTAGGTGATGCACGATCATCCGTCATTGTCACGGCAACGCTACTACTCACACCCCTGTTGACCTTTATGGTCATGAATCATTACGGCCTGTCTGCCAACCTGATGTCACTGGGTGGCCTGGCCATCGCCATCGGGATTATGGTCGACGGGTCCGTGGTCGTAGTTGAAAACACCTTTGCCCGCCTTGGCCAGCGCGCCGATGAAGGCGTTTCGCGACTCCGTATCGTTCTCGATGCTGCAACAGAAGTCGGTAAACCGGTACTGTTCGGCGTCGGCATCATCATTCTCGTGTTCATGCCCCTCCTATCTCTGGAAGGCATGGAAGGCAAGATGTTTGCCCCCCTGGCCATTACCATCGCCATTGCGCTGGCGCTATCGCTAATTCTGTCCTTCACACTTTCGCCGGTGTTGTGTTCCTACATTCTCAAGGGCGGTGCCGACCATGACACACCGTTTGTAGCAAAGATCAAAGCGCCTTATCTGAAAGCACTGAGCTGGGCCATCGCAAACCCGCAACGAGTTATCTTCTATGCAGGCGTCACCTTAGCATTGAGCTTTCTGGTTTTTCCATTCCTCGGCAAATCATTTATTCCAATCATGAAGGAAGGCGCGATTACGCCAGTGATTGTCCGCCAGGCGAATATCTCGCTCGACGAGTCGGTCAAGATGGAATTCGAAGCACTGAAACGCATTGCCGTCATCCCAGGCGTTAAATCCGCAGTGTCACGGCTGGGTCGCGGTGAGTCTCCGGCCGATCCGGGGCAACCGAATGAGTCTGATCCAATTGTCTCGCTCAAACCCGCGGGAGAAAGAAAGCTTTCTCAAACCGAGATTGAAGACAAAGTCCGGGATGCATTGAAAGCACTGCCGGGAGTCGAGACCGCAATATCCCAACCGATCGCTGCACGTGTCGATGAGATGGTCTCTGGCGTCCGCTCGCAAGTGGCCGTCAAAATTTTTGGTGATGACATCCAGGAACTTCGCAAACTGGGCAGCCAGATCGGTCGGGTTCTAGCGACCATGGATGGCGCCACCGATTTACGCATCGAACAGGTTACAGGTCAGAACTATCTGACACTGAATATTGATCGTGACGCCATCGCCCGCTACGGACTGAATGTAGAAGACGTGAACAACGTGATTGAAATAGCCAACGGAGGTCGTGAAGCCACCCAGATTTACGAGGGCGAACGTCGTTTCCCACTGGTCTTACGCTATCCCAAGGTTTACCGGGAAACACCCGAGGCATTTGAGAACATCATCCTAAAGGCCCCCGGTGGCGCCCTCATTCCACTCAAGGATATCGCCAAAGTCGAACTGGTCGACGGCCCTTCACAGATTTCTCGTGAAGCCGGTAAACGCCGTCTCGTCGTAGGCGTGAATGTGCAGGATCGCGACCTCGGTGGCTTTGTCAGCGAAGCTCAGAAACGAATCGAACAACAGGTTGCCATTCCTCAGGGTTACACATTAGATTGGGGTGGCCAATTCGAGAACATGCAGCGCGCCATGGCGCGATTGATGATCATTATTCCGATCACCATCGCGGCCATCTTTTTCCTGCTCTTTATTCTGTTTAATTCGCTGCGGATGGCTTCGCTGATCATTCTGGTACTACCTTTTGCCTCTATTGGTGGTATTTTCGGCCTCCTGCTGTCGGGGGAATATCTTTCCGTACCGGCGGCAGTAGGCTTCATCAATCTCTGGGGGATTGCGGTACTGAACGGCGTCGTGCTGGTGTCGTTTATTCGCCAACTACGCGATGAAGGGTGGTCAACACGTGAGGCTGTCTTCGAAGGCTGCGAGCATCGCTTCCGGCCGGTTATGATGACCGCGAGTGTGGCGCTACTGGCGCTAATCCCCATGTTGTTCTCTAGTGGCCCGGGCTCGGAAGTTACGCGCCCACTTGCTGTGGTGGTCATATCTGGACTACTTTCTTCGACAGCGCTCACCCTATTAGTCCTGCCGGTGCTGTATCCTTACTTTGAAGAAAAATCTGTTGAAGCCTGATCCGATCTAATCGCCGCGCCATGAAAGAAATTAAAGCCATCATCCGCCCGAACAAGTTGCCGCAGCTGCGCAAATCCCTGCTCAGCATGCCTGACTTCCCGGGGATGACTATTTCCCAGGCAGAGGGCTGCTCTTCCCCTTCTCGCCACGGACCTCGGATCTCAATCAAGGATGAACTGACCGACTTTACGCGCAAGATCCGCATTGAAATCGTCTGCCCGGATGAGATAGCAGACCGCATTGTTGAATGCATCACCGAAGTGGCTCAAACCGGCCAGCTAGGTGATGGAATCGTCTGGGTCACAGAGATCTCACGCGCCATATTTGTCCATAAAACAACGGTTGGTAGTCCGCCAGACCCTCGTCGTCTTTAAACCGTCTGTCGTTAAGCAATGTCTTTCGCCACGCTCTTGGCGGCGACCCGGCCAGCCTTTCTAACTGTAACGCTGGTTGGCGTTTTATTGGGACTTTGTTCAGCCCAATCTGACGAAGCCTTTCGCTCAACATTTCTGGCAGTAATCACGCTGATCTTTTCCCTGGTTGCTCATGCCGGCGCCAATGTCATCAACGATTACTATGACGCAATTAGTGGCTGCGATGCTGCCAATGTCGACCGGATTTTTCCTTTTACGGGGGGTAGCCGCTTCATTCAGGATGGCGTACTTAGCACAAAGCAAACTGCACTGTTCGGATATACCCTACTCATCGCAGTTATACCTGCCGGACTGTATCTGGTAAGTCAAACCGGTATTGGCCTCATTTACATTGGCTTATGTGGGCTTCTTGCTGGCTGGGCTTATTCTGCAAAGCCTATTGCATTACAAAGTCGAGGCATCGGTGAAATTGCGATCATGGTCGCCTGGACCCTGATTGTAGTGGGTAGCGATTATGTGCAACGGGGTCATTTCGCACTAACGCCGCTTCTAGCTGGACTTGCTTATTCAATCCTCGTCGCGAACGTACTATTTATCAATCAGATTCCTGATCGTAATGCGGATGCGATAGCTGGAAAGCGGACACTCATCGTTCGATTTGGCACCGGCATAAGCCCATGGGTGAGCCTAATACTGTACACAAGTGCCACACTCGTGCTGGTCTGTGCCATTTTCGCCCATGCACTACCCGCAGCAACTGCTATTGCGCTAGGCGCTGCTCTTCCGGCAAGCCAAACACTCAGATGCCTGTTCCTGAACGCAACAGCACCTGACTATCTCAGGATAGCCATTCCAAAAACCATTCAAAGCTGCCTTGTCTTTGGAATCCTACTGGCTGTAGGACTCGTACTTTAGTGACGGTGGCTTACAAGGCGTTCAGTGGAATCTTCAGGTAAGAAACCCCGTTTTCTTCAGCAGGGGGAAAGTTTCCAGCCCTGATATTCACTTGAACGGAAGGTAAAATCAAAACCGGCATAGCTAAAGTCTTATCGCGCGCTGTACGCATTTCCACATACTTGGCTTGATCTACACTGTCGTTGACATGAATATTGCGCGCACGCTCATCAGCAACCGTGGTTTCAAAACACACATCACGCCCTTCAGGCGGGTAATCGTGACACATGAACAATCGCGTTTCAGGTGGCAAGGACAATAGCTTCTTAATCGACTTGAACAATTGAGCCGCATCACCACCGGGGAAATCACATCGTGCCGTACCCACGTCGGGCATGGCAATCGTATCGCCAACAAAGACGGCATCACCAATACGATAGGCTACACATGCGGGCGTATGGCCGGGGAGAGACATGACTTCTGCTTTCAAATCACCAATCTGAAAAACAGCACCGTCAGCAAATAAATGGTCAAACTGAACACCCTCGGTTGAGAAGCCAGGTTCCAGATTGAATATGTCCTTGAACACTTTCTGTACGGTGCGAATGTTATCGCCAATCGCGACCTTGCCGCCCAGCTTATCTTTTAAATAGGGCGCAGCGGTTAAATGATCAGCGTGAGCGTGCGTTTCGAGAATCCAGGCCACGTCAAGTTGATTTGCCTTGACGAAAGCAATCACCTCATCGGCAGACTTTGTCGATGTACGTCCGGACTTCGGATCATAATCCAGCACAGAATCAATGATCGCGCATGCCGAACCCGGCTTTTCATAGACGACATAAGTCACCGTCCACGTATCATGATCAAAGAAACCTTTTACAATCGGATTCATAGTCGTTCTCGCCAAGAATAAGATATCTATTTATTAATTGTACGCAATTCTCGCGTATCCTAGAAGCTTGGGTAACAAGCACATCAGTCCATCCAGCTTTTTTCAACGATTAAACTCCAAACACCATTGCTTAGATAATGGACATTAATTTCTTCCTTGCGCTATCACTCGGTTTAGCGGTCGGCCTGACACTCGCTCTAACAGGCGCCGGTGGCGCTATTCTTGGTGTACCGCTACTCGTATTTGGCTTAGGCATACCCGTGTCAGAAGCGTCTCCTATTGCCTTATTGGCGGTAGCAATTGCCGCAGGCTTTGGTGCAGCACTTGGCTTTCGTGCTGGAATCTTGCGTTACAAAGCGGCACTAGTGATGTCCGCCTTTGGTCTTTTACTATCGCCACTGGGTTTGTGGGTTGCACAACAAATACCCAACCAACCCCTACTGATCCTTTTTGCTGTCATCCTCATTTATGTCTCAATCACCATGTTTCGCCAGGCTCAGCGAGAACTTAATGGATCATCAGCGAATGAGATGCAAAACCAGCCCTGTTTGCTGGATCAGACACGGGGAAAACTGATCTGGACCCTACCCTGCTTCAGAGCCATGGTTGCGGCGGGAAGCACAGCCGGATTTCTTTCCGGTTTACTAGGGGTCGGCGGTGGTTTCGTGATTGTCCCGGTTCTAAAGAAGACGACCAACCTGCCTATCAAGTCGATTGTGGCCACATCACTCGGTGTTATTACGCTCATTTCCCTCACGGGGGTGATTGGCTCGAGCATTATCGGCACAATGAACTGGTCAACAGCCATACCATTTGCCTTAGGTACGCTTATAGGTATGTTAAGTGGTAAATCAATCGGCAATCACATCAAAGGCCCTAGGTTACAGCAGGGCTTTGCCTTAGTTGCCTTCTGCGTCTCTCTGGGAATGGCCTACCGCGCTTTCGCTTAGTATTGCTATCCCTGCCACGATACGTATTATGTACATCGACCCAATCAAATTTAGATGATTCATGACCTCTAACGACAAACTATCCATTTCAGTACAACTTTTTGGGGCCTTTCGTCGCGTTCACCCGCAACCCGTAGAGTTATGTATCGAGCGAAATACAAAAATCAAAGCGGTTAAATCGGCACTCGAGAGTGCACTTCGTGAGCTTAATCCCGCCTTTGATGACACCGAACTCCTGAGCAAATCAGTGCTGGCTAACAATCAAAAGATCTACCAGGATGATGATGTGATCGAAGAGTCTGCGACTATCGCGATTCTGCCACCCGTTTGTGGAGGTTAAGATGAGTGGAAAAGATCATTTTGCGATTGCAACACAGCCAATCCAGGTACAGGCTGCTGTCGATTTTGTGGCTGATGATGCGCACGGAGCTGCAGACCTTTTTATAGGCACCGTCAGAAACGTTAACCTAGGCAAGGCAGTCAAAGGTGTTTCATATGATGTCTTTGATGAGCTTACGATTAACGTTTTTCGTGAACTCGCCATCGAAGCCCGGCAGCGCTGGGGCGATAAACTCAACATCTACATTGAGCATTACAAGGGGCGCTTAGACATTCTCGGCGTCAGTATTCTTATTGCCGTCAGCTCACCCCACAGGGATGAATCGTTCAAAGCGTGCCGCTTCATTATTGAAGAAATCAAACATCGCGCCCCGATCTGGAAGCAGGAACACTATCTCGATGGTGACAGCGACTGGGTTCAAGGCCATGCCCTGTGCTCACATGGACCGGTGTCATACGATGACGAGCCGATTCCCGAATCACACAAACACTGCAAGCACTACTAGCTTATGCCTGATGGGTAAGCCTCTACATAACGTACCCATTAAACAAATATAAAGATTAATTTAGGCACAGAATAGGAAATCACTTTCATATTCTGTAATATATCTGGGTATGAACCAAGCTCACTTGCCCATATCCTATCCAGATCGCCAGCGCCTGAATGACGAGTTGCATGCTCGTCCACCCGTTGCCCTCTGGCCAAACGAGCATATTCTTTACCTTGCGCTTGTCAACACAAGCGGAAAGCGATTACAGGAAGAAGTCGTCATTCGGGACTTATGTGATTCGCTTGGTGGCGATTCTTGCCCTACGCTCCAAGGGAATAATATCGAATTCGATGTGAGCGCCAATAGGGAGGGATGCCCGACCACACAGGATGATCTGAGATTCCGGGTTAAATACGAGAGGCATGGTGAGTTTTCATCATGGTGGTTCTTCCAGCAGACAACATCAAATGACCTAACCCAACCTCCTGAATTTTGCTGCAATCTTGATCAATGGCTGCAGAGACTGCCTGGGAAATTGCTTGTTGCCATGAATATCCGGGTGTGCCAGACAGAGCACATCCCATCCGTTCATGAAATTTCACCCTATTTTTCAGGGAATACATTGATCGGCAGCCTGATCGCACACAATGCTGGCGCTGCCTTCACGGATTTCCGTATAGACGCGGCAGGCCGCACAAAAATGATCTTCATGAATAAGGGTATGGGATCTCGCCAAGCAGGTCGTCAACTGCAAGCGCTTGTAGAAATTGAAACCTACCGCATGATGGCACTGCTTGCACTACCTGAGGTTCAGGAATCATTCCCGATCCTTGCAACGCAGGAACAGGCGCTAATCGATGTAAGTCGCCAGCTGGCAACACCGGAAATCGAAGAAGCCAATGAACAAATTAGAGATCTGGAATTACAGCAGCAGATCTCTAAGATTTCATCCTCTATTGAAGCGCTTTCCTCGACCACGCAATATCGACTTTCGGCAAGTGATGCCTATTTCCAACTTGTGCAGCGCAGAATTGGCGATCTTCACGAAACCAACCTCTCTGGCATTCAAGGCTTCGGCGAATTCATGGAACGTCGACTTGTACCGGCCATGAAAACATGTAGCGCATTTGCTTTACGGATACGCGAAACATCTCATCGTGTTTCACGAATCAGTCAGCTGCTGCAGACGAGAGTAGAAATTGCACGCGAGGCACAAAACTCTCAATTGCTTGCGTCGATGGAAAATCGTTCTAAACATCAACTACATCTTCAACAAGCGGTTGAAGGCCTCTCCATCGTAGCGATCAGCTACTACGGCATCGGACTTGCGGCATATGTCTTCAAAGCATTAAAAACGATGGGACTCATTCATGATGTCGAGCTGGCAACTGGCATAGCGACACCGCTGGTACTTTTGGCAGTTGCCCTCATGACCAGAAAAATACGTAATAGCTTCAAATAACTCACCACAAGCATTGCCTGTTTAAGATAGGAACCCGAATGTCGCTCAAAATTGCAGTTGCTAGAGAGTCCGAATCTTTAGAAAAGCGTGTTGCACTCGCCCCTGAAATTGCTAAGAAGTTCAAGGCATTGGGCGCGGACATGTTTATCGAACAAAGCGCCGGTTCTGAAAGTCATTTTATTGATTCAGACTACTCTGACGTTAATTTCGTTGACGGGATCCGAACAGCTTATGCTGATGCAAACTTGATTCTACGGGTTACGCCACCGACGTTAGAAGAAATTGAGGCAATGCCTGATGAAGCTGTGCTTATTGGCCTTATGCGTCCCTACGAAAGCAAGGAGCGAATCGCCGCTTTCAATCGTAAGAGAATTACTGTCTTTGCGCTAGAACTGCTTCCGCGAATATCACGTGCGCAGAGTATGGATGCGCTCTCATCACAAGGCGCCTGTTCAGGCTATCAGTGCGGCCTTATTGCTGCCGCACGTTGTACGAAGTTCTTTCCGATGTTAACTACCGCTGCAGGCACCATTCGCCCGGCACGGGCGTTGGTCATTGGCGCCGGAGTTGCTGGATTACAGGCCATTGCCACTTGTAAACGCCTGGGTGCAATGGTAGAGGCCTATGATGTTCGTGCGGCTGCGCGTGAGCAGATCGAATCACTCGGAGCCAAGTTTGTTGATACGGGCGTATCTGCAGATGGTAGCGGTGGCTATGCGCGCGAACTAACCGCAGAAGAAAAAGCACAGCAGGCAGAGAAGCTGGCTAAAGCTGTCGCAGCCGCAGATGTTGTTATTACAACAGCAGCCATCCCCGGTAAAAAAGCCCCTGTGATTATCACCAAAGAGATGGTTGGACGAATGAAGTATGGCGCCATCATTGTAGATATGGCTGCAGAATCAGGGGGCAACTGCGAGCTAACCCAAGCTGGCGAGCACATTATTGCCAACGATGTGAACATTCATGGCCCACTGAACTTACCGTCACGCATGCCCACCCATGCATCGGAGCTCTATAGCCGTAATCTCTTTAACTTCCTCTCGCCATTCATTAAGGACGGCAAGATGGCGCTGGATTGGGACGATGAAGTTTTAACTGGAACCGTGCTCTGTCGCGATGGCCAGACCGTACATACAACCGTTAAACAAGTTATTGGAGCGTAATCATGGATGGCTTGCTCGCACTCTATATTTTCATGCTCGCTGCTTTTACCGGCTACGAGATTATTGCAAAGGTTCCTGTCATCCTGCACACACCCCTTATGTCTGGCTCTAACTTCATTCATGGCGTTGTTGTCGTGGGCGCCATGGTTGCCCTGGGACAGGCTGAAACCGTTTTCGAACAGGCTATCGGTTTTTTTGCCGTAGCACTTGGCGCTGCCAATGCCGCAGGTGGCTATGTTGTCACCGAACGTATGCTCGGCATGTTCAAGAAAAAGGAGGAGGCATAAATGTCGCTCCCAATCTATGTACAAGGCGCGTGGCTGATTGGCGCTATTCTTTTCATTGTCGGTCTCAAAGGCATGAGCTCTCCAGTTAGTGCCCGCAAGGGAATTGTCTGGGCTGGATACGGCATGCTAATCGCCATCGCTGGCACCTTCCTCATCCCGGGTTTGCAGAACATCGCATTGATGCTTGCCGCCCTTCTCATTGGTGGTGCTGCCGCATGGATCTCTGGCAAAAAAGTTCAGATGACCGATATGCCCCAGATGGTTGCCATCTACAACGGGATGGGTGGTGGTGCTGCAGCAGCAATTGCCGCGATTGAATTTGCCCGAGGTGATGCACATTCAACCATCGTCACTCTTCTGGCTGTTATTGGTGCACTCATCGGTGCTGTGTCTTTCACGGGCTCCTGCGTTGCCTGGGCAAAGCTGCAAGGTGTTCTTAAGAAGGCCCATCGTCTACCTGCACAGAATGCCGTCAATGTTGTTTTAGCTGGCGTTGCTCTCCTACTGGGTGCAGCCATGGTTTTGTTGGCGCCTGCGCAACCGGGACTGATCTATGCCTTCTTCATTGTGGCGCTGGCATTAGGCCTAATTGTCACACTGCCAATTGGCGGTGCAGACATGCCGGTGGTTATTTCGCTGTTCAATGCCTTTACCGGTTTGGCCGTGGGTTTTGAAGGTTACGTCCTTGGCAATCCGGCACTGATTATTGCTGGTATTGTTGTTGGCGCCGCCGGCACCCTCCTCACCCAGTTAATGGCCAAGGCCATGAACCGGCCGCTAACTAACATTTTGTTCACACCAATGACGGGTGGCGGTGAAGGCGGTCAAGCAATAGAAGGAACGATGAAGGAAGTCGGCCCGATGGATGCTGCAGCCATGATGCGTTACGCCAGCAAAGTCATCATCATTCCGGGATATGGCATGGCAGTGGCCCATGCCCAACACAAGGTATGGGAAATGACCGCGCTACTGGAAGAAGCCGGCGTCGAGGTTAAATTTGCCATTCACCCGGTGGCTGGCCGTATGCCTGGCCACATGAACGTGCTACTGGCAGAAGCCGGCGTTCCCTACGACAAGATTTTCGATCTTGAAGAAATTAACGGCGAATTCCCGCAATGTGACGTTGCTCTCGTGATCGGTGCTAACGATGTGGTCAACCCTACAGCACGCACGGATAAGAGCAGCCCGATTTACGGCATGCCGATTCTTGATGCAGACCTGGCACAAAACGTGATTGTGATTAAACGTGGCAAGGGCACGGGATATTCAGGTGTAGAAAACGCCCTCTTCTATACCGACAATTGCCGGATGCTATACGGTGACGCAGAGCCCATGGCCGGCGAAATCATCCAGCATCTCAAGGCCATGAGCTAATCACGCAATGCTGCTTGGCAGCATAAATCATCTCGTAAATAACACTTGAACACTTAAACATACATGGTATAAATTCAAAACTTGTTGCAAACATATTTTGTAATATCCACAACAAAGGAGACACACATGAAAAAAATCATCGCAGGCATCGCGCTTGCTGCAGTTACTGCCACTGCCTTCGCACAAACAGCCGCAGAACCAGAAAAATTGCGCATCATCGGTGAAAGCAAGGAATTTGTCATTCAAACGGCCAAGGGCCCATACACCATTACCCGAACAATGACTTCTTGTGCCAAAAACAAAGGCTGGTTGCAGCCTTTGATTCCACAAAAGGGTGTAACCCCTATTACTGAAATCGAAATGCTCGAAGGCATGAATGATAAGGATGTTCTTATTGTTGACATGCGCGAGCCAGATGACCGTGTAAAAGGCACAATCCCTAACACGTATCACATTCCCTACACAGAAGTTGCAACACGCATGAATGAGCTGGGTTGCACCAAGAAAGCAGCCAAATGGGATTGCAGCAAGGCTAAAAAGGTCTACGCTTTCTGTAATGGCCCTGTCTGTCCGCAAAGCCCAACCGCCATCGCAGCAATGACGCGTGACGGCTTCCCGGTGAACAAGATTTATTACTACCGTGGCGGCATGCTGGATTGGGCTGCTCTGGGCTTTCCGATCGTACAGGGCGATTTCTAATCAACCTTACGCGCAACAATCCTGAAAACGAGCCTCCGGGCTCGTTTTTTTTATTTGTCAAACGCTCCCCGACCGGATAACCAGCGCTCCAGATTTGCCAATGGCAGATATCCTTGAACCAGGCGACCATCGGAACCAATGGTCGTTGGCGTCAAATAAATATCGTGCTTCTTACCAAATTTCATGTTTTCCGCAACGGGATTGGGGCAATCCTCAGCATCAAAGCGGGCATAGCGATCTTGCATGGCCACATGTAAATGATTAAGACGTTCAGCATTAGTGTTACCTGAGCACCACAACGCGACTGATCGCTTCATGCTTTTAGGGTCCAGGGGCATCAAAAAGCGGTAAATCGTAATGTTGTCGACTTTATCGAGTGATTTTTCGTATTTCCTGCAGTACCCACATTCAGGTTCGGTAAAAACTGCAATAACACGAGACCCATCGCCACGAACCTCTTTAACGGCGTCAGCTAGGCGTAAGGCTTTCCAGTTGAAATACGGTATGTCAGATAATGAATTATCTGATGCAAAAGCGTTGGCATTGATTCCTATAAAAAAAGCAATCCACAACAGAGATTTTTTCACACTCGTCTTACCCAAAATTGATGGTCTATATATTGCATTGCACGATGCCTTAAGGCAACAGATTGAGTATAGTGCAATATAATCTATCTGCATTTTAATTATTTTACGATGGGCACAAGGAGTAGCAATGGCAAAGAACGAGGAACTAATCCCTGTCGAAACGCCAGAAGGTTTGAAAAAACCCGGCCGGATACAGAAAGCACCAGAAAATTTTCTGACGCCAACTGAAGTCGAACAGGTTACCAAGGGCCGCAGAGATTTTCTGAAGGGCTCATTCATGGCTGCTGTTGCTGCCGCCGTTACAGGTCGCAACGCCTTTGCCCAGGATGCTTCTGCACTGGTTGACGCGAAGACTGGCGACCCATACATCCTGCAACCACAAACGTGGGCAACGACTTTAGGCAAGGGTGTTGCTACGGCTCCTTATGGCCTGCCCTCGAAGTTTGAATCTGAAGTGATTCGCCGCCAGAGCCCTGGCCTGACTCAAACAACACAGTCGAGCGTCTCGTTTTCGCCATTGCAGAGCATGTTCGGCATCATTACTGCCTCGGGCCTGCATTTCGAGCGTCACCACCAGGGTTGGTATGACATTGATCCATCGATGCATCGCCTGATGGTTAATGGCTCAAGCCCAGAATTCGTCAAGAAGCCTAAGGTTTACACCATGGACGACATCATGCGTATGCCGTTCGTGTCACGAATTCACTTTATCGAATGTGGCGCCAATACCGGTATGGAATGGGGTAACGTTGCCGTTCCTACCGTTCAGTACACACACGGCATGCTGTCTTGTAGCGAATTCACTGGCGTGCCGCTGCGCCTGCTGCTGGAAGACTGTGGCGCAGACATGACCAAGAAGTTCGTTCTGGCTGAAGGCGCCGATGGCTCTGCCATGACCCGTACGATTCCAATGGAAATGGTCCTCAACGATGAAGTCCTCGTTGCTTATGGCATGAACGGTGAAATGATGCGCCCTGAAAACGGCTATCCACTGCGCCTGGTTGTACCTGGTGTTCAGGGTGTGTCGTGGGTCAAGTGGCTGCGTCGTATCGAAGTGGGTGATCAACCTTATGCCACCAAAGACGAAGCAGTTCACTACATTGATCTGATGAAAGATGGTCAGCACCGTCAGTACACCTCGATTCAGGAATGTAAGTCTGTTATCTGCACCCCATCGGGTGGTCAGAAGCTTCTGGAAAAAGGCTACTACACCATCTCCGGCCTTGCCTGGTCTGGCCGTGGCAAGATCAAGCAAGTTGATGTTTCAACCGATGGCGGTATCAACTGGAAGCGCGCCAAACTGGAAACACCGATCCAGTCGAAGGCACTGACCCGCTTTAGCCTACCTTGGAACTGGGACGGCAAAACAGCCATCCTGCAATCGCGTGCCGTCGATGAAACCGGCTATGTCCAGCCATCTTATGGCCAGCTACGTGCGGTGCGCGGTACCCGTTCTATCTATCACAACAACGCCATCCAATCCTGGGGTGTCGCTGAAAACGGAGATGTGAGCAATGTTCAAGTTCTCTAATGCCATGAAGCCTGCATTCGCACTGGCTTTGGTGCCACTACTTTTCGCCGCCCAGGCAACTGCTGCAGATAAATACCCAGGTGTTGGGCGTGCTGCTACGCCCGCAGAAATCCAGGCTTGGGATATCGATGTTCGCCCTGACTTCAAAGGCCTGCCTAAAGGATCGGGCAGTGTTGAACAAGGTCAGGTGATCTGGGAAAACAAATGCGCCAGCTGTCACGGCACATTTGGTGAAAACAACACCGTGTTCACCCCGCTGATCGGTGGCACCACCAAGGAAGACATCAAGACGGGCAATGTCGCTAACCTCAAGCGTAACGACTATCCGGGTCGCACGACCATCATGAAGGTCTCTTCACTATCAACGCTGTGGGACTATATCCACCGCGCTATGCCGTGGAATGCACCTAAAACCCTTAGCAACGATGACGTCTACGCAGTATTGGCCTATCTGTTGAATCTGGCAGAAATCGTTCCTGACGATTTCACCCTGACCAACAACAATATCCAAGACGTACAAAAGCTGATGCCTAACCGCAATGGCATGGTGCGCAAGCACGCCATGTGGCCGGGCAAATCAGGCTTGGTAACGGCTACTCCGCCTGACACCAGCAACACGGCCTGCATGACTAACTGCAAACCGAGCGCAAAAGTCAGCTCGACACTGCCTGACTATGCCCAGACCTCGCACGGCGAACTGGCACCTCAGTTCCGTCCGTTCGGTCAGACACGTGGGCAGGGTGCAGCTTCTGGTGCCGCGACAAAGTCGTCACATAATCCAGACTACGCATTGGCTGAAAAGTCAGGCTGTACCGCTTGCCATGGCATCAACCAGAAAATTGTCGGCCCGGGCTTCACTGAAATTGCCGACAAGTACAAAGGTCAGGATGTTACAAGCAAGCTCGTTGCCAAGGTTAAGAATGGTGGCTCAGGCGTATGGGGTTCCATGCCTATGCCACCACAGACTGACCTAAAAGATTCGGACGCACAGGCCTTGGTCAAGTGGATTCTGTCCGGTGCCCCGACGCAGTAACCTTTTTATACGCAGTAACCCATAGGAGATTGGAATGAACACCAACACCAAACGTTTCGACCGACGTCAGATTCTTAAAGCTGCCGGCGGCCTCGGCATTATGGCCTTTGGCGCCTCAATGTCGCCAATGGCATTTGCTGCCTGGAACAAAGCAGCCTTTGAAGCCAAGTCCCTGAGCGATGTTTATGGTGCTCTGGGCGCTGGCTCGCCAAGCAACAGTGGTGACGTGCAGATTATTGCATCGGACATCGCCGAAAACGGTGCCGTGGTACCTATCCAGGCTGTGAGCAAGCTGGCTAACACCGAGCAGATCTCGATTCTGGTTGAAAAGAACCCAAGCGCACTGGTTTGCCTGTTCAACCTGACAGCAGATGTACTGCCAGAAGTCACTACCCGCATCAAGATGGGTCAAACCTCCAACGTGACCGTTCTGGTTAAGGCCGGTGGCAAGTACTACACCGCCACCAAGGAAATCAAGGTCACGCTCGGCGGCTGCGGCGGTTAATCCCCCCCTGCCCTGACACCATCAATTAAAGATAACTGGAGATACACATGGCTAATCCGATGAAAATCCGCGCCGCAAACAAAGACGGCGTGACTGAAATCAAGATCCTAATGAACCACGAAATGGAAACCGGTCAGCGTAAAGACTCGTCCGGTGCTGTTATTCCAGCCTGGTACATCAATGAAGTGAAAGTTGAACTGGCCGGCAAGAGTGTTATGACGGCTGAGTGGGGTCCATCGGTTTCGAAGAACCCATACCTGGCATTCAAGGTTAAGGGTGGCAAGGCTGGCGACAAAGTCGTTTGCACCTGGACCGACAACAAGGGTGACAAGCGTACGGACGAAGCTGCCGTTTCGTAATTGACCCAAATACCCAGATCACAAAAACAGAGAGGGGAGACACCCATGCGTGCTAAACATATGAAGGCCACGCTGCTTGCAGCAGCGGCCGTCTTTGCTGTCGGGGCTCAGGCTCAGGACAACACGACTGCTGGCATTGAGGCGTATCGCGAAGCTTTACAAGACGGCAACCCTGCCGATCTGTATGTAGATTCGGGCGCCGAAATCTGGAAGAAAAAGGCAGGCCCGAAAGATGCCTCTCTGGAAAAATGTGATCTGGGTCTTGGCCCTGGCAAGGTGAAGGGCGCGTATGCCCAACTCCCTCGCTATTTCAAAGACACGAACAAAGTACAGGATCTAGAGTCCCGTCTTCTCACCTGCATGGAAAAACTGCAAGGTGTTGATACTGCGCCAATCATCAAGGCAGGGTTTACCTCGCCGCAGAAAGCTGACCTGGTCGCACTATCCGCCTACGTGTCTTCGGAATCCAAAGGCATGAAGGTTAAAGTATCGCTCGCACACCCTAAAGAAAAACAGATGTACGACCTCGGTCGTCGTCTCTTCTACTACGAAGCAGGTCAATATGACTTTGCCTGCGCCACCTGTCACGGCCAGGAAGGCAAGCGTATCCGTCTGCAGGACCTGCCTTACATTCCAAGTGCCGAAGGTGCGGCTAAGGGTTGGACCACCTGGCCAGCTTACCGCGTTAGCTCCGGTCAGATGTGGAGCATGCAGTGGCGCATTAACGACTGTTTCCGTCAACAGCGATTCCCTGAGCCGATTTACGCCTCCGATGTAACCATTGCCATTTCTTCGTTTATGGCTGGCAACTCGAATGGTGCGGTTATGCAAACCCCCGGTATCAAGCGCTAAGGAGACAGTGATGATGACTTTCAACAAGAAAACGACCGTCGCCCTTTCTCTCGTTGCGGCGATGACTGCGGCCGGAACGGCACTGGCAGCCCCACCGGCGCTACCAAAAGATGGTTCATGGGGCCCCGGCGCAGGCAATGCGACCTTTGATGCCATGATGCAATCGGGTTTTCAGACCAAAGGCATTGCTAACGTCGAACGTCTTAAGCAAGACCCAACCCAGGAACTCTGTTCTAATCCGGTACACGCCTACAGCGAAAAAAACACCAAGCTGCGTGAGCAGCTACAGGCAGCTAACGAGGCCAGCATTAAGTACCCCGCCGATGGCAAGAT
>JACCDV010056817.1_pt1 | contig 16911 bp, 16 predicted proteins | sample 7446131 | NCBI WGS metagenome assembly JACCDV01 (sample SAMN15323448, study PRJNA562643) | freshwater metagenome | isolation source: river surface water | place: USA:Blue River Watershed | collected 2017-08-17 | reverse complement strand
GTCCCAGCCCCTGGCTGCGCCGGCGCGGTGCGATCGGCCTGTCGCTGCTGCACGAAGAAAACCAATGACCTTGCGGGACAGATCTTCAGCTCTATCCCCTGCCGAATGACTTTGCGGGACAGATCTTCAGCTCTGTCCCCAACTGACTAAGGAACAAGCATGCCCGCCCAACTGATCAGCACCAGCGAAGGTCAGACCATGGTCCTGACCCTGTCGAATCCCGAGTACCGCAACGCCCTGGGCCCCGAGATGTATGCAGCTGGCGTCGAAGCACTGAATGCCGCAGAGACCAATCCGGACATTCGCTCGGTCATCATCACAGGCGAAGGCGGCATCTTCAGCGCAGGGGGCAACCTGCAACGGCTGCAGAACAACCGCCAACAGCCCCCCGAAGTACAGGCACAGAGCATCGAAGGCCTGCACAGCTGGATCGAGGCCATCCGCACCTCGTCCAAGCCGGTCATTGCGGCCGTCGAAGGTCCCGCTGCAGGTGCTGGCTTCTCGCTCGCGCTGGTGTGCGACCTGATCGTGGCGGCCAGCAACAGCGTGTTTGTCATGGCCTACAGCTCCATCGCGCTCTCGCCCGACGGCGGCGGCAGCTGGAGCCTGTCGCGTTTATTGCCGCGCCAGCTGGCCACCGAGCTGCTGATGTGCGGCGAACGCATTGACGCCGATCGGCTGCATCAGATGGGCATCGTCAATCGCATCACCGAGCCTGGCCAGTCATTGCAGCATGCGCTGGCCTGGGCCGCTCAGCTCAATGCCCGTGCACCCAACGCACTGGCGAGTATCAAAGAGCTGCTGGCCGAGGCCGATGGCAGCTCGCTCAACGCACAACTGGCACGCGAACGGGACCATTTCGTCAAGAACCTGCACCACGCCAATGCGGGGATCGGTATTGGCGCATTCCTCAGCAAGGAAAAGCCGAAATACATTTGACGTACTGACAACAACTCCAGCCGACACCAGGCTGACAAGTGTCGCGAGCGGTCCCGCTCGCGACAAAACACTCCAAACCAGTCACTGACAAGACAGACCATGGACGAACCCATTCTGACAATGGAAGAAAGAGAAGCGATCAACAACGGTCGCTGGTTTTCTTCCCTTTCACCCTCGCTTCGGCACGACATACTTCGATGCACTTACGTCAAACGCTACCGGGACGGCGACATGATCGCTGCGCGCGGGGATCCACCCGAGGTGTGGATTGCCTGCGCCAAGGGCGCCGTACGCGTGAGCTCGACTTCCGTGTCAGGCAAGCAGATCACACTGACCTATGTGGAGCCGGGGATCTGGTTTGGCGACGTGGCGATCTTCGATGGGGATCGTCGCACGCACGACTGCTACGCGCATGGCGATACGACCATCCTGAATGTGGCCAAGGCGGATTTCCGCAAGATCCTGTCCCAGCACTCGGAGTTCTACGAGGCCCTGCTGCGCCTGCAGTCGCGTCGCATCCGGCAGCTGTATGGTCTGGTGGAAGATCTCAATACCCTGCCCTTGCGTGCACGTCTGGCCAAGCAACTCAATCACCTGGTGCGAAGCTATGGCACCCCGAGTCTCTCGGACGCCAAGGCCATCCGCATCAGCCTGCAACTGGCGCAGGAAGAACTGGCTCAACTGCTGGGGGCTTCTCGCCAGAGGGTGAACCAGGAACTCAAACAAATGGAACGCGAACTGATCATCCGCATCGAACCGGGCGGTCTGGTCGTGCTCAACCGGGAAGGCTTGATGGACATCGTCAACGCCGACAACTGAAGCATCATCTGGCGGGCGACACGCCCGCCGCGCGAGGACCCCATGAGTGAATTTGAACATTTCGTGGGGACCCGCCCCGTCTCGGGTGCCCACGCTTTCGACGTGTTGGCACTTCAAAACTGGCTGACCCGGCATCTACCGGGTTTCGCCGGGCCCTTGAGCGTCGAGATGTTCAAGGGTGGTCAGTCCAATCCGACCTACAAGCTCATCACCCCTTCGCAGCAGTATGTGATGCGGGCCAAGCCTGGCCCCGTGGCCAAACTTCTGCCATCGGCCCATGCCATCGAGCGCGAATTTGCCGTCATGAGTGGCCTGGCCAGGACCGATGTCCCGGTGGCGAAGATGCATGTGCTCTGCGACGATGAGTCTGTCATCGGTCGTGCGTTCTACGTCATGGAATTTGTGCAGGGCCGTGTGCTCTGGGACCAGTCCCTGCCCGGCATGACACCTGCACAGCGCGGCGCCATCTACACAGAGATGAATCGGGTGATGGCGGCGCTCCACAAAGTGGACTTTGCTGCCCAGGGGCTGTCCAATTACGGCAAGCCAGGCAACTACATCGAACGTCAGGTCAGCCGGTGGAGCAAGCAGTACGTGGCCTCCATCACCCAGCCTATCCCCGAGATGGACCGGCTGATGGACTGGCTGCCCAGGAACATGCCAGACAGCGCCAAAGACAACTCGCTGGTGAGCATCGTGCACGGTGACTATCGGCTCGACAACCTGATGTTCCACCAGACCGAGCCGCGTGTCCTGGCGGTGCTCGACTGGGAACTGTCTACCCTGGGCCATCCACTGGCCGACTTCAGCTACCACTGCATGGCCTGGCACATCCAACCCGGGACTTTCCGTGGGATCGGCGGACTGGACCTGGCTGCACTGGGCATCCCCTCGGAAGAGGACTACATCCGCCTTTACTGCGAACGTACCGGCTTCGCCACACCCCAGGCACTGGCGCGCGACTGGAACTTCTACCTGGCCTACAACATGTTCCGAATCGCTGCCATCCTGCAAGGCATCGCCAAACGGGTGGAGGATGGTACGGCCTCCAGCGAGCAGGCCCGCGCCTCCGGCGCAGGCGCCCGCCCCATGGCCGAACTGGCCTGGCAATTTGCACAGCAACACTGATTACCCACAAAGGAGAAAGCCCATGGATTTTGAGTACAGCCCCAAGGTCAAGCAGATGCAGGCGCGTCTGCTGGCCTTCATGGATCAGCACATTTATCCCAACGAGCAACGCTTTTTTGACGAGATTGCCGAAAACCGAGCCAAGGGCAACGCCTGGGTACCTACCCAAATCATTGAGGAACTCAAGCCCCTGGCACGTCAGGCAGGGCTGTGGAACCTGTTCCTGCCCAAATCCAGGCGCGCCCCCGAAGGCCTGTCCAATCTGGAGTACGCGCCGCTGTGTGAAATCATGGGACGTGTGCCATGGGCACCCGAGGTCTTCAACTGCTCGGCCCCGGACACAGGCAACATGGAAACGCTCGAGCGCTATGCCAGCGAAAGCCTCAAGGACCAATGGCTCGAGCCCCTGCTCAAGGGTGAAATCCGTTCGGCTTTCCTGATGACCGAGCCTGAAGTGGCCTCCTCCGATGCCACGAACATCCAGTGCGAAATCCGCCGCGAAGGCGATGAGTACGTGCTCAACGGGCGCAAATGGTGGTCTTCCGGTGCAGGTGATCCACGTTGTGCCGTCTACATTGTCATGGGCAAGACCAATCCGGATGCACCCCGCCACTCCCAACAGTCCATGATCGTGGTGCCAGCGAATACCCCGGGCGTCAAGGTGCTGCGCCCGTTGAGTGTCTTCGGCTACGACGACGCACCCCATGGCCATATGGAAGTGTTGCTCGAGAACGTGCGTGTGCCCGTCGGCAACATGCTGCTGGGCGAGGGCCGCGGCTTTGAAATCGCCCAGGGTCGTCTCGGTCCTGGACGCATCCACCACTGCATGCGCTCGATTGGTGCTGCCGAACGCGCGCTCGAACTGATGTGCAAACGCCTGAACAGCCGCGTGGCCTTTGGCCGTGAAGTGGCTCGCCAGACCGTCTGGCAGGAGCGCGTGGCCGAAGCCCGCTGCATGATCGAGCAAGCCCGTCTGCTGACCCTCAAGGCGGCCTACATGATGGACACTGTGGGCAACAAGATCGCCAAGGCCGAGATCGCCATGATCAAGATCGTGGCACCCAACATGGCCTGCCAGATCATCGACTGGGCCATCCAGGCTCACGGCGGTGGCGGTGTGTCGCAGGACTTCCCGCTGGCCTATTCGTATGCCCATCAGCGCACCCTTCGGCTGGCAGACGGCCCCGACGAGGTGCACCGCAACTCGCTGGCCAAGCTGGAGTACGCCCGCCACATGAGTGTTCCAGGCGAAGTGGAAATGCCCATTACCCGCGGCAGCTGATCCACAGCTCCCCCGAACGGCCTGCCCACATTTTGTCGGCAGGCCGTTTTTGCGATGATTCATGCTTTCAGAGCACAGGAGACTTCGATGATCGACCTCTACACCTGGCCCACACCCAATGGCCACAAGATCCATATCATGCTTGAAGAGTGCAAGCTGCCCTATCAGGTGCATGCAGTCAACATTGGAACAGGCGATCAATTCCAGCCGGACTTCCTCAAGATCAGCCCGAACAACAAGATTCCCGCCATGGTGGACAGCGATGGCCCGGATGGTCGCCCCATCTCCCTGTTCGAGTCGGGCGCGATGCTGATCTATCTGGCAGCCAAGACCGGCAAGTTCATGCCCAAGGGCGACCGCGCCAAATACGAAGTGCTGCAGTGGCTGATGTTCCAGATGGGTGGCGTCGGGCCGATGCTCGGCCAGGCTCACCACTTCCGGATTTACGCTCCCGAAAAAATAGAGTACGCCGTCAACCGTTACACCAACGAAGCCAAGCGCCTGTATGGCGTGATGGACAAGCGCCTGCAGACCAGCCCCTGGATCGGCGGCAAGAGTTACTCCATCGCCGACATGGCGATCTTTCCCTGGCTGCGCAGCTGGCAGAACCAGGGCATCGATTGGGCGGACTACCCACACCTCAAGGCGTGGTTCGACAAGATCGCTGCACGTCCGGCCGTGCAAAAGGCGGTTCAGGTCCTGGCCGATGCCCGCAAGCCACTGGTGGATGAGAAGGCCCGCCAGAACCTGTTTGGTGCAACCCAGTATGAAAAACGCTGAACTGCTGCTGTCGGCCCTGCTTTCGCGGGTAGAATCCGCATCTGTCGGAGCGTAGCGCAGCCTGGTAGCGCATCTGCTTTGGGAGCAGAGGGTCGCGAGTTCGAATCCCGCCGCTCCGACCATCCCACAAACAAGGCCCGTTCAGGGCCTTTTTTGTCTTGACCGTCTGTCCGTAGCTCAGTTGGATAGAGCAACAGCCTTCTAAGCTGTGGGTCGCAGGTTCGATTCCTGCCGGACAGGCCACAGGCATGCCTCCTGATGCACAACGAGCTCGCACAGGGCATTGAACCTCTCGGATCTCGGCAGGCAGTGAGTCCGAGACAATCCCTCCTCATCCAGCCCCCCGTAAAAACCCTTGATTCGGATCCAGAGGCAGGAAACATGCGTTTTGATTCATATTTAGCGGCTCTATCAGGGATTAACCTGAGTTGATGCAGGAGAAGCATGCAACATAATGCATCACACACAAAGGGGTGTCCGTTATGCTGTTCAGCACGGACACCACCGTGCCCGGCATTCAAACACGAGGAGACTGTGATGCACACCAACCCCAACCGCCGACATATCCTGGCTCAAGGCGCTGCCCTCATGGGGGCCACCGCTTCCGGCCTGCTGCTGCCACAGCATGTGCTGGCCCAGAGCGGCAAAATTCGCGTCGGCTTCATGCTGCCCTACACCGGTACCTTTGCCCAACTGGGCGTGGCCATCGAAAACGGTGTGCGCATGGCCATTAATGAACAAGGTGGCAAGCTCGGTGGCCGCGAGATCGAGTGGTTCAAGGTGGACGACGAATCCGAGCCATCCAAAGCCATTGAGAACGCCAACAAGCTGGTGCAACGTGACAAGGTCGACGTGCTGATCGGCACCGTCCACTCGGGTGTGCAGATGGGCATTCACCGTGTCGCTCGTGAGAGTGGCGTGCTCAGTCTGATCCCCAACGCAGGGGTGCACATGGCCACCCGCGCCCAGTGCGCACCCAATGTGTTCCGCACCAGCTTTACCAACAGCCAGCCCACCATGGCGCTGGGCGAAGCCATGGTCAAGCGCGGCCACAAGAAGGCCGTCTGGATCACCTGGAAATACGCAGCCGGCGACGAGGCTTATGAAGGCTTCAAGGAAAGCTACACCAAGGCCGGTGGCACCATCGTCAAGGAACTGGGCCTGCCCTTCCCCAACGTCGAGTTCCAGGCCCTGCTGACTGAAATCGCCGCCCTCAAGCCGGATGCCGTGGCCTGCTTCTTCGCGGGTGGCGGTGCGGCCAAGTTCATGAAGGACTATGCTGCTGCAGGCCTCAAGGACAAGATCCCGCTGTACGGCTCAGGCTTCCTGACCGAAGGCACGATCGAAGCCGCCGGACCTGCTGCCGAAGGGGTGCTCTCCACACTGCACTATGGCGATGGCATCGACACCAAGCGCAACAACGAGTTCCGCCTGAACTATGCTAAGACCTTCAAGATGCAGCCCGATGTCTACGCCGTGCAGGGCTATGACACGGGTCTGCTGCTGATCCAGGGTGCCAACGCCGTCAAGGGTGACCTGAGCAGGAAAGCCGATCTGTACAAGGCCATGGAAGGCGCGACCATCGACAGCCCCCGTGGCAAGTGGACCATGAGCAAGGCGCACAACCCGGTGCAGGACATCTACCTTCGCCAGGTCGTCGGCAAGGAAAACAAGGTCATTGGCGTGGCCGCCAAGGCCCTGGCCGATTCTGGCGCCGGCTGCCGTCTGTGATCCGCTGCCAGCGTTGTTGAACGCTGGCACTGCGCCACCTGAAAACGGCGGATTAGTTCCGCCGTTTTCACAACCCGCTTTCCTTTTCTTCCGCAGTATCTGATGGACTTCGTCAACTTACTCATCCAGCTGCTCAACAGCGTCCAGTACGGGCTGTTGCTGTTCATGCTGGCCGCGGGTCTCACCCTGATCTTCGGCATCATGGGTGTGGTCAATCTGGCGCACGGCAGCTTCTACATGCTCGGCGCCTATCTGGCCTGGTCTCTGGCTGGCATGCTGGGCAGCTTCACGCTGGCCATCGTGGTCGGCACGGTGCTGTCGGTGGCCTTTGGCCTGCTGCTGGAGAAAGTGCTGTTCCGGCACTTCTACCACCGCGATCACCTCGACCAGGTGCTGCTGACCTTTGGCCTGATCTATGTGTTTGAGGAGCTGCGCTCCATGCTCTGGGGCGACGATGTCCACGGCCTGCAGGTGCCCGAGGCATTGTCGGCATCGATTCCCTTGACGGATACCCTCTCCTACCCGGTGTATCGCCTGTTCATGTCGGGCATCTGCCTGCTGCTGGCCCTGGGGCTGTATCTGCTCATTTCAAAGACCCGCCTGGGCATGAAGATCCGCGCGGGCGCCTTCAACCACGAGATGACCGAAGCCCTGGGGGTCAACATCAAGCTGATCCACGCCGTCGTGTTTGCACTGGGTGTGGGACTGGCTTCGATCGCCGGCATGATCGCCGCACCCATCTCCAGCGTCTACCCGAACATGGGTGGGCAAGTGCTGATCATGTGCTTTGTGGTGGTGGTCATCGGCGGCATCGGTTCGGTGCGCGGCGCGCTGATTTCGGCCCTGCTGGTGGGTCTGGTGGACACCTTCGGCAAGGTCTTGCTGCCGCAAGTCTCCGGCATGCTGGTGTATGTGCTGATGGCGGCGGTACTGCTGTACAAGCCCGAAGGCCTTTTCAAGCAGTAAACAACCATGAGCGCTCCACAGATTCACATCGAAACCCTGCCCCGCAGCGTGCAACTGCTGCTGGTGCTGGGCCTGCTGGCCTTGGCGGCCTTCCCGTTCGTTGGTTCCGACTTTTACATGTCCATGGTCAACCGCATGATGATCCTGGCCATCTTTGCGATGAGCCTGGACCTGCTGCAGGGCGTGACCGGCCTGGTGTCGCTGGGCCACGCGGCATACTTTGGCATCGCCGGTTATGCGCTGGCCTTCGTCACCCCTGCCAATGAGCCGATCAGCCTGTACGCCAGCCTGCCGATGGCGGTGGGCGCCTCGGCCCTGGCGGCGCTGGTCATCGGCTTTCTGGTGGTACGCACCCATGGCATCTACTTCATCATGGTGACCATGGCCTTTGCGCAGATGGTGTTCTACCTTTTCTTCGATAACAAGGCGCTGGGCGGCTCCGACGGCCTGTTCCTGAACTTCCGCCCGGATGCCGTGCTGATCGATCTCGAAAACAAGCGCGTGTTCTATTTCTTCACGCTGGGATGTCTGGTCGCCGTGTACTTCTTTTTGCGCCGCGTCCTGTGGAGCCCCTTCGGCCGCTCGCTGGCGGGCATCCGAGTGAATGAGCACCGCATGCGCGCCCTGGGCTTTGGCACCTTCAGCCACAAGCTAGCGGCCTTCACGCTGGCCGGTGCGCTGGCGGGTCTGGCCGGCTTTCTGTGGGCGGCGCAGACCGGCTTTGTGAACCCGGAACTCATGGGTTTTCACCTCAGTGCACATGCCATCATGATGGTCATCCTGGGTGGCATGGGCAACTTTGCCGGGGCCATCATCGGCGCATTCTCTTTTGAATACCTGCTGCACCTGTTCAAGGATCTGCCGGCCATTGGCAATTTCAACACCGGCAAGCACTGGCAGATGTGGATGGGCCTGTTCATCGTGGCCTTGGTGATCTTCGCCCCCAAGGGCATCCTGGGCCTGCTGACCCGCGCCTTCGCGAAAAAGGAGGCCGGCGATGAATGACAGCAAAATCCTGATGTCGGCCAAGGGCCTGACCAAGCGATTCGGCGGTCTGGCCGCTGTGAACGATGTGTCGCTCGACCTGTGGCACGGCAAGCTGCACGCCGTCATCGGCCCGAACGGTGCGGGCAAGTCCACGCTGACCAACCTGCTCTCGGGCGACCTGCCACCCACCAGCGGCACCATCACGCTCGACGGGCATGACATCACTGGCTGGACGCCCGAGAAAATCTCGCGCCACCGCCTGGGCCGAAGCTACCAGAAGACCAACATCTTCCGCACCTTCACGGTGTGGGACAACGTGCGCCTGGCCGCTCAGTCGCGTGTGCAACCCAACCCTTTCAACCCCTTGGGCTGGCTGGGCAAGGCCGACAGCATGGCCGCCGTCAATGCACGCGCGGAGCAGGCCATTGAACTGGCCGATCTGCAAAGCCGCCGCCACACCATCGCGGGCGCCGCCAGCCACGGTGAGCAACGCCAACTCGAGATTGCCATGACCCTGGCCACCGAGCCGGTGGTCCTGCTGCTGGATGAACCCCTGGCCGGCATGGGCGTGGCCGAAGCCGAGCGCATGGTCGAGCTGCTGCTGCGTCTGAAAAAGGACCACGCCATGATGCTGGTCGAGCACGACATTGACGCCATCTTTGCCTTGGCCGACCACCTGACGGTCATGGTCAACGGCCAGGTGATTGCCAGCGACAGGCCGGAAACGGTCCGTGCAGACCGCAATGTGCAGGCCGCGTACCTGGGGGAACATTGACATGACCACTCTCCCCCGAAGCGCCTTTGGCGCCTCCCCCATCCGGGGGCGCTCCCAGCAGACTGGCGAAGCCAGCTCTGCGGGAGCACTTCCTGGCATCCATGAATATCAGGAGTCACTGCATGTCTGAATGCCTCATCAAGGCCAGCGGCATCCACACCTATTATGGCGCCAGCCACATCCTGCGCGGCATCGACTTCACCGTTGGCCGTGGCGAGACAATTGGCCTGATGGGCCGCAACGGCATGGGCAAGAGCACCCTGCTCAAGTCCATCATGGGCATCGTGCCTCCGCGCAAGGGCATCGTTGAAATCAAGGGCAGGCCGATGAACGGCCACCCCACCTTTGAGGTTGCGCAGATGGGCATCGCCTATGTGCCCGAGGGCCGCGGCATCTTCGGCAACCTCAGTGTGGTCGAGAACCTCAAGATGGCGGCCCGCCCCGGCACCCGAGGCCAGCGCGACTGGACTTACGATCGTGTGCTGGAGACTTTCCCGCGCCTGAAGGAACGCCTGGGCCATGGCGGCCAGCAACTCTCGGGTGGCGAGCAGCAGATGCTCACCATCGGACGCGCACTGATGACCAACCCCGATGTGCTGATCCTGGACGAAGCCACAGAAGGCCTGGCACCGCTGATCGCACGCGAGATCTGGCGCATATGCAGCGTCATCAAGGACAGCGGCATCAGTTCCATCATCGTCGACAAGAACTGGAAACACGTCACCCAGATCACCGACCGCAACGTCATCCTGGTCAAGGGTGAAGTGGTATTCGAAGGAACTTCGGATGCCCTGCACGCCGACCCGAGCGTGCTGGAGCAGCATCTGGGGGTTTAAAGCAGTGGCCGCAACTCGCGGGCGGCCTCCAGCAGCAAGGGCAACCATTTGCGCTGCACCAGCGCATCGCTGAACTGCTCTGCGGTACCCACTACATTCAGTGCAGCCAGAGTACGACCTTCCATATTGCGCAGCGGCACCGCCAATGCATGGATGCCGAGTTCGTGCGCGTCGCGCGCCAGGCACCAGTCGTCCTGCCGAACCTGTTCAATCAAGGCCTTGAAGGCTTTCGGCTGGACCTCGGTCTGTGGCGTGATGCGCGGCAATTCACGCCCCTGCAGCCAGGCATTGAATTCGGCCCTGGGCAGGTTGGCCAGCAGCACCCGTCCAGTGGATGTGGCATGGGCCGGTAGCCGCGCTCCGAGGTGCAGGCCGTAGGCCAGCGCTCGCACCGGCTCGGCACTGCCCGCGCTGCGCGCCACGATCACGCCCTCACCGCCGTCCAGCATCACCGCACTGAACGCGGCCTGCGTCTGCGCCGCCAGCCGATTGAGCGTGGGCTGCAGTGTGCGTGGCAGCCGCGAGGTGGCCATGTAACTGCCGGCAAAGCGCAACACACGTGGAGAAAGCCAGTAATGTGAGCCATCGCTCTCCAGGTAGCCCAGTTCAGCCAAGGTGAGCAGATGCCGCCTGGCCGCCGCCCTCGTGATGCCGGTGCGTTGCGCCGCCAGCGTGGCGTTGAGCCGCTGGCGTTCGGTATCAAAAGCCTCGAGCACTGCCAGTCCTTTGGCCAGGCCCTCGATGTAATCGGATTTTGCGATGTTCATACGGGGTTTGACAAGCATCAATTTGCGCGATCATCGCACAACAAATCGTCTGATCGCACATTTCGTGCAGACGGGCTCCGTGATAGCAACGCCCTTTGCCTAAGCTTGCAGGTACTGCTTCAAGTCCTTTCTCGAAGCCCCACTCTGGAGACTTTTCATGACCAAAGCCACCCGCACCCAGGTCGCCATCATCGGCGCAGGCCCCTCCGGTCTGCTGCTGGGCCAGCTGCTCTACAAAGCCGGTATCGACGCCATCATTCTTGAGCGTCAGACCGGCGACTACGTCCTCTCCCGCATCCGCGCTGGCGTGCTCGAACAGGTCAGCATGGACCTGCTGGACGAAGCCGGCGTCGGCCAGCGCATGCACAAGGAAGGGCTGGTGCACAGCGGCTATGACCTGCTGTTCAAGGGCGAGCGCCACCGCATCGACATGAACAAGCTCACCGGCGGCAAGAACGTCATGGTTTACGGCCAGACCGAAGTCACCCGCGACCTGATGGACGCCCGCCAGTCGCTGGGGCTGCTCACGGTGTACGAAGCGAGCAATGTACAGGTACACAACTTCGAAACCGCCAAACCCCGGGTCACCTACGAAAAGGACGGTGTGACCCACACCATCGAGTGCGACTTCATTGCCGGCTGCGACGGTTTCCATGGTGTGTGCCGCGCCAGTGCGCCCAAGGACAAGATCCGCGAATACGAAAAGGTCTACCCCTTTGGCTGGCTCGGTCTGCTTGCAGACACACCGCCAGTGCACCACGAACTGATCTATGTGAACAGCCCGCGCGGCTTTGCCCTGTGCTCTCAACGCAGCGCCACCCGCAGCCGCTACTACCTGCAGGTGCCGTTGACCGACAAAGTCGAGGACTGGAGCGACGAGGCCTTCTGGGACGAGCTGCGCAACCGTCTGGACCCTGAAGCGCGCGCGAACCTGGTCACCGGCCCCAGCATCGAGAAAAGCATCGCCCCGCTGCGCAGCTTCGTGACCGAACCGATGCGCTTTGGACGCATGTTCCTCGCCGGTGACGCCGGCCACATCGTGCCGCCCACAGGCGCCAAGGGCCTGAACCTGGCGGCCACCGATGTGAAGTACCTGTCGACCGCCCTCATCGAGTACTACAAGGAAAATTCCGAAGCCGGCATCGACAGCTATTCCGAGCGTTGCCTGCGCCGCATATGGCGCGCCGAACGCTTCTCGTGGTGGTTTACCAGCCTGATGCACCACTTCCCGGAAAACGGCGAGATCGGTCAGAAATTCCAGGAGGCCGAGCTCGATTACCTGATCCACAGCGAAGCCGGCTCACGCACCATGGCCGAGAACTACGTCGGGCTGCCGCTGGACTTTGGGGATCACTGACAGGCCGCGCACACTGCACCGCTGCCCCTGAATGACTGAATGACCTCCGCTGCGCATTCGATGACAGGATGACTGACTTCTAGTCATTGGCGCACAGCGCCGTCATGAACGCGCAGCGGAGGTCATCTGGTCATCGTCGACCGCACTATGATCGACCCATGAGCACGATGAAACCCCTGCGCGGTACGCGCGTCGTCAGCCTTGCCCTCAACCTGCCTGGCCCTGCCGCGCTGCGCCGCCTGGCCGATATGGGTGCTCATTGCACCAAGGTCAATCCGCCTGCAGGCGACCCGATGCAGCACTACACGCCGGACGGCTACCAGCAGCTGCACCAAGGCATCAAGGAAATTGCGCTGGACCTCAAGGACGCCAAAGGTCAGGCTGCGCTGCACAAGCTGCTGGCACAGACCGACATTCTGCTGACCTCTTTCCGCCCCTCGGCATTGAAGAAGCTGGGACTGGGCTGGAAGTTGCTGCACAAGCAATACCCCACGCTGAGTCTGGTGCAGGTGGTGGGCGCACCGGGCCCGCTGGCAGAGATCCCGGGCCATGACCTCACTTACCAGGCCGAAGTCGATCTGGTGCCTGGCATGGCACTGCCCTCCAGCCTGTTTGCGGACATGGGCGGCGCCCTCATGGCCAGTGAAGCCGCCCTGCAAGCCACACTGCTGCAAAAGACCAGCGGCAAGGGCACGCTGTACGAGGTGGCCCTGAGTACCGCAGCATCCTGGCTGGCGTTGCCACGCCAATGGCAGATGACCACACCCAAAGGCCCGGTGGGCGGCGCACATGCCGGCTACCGGATCTACCCCTGCAGGAATGGCCGTGTGGCGCTGGCAGCACTGGAGGCTCACTTTGCACTGCGCTTGTGCGAAGCCGCCGGCGTGAAAATCGCCCACCCGGTCAAGGACCTCTTCAAGCCGGCGGTTCACAAGGCGATCGAAACCTTTGTGGCCGGCAAAACACGCAAGGAACTGGACGCTCTGGCCGAAGCCAGGGACATCCCGCTGCTGACGATGAAATGAAGCGGTACGCCCAGGCGTCCGCAAGCGTCAGGGACGCGCCGGCAGCACGGTGCCCCAGCACTCCCCAAAGCCGATGCGAACAGCACCGGGCTTCTCGCACCAGCCGCGCAACACCACGGCATCCCCATCTTCAAGAAAGGTGCGGGTCTCGCCACTGGGCAGCTGGATCGGGTTCTTGCCCCCTTGGGTCAGCTCAATCAGCGCTGCCGCCTGATCCAGCGTCGGGCCAGACAAGGTACCACTGCCAAACAGGTCACCAGGCTGCAGATTGCAGCCATTGACCGTGTGGTGCGCCACCATCTGCGCCACCGTCCAGTAAGCATGGCGGTAACTGGTCCTGCAAATCTGGGCATCGCCCTGACCTGCCGCACGCATCTTGTCTGTCAGCAAGCCCACCTGCAGCTGAATGTCCAGCGCACCACCGGCACGGTTCGCTTCACTGTCCAGGTAAGGCAAGGGTTGTGGGTCTTCTGCAGCACGCACAAAGGGCACGCGGTACGGCGCCAGCGCCTCCAGGGTCACGATCCATGGAGAAATGGTGGAAGCGAAATTCTTTGACAGAAAGGGGCCCAGCGGCTGGTATTCCCAACCCTGGATATCACGGGCGGACCAATCGTTGAGCAGGCAGATGCCGAACACATGGTTTTCCGCATCGTCCATGTCGATCGATTCACCCTGCGCGTTGCCATGCCCGATGAACACACCCAGCTCGAGCTCGATGTCCAGTCGTTTGGTAGGCGCCAGCACCGGGGTTTGGGCATCGGGCGCCTTGAGCTGGCCTTTCGGGCGAACGAAAGACTGACCTGAAATCCCGATGCTCGATGCGCGGCCATGGTAGCCAATAGGGACCCATTTGTAGTTGGGCAACAGCGGGTTGTCTGGACGGAACTGCTTGCCGATGTTCGTGGCATGGTGCACCGAAGTGTAGAAGTCGGTGTAGTCGCCAATCTGCGCGGGCACGGTGTATTCAACCTTGGACTGGGGCACCAGGCAGGCCTGCACGGACGACACCACCGATGGGGCAGCACAGTCCTCGAGCAAGGCAAACAGGCCATGACGCAGCGCCGTCCATGCAGCAGGCCCCATGGCCATCAGGGCGTTGAGGCTGGACTGGGCGCCGGCCAGCGCAGCCTCTGCCGCCAGTCCTTGCAGGCATCCGGCCTGGCTCAGGCGCGCCAGGTCGATGACCTGATCGCCGATGGCCACACCGCCGCGGCAGGCCTCACCTGAGCCCTGGGTTCGAAAGACGCAGAAAGGCAGGTTCTGGATCGGAAAATCGTCACCGCGCTGGTTGGCAGAGGCCAGCCAGCTGCGGGCGGCCGGGTCATGGGTGTGGTTGAGCATCTTGTTCATGCCGTCATGCTGCCGTCATGCATCCAGGCTGCCTGACGTGGTGCGCGTTTGGTCTGGCTCCACTCTTCGAGCATGTCCCATTTCACTTCGTCGAGCATCTGCATCATCTTGGGCGTACCGCAATCCCAGGCGAGCTCGAGGCGGTGGCCATTGGGGTCAAAGAAATAGATCGACTTGAAGATCGTGTGGTCGGTCGGCCCTACCACCTCGATGCCTGCGGCTTCCAGTTTCGCCTTGGTGTTAACCAGGTCTTCGTAGGATTTCACTTTGAGTGCCAGATGCTGCACCCAGGCAGGCGTGTTCTCGTCGCGACCCATGGGTTTCTGATTGGGCAGTTCGAAAAAGGCCAGGATGTTGCCATCACCTGCATCCATGAAGATGTGCATGTAGGGATCGGGTGCCTTGGTCGAGGGCACTTCGTTCTCGGCAATCGCCAGCACGAACTTCATGCCCAGATGTTTTTCGTACCACTGGACGGTTTCCTTGGCATCCTTGCAGCGGTAAGCGACGTGATGGACTTTCTGGACAAGCATGGATTTTCTCCTGTGGGTCTGAAACAGTTTGGCGATTGGAGCCTGCTTCGATATATTATTCAAGCGGTTTTTTCTTATAGATTTATCTGAAAATCAAATGAATTTCACTTTGCGGCAGTTGCGCGCCTTTCTGGCGCTGGCGCGCACAGGCAGCTTCACGCTGGCAGCGGAAACTCTCTACATCACCCAATCGGCGCTCAGCGGACTGATCAAGGATCTGGAGCAGACCCTGGGTACCAAACTGGTCGATCGCAGCACGCGCAAGGTTTATCTGTCGGATACCGGGGAAAGGCTCTACCCCATGCTGGAAGCGGCGGTCAACGATCTGGACGATGTGATGCGCCGCGCAATCGATCCGCAAACCCTGCAATCAGGTCTTGTCCGAGTGGCAGCGTCCCAATTGCTGGCATCGACACTGCTGCCGGAACTCATTGCCGAATATCAAAAGCACCATCCCGCCAGCCGGGTCAGGCTGGTGGACGTTCCGGTGGAAGATGTGATGGCCCGTGTTTTTTCCGGCGAAGTCGAACTGGGCATCGGCCCGGAGCGCGAACCCAATTCGGATATCGCTTCGAGTCGCCTGTTTGACGGCCCTTTCATGGCGGTTTTTCCACCCGGCCACCCGTTGTCAAAGCACAAGCGTCTGCGCTGGCCGCAGCTGGGCAGCCATCCCGTCATCACGCTTCAGGGTCAGTTCACCGAGCGGCTGATTCAGGACTTGCGAAAAGCCGACCCGGACATGAACTTCAGTCCCGCCACCGAAGTCGCCTACATGGCCACAGCCTTGTCCATGGTCAAGGCCGGGATGGGCGTGGCCTTGTGCATCCCCTACGCCGCCTCGCTGGTGGAGCTCTATGACCTGCAGATGAAGCTGATCGATCAACCGCAAGTGCACCGCAGCTTTGAGGTCTTCACACGCAGGGGCCGATCCTTATCGCCATCGGCACAGGCCTTTCTGGATTTCATCGGTCCCAGAATACGCTCCATGCCGTACCTGCGATAAGCCTGTAGGCCCCAGAAACCAAAAAGCCCGTGAGACGAATCTCACGGGCTTTGTTCTGGCGGAAACGGAGGGATTCGAACCCTCGATGAGGCTCTACACCCCATACTCCCTTAGCAGGGGAGCACCTTCGGCCACTCGGTCACGTTTCCAAAGTGGATGGATTATAGCTCAGGCCTGATCGAGATCGAAGGCCTTGTGCAGGGCGCGTACGGCCAGTTCCATGTATTTTTCGTCGATCACGACCGAGGTCTTGATCTCGGAAGTGGAGATCATCTGGATGTTGATGCCCTCTTCGCTCAGCGCACGGAACATCTTGCTGGCCACGCCCACGTGGCTGCGCATGCCGATGCCGACGATGGACACCTTGCAGATCTTGGGGTCACCCACGATCTCGTTCGCACCCAGCGCAGGCAGCACCTTGTCCTTGAGCAGGTCGGTGCAGCGGGCATAGTCGTTGCGGTGTACGGTAAAACTGAAGTCGGTCTTGCCGTCCTTGCTCAGGGTCTGGATGATCACGTCGACTTCGATGTTGGCGTCGGCCACGGCACCCAGGATCTGGTAGGCGATGCCGGGCTTGTCGGGCACGCCCAGCACGGAGATTTTGGCTTCGTCGCGGTTGAAAGCGATGCC
>JACCDV010275310.1_pt1 | contig 16918 bp, 32 predicted proteins | sample 7446131 | NCBI WGS metagenome assembly JACCDV01 (sample SAMN15323448, study PRJNA562643) | freshwater metagenome | isolation source: river surface water | place: USA:Blue River Watershed | collected 2017-08-17 | reverse complement strand
TGTTGCATTGGTCAGGTGATTTAATAGCCATGATAGTATTTTCCTTTGTTGTAGTGTTAGTGTGTACATTTGAAATATCTTCTCCCTTATTTATAGATGCAGAGATAGATGCATCTTGTATAACTTCTGAAACAGTTTGAACTTTAGCTTGTATTTCTACTACTGATTCTTCGGTAACTGCTTCTACAGTAGTTTCTTCTTCCTTATTTATTGTCGAGATAGAAGACTCGACAGTTTTAGCAGCAGGTAAGCTAAGAAATTCCTCTTCTACTTCGGAATTAGATTCCTGTGAATAAAGATTTAATTCCTTTGAAAGATCTAAAACTCTAGAGCATAATACTTCTAAATTAATTCTAAATTCTGCGTCTTTATATACATCACCGCCGGAATTTATAAATCTTTGTACATAATCCTTTACGCATCTAAAGTTGACTAGCACGTTAAGAGTTTCCCCTGATAGCTTTTTTAAGGTAGTTAAAGCCATTCTTCTTTTAGAATCCATGCTCATATTATCCATGTATTCTTGAGCTTCCCTGTCCATTTGTTCTTCGTTCATAATTAACTCTTCTTGTTGATTTTGATTAAAATTAAACATTGTAAAATTTGTTTACTAATTGAACTTCATTTTTTAATTCAGAGTAAGAAATTGCTATTCCTTCTTTGTCGTTTATAGAATCTGCGTGTTTGTAGTGATAAATAGAATAATTAACAAATAGATTTATTTTTTAATATATAATCTATTACAGAAAATTGATCTTTTGAAAAAGATAAAGTAGTGTTTTTATCTTTCATTATTATGCGCAGGGAATAAAGCCATGCATAAACATCATTTTTAAAAGGAATATCTACTAGAAAATTCCCTTTATAATTATTGTTAAGATAAGCTATTAATTTTAAGCTACATATATGTTTAGTATTTAAAGTATCCTCATAACTAAATAGTGCATCTAATAGTATTTGTGGCTCACCTGAAAAGTATATCATAACTAAAATATAACTTTATCTTTATTATCTAATAAAAACATAATAAGATCTTTATTAAAATATAAAGGTACTGAAATATTAAATTCATTTTTATTTCCAGGATTCTTAATAAGATCTTTTAGAGTATACAAAGTATTAATAACATAATTTCTTTTATTATTGTCCCAGTCTAAATAAGAAAGATTTAGCTCACTTATAAATATATCAGAAACTTCCCACAGAAATAATTCTTTAGGATTATTATATAGACTTAATACTTCTTTTTCTACCCGGGCCCATATTTTTATGGATGTGATACACACTTGTCTAGCATTTTTATGTATTGAATTCATACTAGTATAACCTTTATGGTAGTGTTTATAAAAAGTGAGACTCCAGTCATTAGTAACTGGAGTCTCACATAATAAAATACTAAAATTTGTACTTGTTAAATTTCTTATTTCTTTTATTCTTTAGTATTTCATATAATTTTAAGCTGCTATATTCTAATTGAAGTAAAGAATAAAAACAGGTGTAACCTATTAAATCTAATAAAGGTCTTTTAATAAAAACCTCTAATTTTCTGTTTAATTTAAAACATAATTTTTTCATCATAAATATAAATACATAATATTGTATATTTATTATAATGTATATACATTATTTGCCTTAAATTCTTTCCGTAAGTTTTATTTAAATGTCTTAAATAATTAGTATAAGATTTGTAATCTTTTATAAAATAAATAACAGAATTAAAATCCTGATCTTTTAAATCTAAGTATAAAAAATAACTTTTAACTAATTGAACTTCTTTATTATTTAATAAAATTAAATCAGCTTGAAGATTTAATTCGTCAGTCGGTTTAAACATTTTATCTTTAGTGTTTGTAGTGTTTATAAAAAGTGAGTACTCCGGACTATTGGTAAGACAGTCCGGAGGATTTTCCTAGTTGCTGTATTTCATCGCAGCTTTAGCAGTTGATATAGTAGTATGAAAAGCAGACACATTAGCAGCTACATTACCTAGTAGTTGGTTTGCGAATACTTCTTCTACCACGACAGTTTCTTGGAAGAAGCGAGTTAATGGCTTAGCTACGAAGTCACCTTCAGAAAGCATTTCTGCTTCTTCTACTACGTCATAAAGTTCAGCTACGCGGTCGTCACCTTGAGAGATGCGACGTAGTGTGCCGTATTTAATAGTAGAGGGGATAACTTGAGTCCACCATGTGCTAGGAGCTTTACCGAAACCTTCTAGTTTTGCTACAGTACGAGTAACAGTGCGAGCACTGATTAATAACTCGAATACTTTAATATCTAGATTAAGTTGGTTGAACGGAGCAGCTTGAGATAGAATTTCAGCAGCGTTGACGCATAAGTCACGAGTAGTCCATACGGTAGAATCTTCGAATACAGTTTCGATAGAATCTCCTATACGAGCCACCTGAAGAGCTTTAGTGTCTACGGATGCTTTGTTAATAATGTCGAATGCGTTGTAAGCTTCACGACTATAACCACTTAGGCCTAAACCTTCGTAGAGTAGACGCCATGCTACTAAACATGCTTCAGTAACAGTAGCTAACTCAGCACTGTCTCCTTTAGCAGCCACATCAGCCGCTTGAAAGATAAGTTTTGAGCATATACCGTAACCGACACCGACGTTAGCTTTGTAGTGATTAGCTACTCTAGATGCGAAGTCACCTAGTACTGCGGGAGTTAGAGAAATATCTTCTCCATTTGCTGAATCAGGATTTTTGATGCTAGCAGCTAACATGGCTACTTTAGCAGCAGGATCCTTTTTACCGTATTTATCTTTAACAGACATAAAGTCTGCGAAAGGAACGTTAGCACCATAAAGGTGGCGGTAACCAGCGATACCCATTAAAGAATCATTAATCTCTTTTGCTTCTACTACTGAGATTTTAGTAGCACCTAAAGATAGGTTGATTAAAGCGATACCATCTCCATCGCAGTCACCTTCATTAAGACTAGCCCATACTAAAGGATCTAATAATACATGAGCTACGTCACAGACAGCAGCATCAGTAGTTAGAACTAGACGGCCAGCACCGAGGAAAGGCATAGGAGTTCTTGCGAAACCTACGAAACTGCCTTCTTGAACATTTAATAGTTTGACCATAGGACAGTTAGCATTAAGTACTACACTAGGAATTCCATCTACTGTATTTAGTAAAGGGTGTAATCCAGTACGAACTTTACCGTATACCAGACGGCCAGAACGAGTGGGCTTTTTAAGTACATTTTTGCTATTAACAGCTATGTTTACTATTTTGTTGAATGCACGCGCAGCATTCACGATCAGCATTTTGGAATTTAATGCGTCATTGTCCATAACGTCTACTAAGAAGTTACAGATTTGAGCATTTTCACGAGCAGCCGAACCATTTAAAGGATTGAACTGACCGAATCTACGAGCTACCGCGAAAGATAGTTCTAGATTAGAAACACCAGCGATGAAACGTACACCATTAGGGAAAGCTCTATCTAAAGAGGTGAATAATTCCGCTTGGGTAATAGACTTGGTGTCTATAGCACTAACACGGTCCATAAAAGAATAATAACTTGCGTCATCATCTAAACAGACTTCTTCCATAAGAGTAGAAGAGTTAGCGAAACGTTTGGCTAAAGTATCGAATACTTTAGTTTGAGCAGTTACTTGGTTAAGAAGAGCCTCGCCTATTTTCTTAGACTGTAAGTATACTGCACTGGCAGATTCTAAAGTCATAGAAGAAGTTGAAACAGATTCTAACGGAGTGGAGATTTCTACGTCGAACACTAGACTACCGAAAATAACTGAAACAGTTTCCTGAACAGTCACAGTGGTAGCATCTTCGCTGATCACTACTAACTCACTAGCAGCGAACTCTTTGATATTATTAAACACAGACTTAGCTACTGTAACAGTAATAACTTCCTTTTGAGTAGAAGTCTCTTTCCAGGTTTGGAAAGCATTATCTTCATTAAGAAGATTAATTACGTCACCATCAGGAGTTTTGAATTCACCAGTGTTATTATTTACATAACGCACGCCAGTTTGATTAGCGAACATTTCTAATAATGCACCTTGTCCTTTAGTACACTCATTGTTTAAAATGATTTCCCATTCTTGGCTTAAGCCTTGAACCTGATAAGGAGTAGTAGTGAATTTGGTAGCGAAACGACGAGTTTTAACGAACTGAGATTTACCACGTAGCCTTACATGAGCCACGATATCTAATTCATTATTATCTAATACGTTACGTTTAACGGACGCACTGATAAACTCGACAGTTGAACATACCTCGGTATTAGCGATAAGCTGAATACCGTTAATAGCCATAATCTCTTCGCCAGGTGCGAAAAGACCACCCTTTTTAGCTTCTAATGCATTGAATAAAGCAGCGATGAAGGCATCTTGCTTAACTTCATTGTTTACGAAGTCAGCCCCTAATAAAGAGAACTGAAAAGGGAATTTAAGGTTTTTGTCTACACTATACTCGAAGAAAGTATTAGGATTAATAGTACCAGTACCAGACCCAGCAGTTAATAAAACTGAGTTAGTATAAGCCACTTTCATCATACGACCTTTAGTATGAGCGACCTCACCATTTGATAGCTGAAAACCGAAGTTAGAAGCTACACGGTTAGGTAAATCTGCACAGTCATAGTTGTTTGCTGCACCGCGATTAATAAGTTTAGATACTTTGTTAACATCGTTAACAGTCATCATAACGTTTAGTTCGCGGTTCCAGCCTAGGCCAGTTGCTTCAGCACCTTCGCCGATAGTAACGAATTTGATGTTAGTTTTGTCGCTAGTAGCGATAACACCTCTTCCTAATACGTAGGAAAGAAACTCAGGATTTTGCTTACCACCTTTAATAGTGAAGCTAGGAAAAATAGCATTAGAATGACTAACACTATTACTATAAACTAAGTTATCACGAACGAAGAAACTGATATCATCAGCATCAGGTTTGTGACCGTAGTTATGTTCTGGAGCGAACAGTTTAACAGCTAAGTTTACAGCAGTTTGTGCTTGTTTTTCACTACCACCTAAAGCTTGTAGCGCGAACATGAAAATAGAATGAGCACCGTCTAAAACGATAAACTCTTTACCGATAGTACCGAAACAGCTAGCTTTGTTAGCAGCTAATGTACGAGCACCAGTATTAACTGTAGCGGACTCTAAATTAATAGAGATACCGTTAACAGATACACTAGGACCATTATTAACAGTGTTGAATAGTTTAGCTACTAATTCAGCACGTTCTACAGCAGTTAAATTAACTGTTGCAGCAGCCACTACTGAGAAAAGAATAACGGCGGCATTAACACTAACATCGAAGGATAATGCTCCTTCTACTTCAGTACGGCCACTAACAGATACTTTACCCTGAGCATCTACTCTTTTTAAAGTGTAAAGAGCAGCCACATTAGATTTAGCATTATTAGAAGATTTGCTGAATGCACTACCAGCTTCATAAACTAGAATTGCAGGAACTATAAATCCTAAACGAGCATTAAATTTAGCCACGAAAAGAGCACGCTCAGAAGCAGACTTAGTATTAAGATTATTAACACGAGTCACTTCTTTTGCTATTTGATCAGCAGAATCAGCGGCGAAGTGAACAGGAGTTACTTCTTTGTAGATAATTGAAGCGAATACTTCAGCTAAGGATACACCTTCACCATTAAAGTTTACAGTGCTGTTAGCGATAGTACCGAAGTTAACGATAGCGGAAACATTTGAATTAGTCATTGATTTTCCTCCTAAGGAAATAGTGTTAATAGTGTTAATAGTGTTAATAGTGTGAACAGCAGCCTCAGTTTTATAACTTGATACAGGTGAATTAATTTCAGACATATTAAAATCATCTTCTGCAGCTTGATCTAACATCATATTGATGTCAGCATAATCATCAGAAAATGCGTTACCAGAATTATTTAAAGTAGTCATAATTTTGTTCTTGTTGTTTAGTTATTTGTAGTGTATTAAACCATATAACACTTATTTAACGTTGCAGTTATATATGCAACAAATATACTTAATTAACCCATAACTTATTTTTTGACCTATAAATATATACAGGCAGTTTTAAACAAATTGTAGTTAATTTATGCTGAGTTTTAGAACCCAATAAAGATAATTTGCACCAAAAGGTGTACTTCTTTGGGTAAAATTTCCTTAACGTATTGATTATGTTCCTGTATTTTATCGTTAAGTTTATCAGCAGCCATACTAATCTGAGCATTACTTTGAACACCCAATACATTACGGCTCCATTTAATAATCTCATATTCATTATGTATTTCTTTTAATAAATTTTCTCTATCTATTAAAAGACTATCATAAATTTCTTGATAACTTTCTGACATATTAGTAATCTGTAATATGACTAAAATAAACCATATAACACTTATTTAATATTGCAGTTATATATGCAATAATAAAGGCTGTCTTAACAGCCTTTATTATTTTAATTAATTACCTTTCTTATGTTTTATCTGTTCTTGTAAAGTATTTACTTGTAATTCTAAATCTCTCAGTTTTTTGTCTTGTTCCTTAAATTTAGCATTTTGTTCCTGAAACTTAACATTTTGTTCCTGAAACTTAACATTTTGTTCTTTAATTTCATATAGACTTATTTGAACTAATGTTGAAGGCACTATAGCTAGGATGCCTATTGCTATGGATACCCATAATGCTAAAGAAACATGACCTACTTTTTTATTTAAATCCTCGTACATTTTAAAAAAACTTACATCTCCTTTATCAGTTGAAACAGTTATATCATTGTCTTTAATTGTTAAACCCATAACCTACATACATCCTTTAGTTCTTGTTTATAAGATGATCAGTAAACTTATTTAAAGACGTAGCACAGAACACGTCTATTTAATTTATATTATTGATTTAACATCAACAATTAAAAATCCTTTGTAATCTTTACGTTGAATTTCTTTTTCTATAAGTTGTAAAACTTTATATAAAGATTTAGCTAAATCTGCCTCATCTAAATCTTCCCATAAATCTACATTTTGCATACAGACTACTATAGTATTAGTAATATATAAATGTCTATAACAGTCTTTAAGTTCTTTGTGTTTTTGAACCTTAGTATTTATAAAATTAAGATTATTAGTCCAGTCTATTCCTACTAAATCTTTATCATCTACATCTAATAAATCATCTATACCTAGATACTTATCCAGTTTGTCTTTTACACTCCCATCACAGTAATACTTAGCACTTATGTATCTACCATAATCTATTATTTTTAACTCAGCTAAAGCTAAATCTAAAAAATCTGACATAGTTTTTAAACTATGGTAGTCTAACATTTGTAATCTAAAGTTTTGATACTTTTTACTTTTGTGCATATATTGTTTGGCTGTTAAGATAAAGCCCTCTAAATAATTACCTTCATAATTATTATACATTTGTTATTCTCCTATTAGTGTTATAGTAAATAAATTTTATTATACTTATTTAATGTCGTAATAATAAATACGACAAATTGACTATTGAAGGTTAAATACATCCGCTAAATCTTGAGGTCTACCCACTGCAAGTTTATTCTTAATAAGATCTTGTTTACCTATAAGAAAATATTCCTTTCCGTTATAAATATAAGAAGTTTTATTAACAAGGCAGTCTTTAAATATTATTCCTTTAGCATTTAATAAAATGTCTATACGCAAAGGTTCATTACCTAATTGTATAACCATACGTTTACTTAAATCTTCATTAGATATATTAATATCCGAACCTATAAATTCTTTAAGTACTAAACGTAATTTGTTTAAAGATACTTCGCTTTTATCTATAAAAATATCTAAATCTTTTGTATATCTAGGAAGACTATAAATGGATGTAGCAATACCACCTAAAATTAAATAATCTAACTTGTATTTAGATAATATTGATAGCAGTTCTATCCAATCTGGGTAAAGCTCCAGTTTTATCACATTCTTCATAATGAACCTCATATATTAATTGAGCTAAATAATCTAATCTTTTTTGCGGAGTATCGTAATATTCTAATCGCTCTTGTTTAATTAATTTATCGGCTTCTTCCATATCTTCTTCAGATATAATAGACACAGACCATTTACCGTATTGCTCAGTTTTTATTGTCATAACTTATCTTTAATAACTAACCTCATATTTACCTAAAAGTATTAAAGACTCTAAATCATTGTAATCATTAGGACTATACTTTAATACTACTTGTTTTACTTCTTTAATAATTTCAGCAGAGGCATAACCTAACATTTTTGAACAGTCTGCTAAATCTTGAACTCTACTAGCTTTTAACTTCATGAGTATTAAATAAGGTAAGCTAATAACTTTAATGTGATCATGTAAACAAGTAGTCATTGCCTCCTCTAACCACAATTCTTTAGAATAAATAATATCTAAATCCATATTATTTAAAGTATAAGAAGCTCCTCCTATTAATAAATCATTTTTATAAATAGCACCATGTTTTAATAATTGTTTATGCACATTATAAAAATCACTTTCTCTTAAAAGAATATCTATATCTTTAGTGTATCTAGGCGGCATATAATAACTAGTAGCATGACCTCCTACTAATAAAAAAGGTGAAGATATAAAACTTAATACATCCATCTTAAATTCTCCTTTTGATAATAAATATTTACAGTTCGAGGGTTTAATATTACCTTGTCTTTTAAGAGCCATTTGAATAATTAAATTCATTATCTAATACTCCAATCATTATTATAAGTAACACTAATTACTTTAGCTTTCTTAACTTCTAAACCTTTATTAAAAGCTCTTTTTTTAATTGATTGTTTAAGTTGAGCTTCTAACTTGTAACGAATGGCTCTAACTTTTAAATGAGAAAATGTTGTGTTGAAATAATCCATGATTTTAATCTCTTTGTAGTTATTGTAGTTAATAAAAAATACCTTCTACTTAATGGAGAGAAGGTTTATCCAAGCTAGTTAAATTTTAGAATGATAGATTACAATCTACCCCTGTAATTTTTACATCAGCATTCTGTAGTAATAATATGCATTTATTTAATTCTTTTTGATTAGAATCCATAAGCATAAACCTTTCTTCCATCTTATCGAATCGTTGATCCATCTTATCGAATCGTTGATCTATCTTATCGAATCGTTGATCTATCTTGTCTAAAGTATTATGAATTAAATTTAATTCATGTTGTATACTACCATTTAGTATAGTAATCTCGTTATGTATATCGCTATTTACTATAGCTAATTCATTATGCACAGTTGTGTAACATAAAAGTACTACGAGTGACATAAAAAGCGCGACTAAACCTGCATAAACAGAGTCCAGTTTTTTCTTATCTAAGTCTTTAATATCCATTTGATTTTGTTTAATTAAATTTTCGTAATCTGAGTTTATATTTGAATTAGTCATAGTATACCTATGTTTTTATTGTGTAAGGTAATCAATACACTTATTTAAAGACATTGTAAAAACATGTCTATATTTTTACCTTCTTTGTATACAATTAATTAGTTAAAGAGTATCGCTTCTTTATATATGTAGATACTCCTACGTTTAATTTAAATATTTAATTACATTATTAACATTTATTATTCTTAATAATGTAATACTAATGCCTTTATTATATAAATCTACTTTAGAAACCAAGCAAAATAAAATTCGCCAAAAGCTCCACATTTTTGGGAAACTCCTGCTTAACCTCCATATTGTGTTCCTCAATCTCGACATTAATCTCATTAGCCCTAGCATTCCAATACATACCAGGGTAGAAAGAACGATCTTTGTGTATTGTGATAAACTCTTCATATAAATATTGTCTACGTAAATTTAGTTTTAAATATCTTTCTTCTTGTAGTTTATTCATATTGTAATCTTTTAGATTGAATAGATGACAGAAAGAGTATCACTTATTTATTCACGTAGATACTCATACGTTTAATTTATTATTTAATTGTTATTTGTGGCATAATTAACTTGACGCTCTGTGCCAATACTCCACTTATCCTTATAGGAATATGAAGTGCCGATAACCTCGACTTTTTGGCAGTTTAAGAATGAATCATTATTTAATTTATGATTCATTAAAGTTTTAGTTAATTCTAAAGTACAATAGTTACCTTTACCTTCTACCTTTTCTCCACCTATACGTAAAATAGGAAGATTAGAAAGAATATCTACATAAACATTTACATGATGCAAAGTATCTATAAGACATCCATCTAAATAAATAGATGCAAAAGCAATAGTATAATTAGTTGGACTAGTTTTATCTATTAAATAACCTTTAACAGTTAAAGACTTACCTGCCAATGAAGCAAGCAGTCTATTTCTGTAATCAGTTGTCATAGATTTAACTTTCATAGAAGCGTCTGTAGCTTCTTCCCAACCTAAGTTTTCTATAGAAGATAAGAATTCTCTGTTGGATTTGTTTAATTGATTTAAATTCATAGTAGTTCCTTTTGTAATGTAGTGTAGTGTTTATATTTTTAGTTAAAGTCCAAAAATAATAAAATGACTGTTTAGCTATTTTTGCCTAAGTATAGAATTTAATATTAACAATTCTATAAAGCTAAGTATCTTAATTAGATAATGTAATAACTCTATTTTTAATAGTGCTATAAGAACATATACATAAATGCTTATTCTTTTCTCCGTAAAAGTAGATAATAAGATTATTAAAGCATGTGATTGCTGTTGACAGTATTTGTTCACACTGCCTATTTTTATTAATACATGTGCTTTTAAAAAGAAAATCTTGTTTGATAAGTTTATCATTATATATTAAAATTCTTAATTGTAAATTTATTACATCTAATTGTCTTAATAATTCTAACTTTAAAAACTCATCATTAGTATTAAAATCCCACATAATATTATTCCTTTTAGTTTTTTGTAGTGAATAAAAAATACTTATAGTTAAAGTCCAAAGTATTAAATGACTTTATATTATCTGACGTTTAAATTCTCATCATAAGTAACAAATATTACCTGTGATTTTTTAACCTCTAAACCTTTTTTAGCAGCGCGTCTTTTTATTGAGGCTTTAAGTTGAGCTTGAACACCATAACGAATAGCACGAACTTTTAAGTGACTGAAAGTAGTAGTAAAGTAATCCATGATTTTATTTTCCTTGTTATTAATAATGTTTTGTAAAGACCCCTTGTTTATTCACGCAGGTCTATATGCGTTGTATTTACTATCTAAAAATCTTTAAAATAAACACTAGAATTTTCCAAATACACTCTTGATATAAAGAGTTCGGTTTTACCTTGTAGTTTTCTAATGTAGTTAATTTCAGTAAGTAACTTAAGTACATAGATTCTAATCGACTTTTTGTTAGAATTATTTGCTCTATAGTATACACGTAATATTTTAATAAGAAGTTTGATGTCTTCTTCATACCATTTATTTAAAAACTCTTGTGAATACATATATGTTAACACCTTAATTAAATAGATTAATTAAAATTAGACCCCTTGTTTATTCACGCAGGTCTATATACGTTAAACAAACTATTTTCTATTTTTGGGTATATACCTAAGCAAATCACTTTTCTTTGAGGAAAGAAAATATAAAAAATTAATTAAGGGCATAAAAATATAATTATCTATACCCCTATTTAAAATATCTAAAATTCTATATACACGCATTTTATTTCTTTACTAATATTATTTAATTGTCAATGATAAATTAAAAGCGGCACTAGCTTCTATAAAGGCTTCTTTTAAATCTATATACACTCCCAATCTAATAAGACGCAGAATATATATTTGAGCTTCTATAGAAGGAATAACACCTTTTAACATATAGGTCTGTATTTGAAGAATAATTTTCTCTTCTTTAATAGAAACACCTAATCCTGTAAAGTAATGTATACAGTCATGTACAGTAAAAAAGTCATCTCCCATATCTATTACTTTAGATTCATTAATTTTCATAATAAACATTGCAGATATAACGTATATAGAAATGCCATCGATAATATTTTTGTTGATCATTATTTTAATCCTTTTATAGTGTAAATAGTTTTATATTATACTTATTTATACTCGTAATACTATATACGAGTGATACGCCATTTATATTAACGCGCGGTCCATTTGAATATAAACGCTAACGGCTTTCCCAGAACGACCATAAAAATAAAAGATGCCGTTTTTATCATTACAGTATTCTGCCCACAGAGCTTGTTTGTATAAGACCATAGTTGGACATATTGTACAGTCATAAATCCACCTAGCATTTTGGCTATTTCCCATTTCCATTTGTAAATGGTAATTTTTAATATAGTCTCGTAGCATTTCTTCATAAACTTCTAAAGGTCTTAACATAGTAATTACCTTATTATAAAATATTAAAAAGAAAACACATTACTTATTTATATACGTGAATGTGTACACGTTTGATTTACTATTTAGTTTTAAATATTTATTAATCTTTAAATAGAATCAAATGAATTAATTAACTCTACTAAAGAACATGAATGTTGAATATTTAATTCATACAGACCTGCGAGAGCTTCTGTAACTACTTTATACTTACGTTCTATTGCAGCAGCTTGACCCCTAGCTACAAAGGCGTCACTGGAAATAGTTTGTAATTCTAAAGCTTTACGATTAGATAAAAGACGAAGGTCGTTGTTAAAAGAAGTAGTCATGTTTAAATTAGTCATTGTATTAGTATCCTATTTGTAATTAGTGTAGTGTGTTAATAAGTAATACTTTTAGTTAAAGCCCAAAAGTATAAAAGGCCATATAATGTTATTGAACTTTATATTTTAACACTGCTAACTCTACTTTTAATTGAGTTAACTCAGTATTTAAAGTTTTATTTATTTCTTTAATTTCTTGATTTTGATCTTTAATTTCTTGATTTTGATCTTTAATTTCTTGATTTTGATCTTTAATTTCTTGATTTTGATTATTAACAGTATTATTAATATTCATAATTGAAACCGCATATATTAAAGTTAGTATTGTTAATATAGTGCTTATAAATACACTTAAATTAGATTTACTTAATTTATCATCCATTGTTTTTAAAATATCACTAAGATATATATTTTCGTTATCTATTATAAATTGTATGTCTGATGCTACCAGAGTTATGCCACCATCTTTTCTTAATTTATTTTCCTTGCTTTTAAAACGACGTAATATTGTATTTAGATTTATCATAATTTGAATCCTTGTTAATTAGTGTATAGTGATAAATAATTATTTTTAGTTAGAGTCCAAAAATAATAAAATGACTTATATTTTAAAAGAATTTTAAGTATACAGATACAGTACCCATAAAAATCTGTTTAAAAGAGATGGACTTTTTCCTTTGGATTTTTCTAATCTTGTTAAGTTCGCACAGATTGTTACTAATTGTAACTTTTTCTTTCTGCGATAAAAGAATACCGCTATTGTAAGCTTTATCCATAACTTGTATAATTTCTTTAAGATAGTATTCATGCGCTAATAATAGTTGGTCATATAATAACTTAGAGTATATTGTTTAATACATCTAAGATTGACTGACCTTCTTTAAAAGGTAAATAGTAAACAGGTCCATTCTGTCGAATAAATGGCTCAGATATATATTCTGTTTCTCTAAGAAATATCTTGAAAGTTTCCCAGAATTTATCCCAGTCCTTAGAAGAATTGCTACTAAGGTACTCATTGTACGCATACGTAACATTGTCTTTATATCTTTTAATTTCATTTTCTTTCCATATGTCCATGTGTATCTCCTTTATTGTAGTGAATTAAAAAAGATATATTTTTAGTTAAAGTCCAAAAATAATAAAATGACTATAATATTTAGATAGAATCGAATGAATTAATTAATTCTATAAGTGAACATGAATGCTGAATATTTAAATCATATAATCCTTGTAAAGCCTCTATAACTACTTTATATTTACGCTCGATAGTTGCCTGTTGTCCGCGAGCTATAAACGCGTCTGTAGAAAGATTTTGTAGTTCGATTGCTTTACGATTATTTAATAAACGAATGTCATTGTTAAAAGCAGTATTGTTAGTAGTCATTAATTTAATTCCTTTTTTGTGTATAGTGTATTAATCAGTAAAAATGTATACCCCTTATTTAATGTTGAAGATATAAATTCAACAATGTGTATATTATCTAATATTTAAAGATTCATCATAAGTAACAAATATTACTTTAGATAATTTAACTTCTAAACCTTTTAGGAAGGCACGTTTTTGAATAGAAGATTTTAATTCAGCTTGAAGTCTATATTTAATCGCACGAACTTTTAAATGAGAAAATGTAGTAGTAAAGTAATCTATTGTTTTATCCTCTAGATAATGTTTATATTGTTTAAAGTAACCACATACCACTTATTTTTCTACGTAAGTATGTATACGTTAAGTTAATTATTTAAATAAAGAGTTAATAAATTTATTAACTCTTAAAGCATTTGTCATAGAATTAGTTATATTAATACTTATAGACAAATACATAAGACACCATAAGTGCCGTATACTCTGAGGGCATTTGTGCTCTAACTTTTTCATTATGCTTTCTAGCCCTGTCATTAGACATATCCATAAGTCGAATAGGATCATACACAATAGCGCTATTGTGTTTCTCAGTGCGATTATAATTACTGTTAAATTTAAAACCATTTTCTATATCTTGTTTTTCTTTTAACAGCTTATCATAAAGCTCTTGTTCTTTATTATTCATGGTTAGTGTTAGCGTTAGTGTTAGTGTTATTAATTAAAGTACTCTGTGTAAAAAGAAATTAATATTTCTAAAGTTTCAGAGTCAATATTTGATAAAGCATTACTAATTTGATCAGGAGATACATTTAATAACATAGAATTAGTAGTGTAGTCTTGACCTCCTAAAATCATTTCAGTGGCTAATACTATAGGTTCACATGCTTCTTCAGGAGCGGCATTTAGATAAGTGTGAAGAGCATCGTGAAACACAAAATACAAATTAGTATCTTGACAGGCAGTACCTTCTAGTTCAATACCAGTGTGAGCGTAATCTTGTCTTAATTTCAAAGCAGCTTGATATATGTTCATTGTAGTTATCCTTTTTGTAGTGTTAATTAAAGTGAATAAATCAGTCTAAAGAGATGTCCCCACCTTCTTCAATTAAATCTTTATAAGATTCTGTTAATGCGGCACAATGTTGTTTAGCAGGGTAATTTTTACCACAGTGCGCACAATCTGTAACTATACCTAATACTAATACTCCTATAGGAACATTTAAACTATTCCCACATTTACATTTAGTATTAATCATTCTAGGCATTTTATTATTTAACTCAGTGTAAGTCTTTCCTTCAAAAGTAATTGTAGTTTTCATTAGAATTCTCCTTGTTGTTTATTGTTATATAGTGTTAATCAAAAATTAAATCATACAGCCACGAAGATCAGCATAAGGATCTACTTCTACTTCTACTTTTGTAACAGTAATTTTAGTAGCAACTTTAATAGTATTAGTATCATAAGCGGTATCCCAAGCTTGAGTACTAATACCAACAGTGCGTAATTTATTACTAGCTTTATATTTAGCAGCAGAACGAATCATTGATTGAGAATGGTTAAAGTTTGACATTGTTTTAATTTCCTATTGTTTTAATAATTAGTAAATATAACTACTTATTTAAAGTCTTGAGTTACACAAGACTATTTAACCATTTAATTAAAAAAGAAAGAAGCAGCTTGACTTAGCTCAATAAGTACATCTACTTCAAGAAGACTAATAAGAAGCTCTACTCTCTCAGTTAAATATATAGAACAACCTAAACCAGCAAGAGTATTAACACAATTAAGTACCAACTCTTCTTCTTCTAATGAAACACCTAAACCTAAATAAGCATGGATGGCATCATGTAGTATAGCTTCATCAGTAGTAACAGGATCTAAATCTTTGTGCGATGCATGAAATTCTTGAATCAATTCTAATGTAGTAGTTGAAAACATAGTAATATACCTTTTGTAGTGTTGTTAATTATTAAAATGGATAATTAGAGACAAGTGCTTGTTTAACTTCTGCGTATACACCTTTTTGTTTAAGACGAATAATGTATACTTGTGCTTTAACAGAAGGAACAATGTTTGAAACAAAATAATTTTGAATCTCACGAACAATTACTTCATCTACTTCTGAAAGACTAAGACCTGTAAATACATGAATACAATCATGAGCAGCAAGATAAGCATTGCGACGATACTTAAGATTGTTATCAAAACAAAAACGCTCGGCAATAGTAAAAATTGATACGTTGTTAATAGTGGTAGTCATTATTTTAATATCCTTTGTAGTGTTTATATAAAGTGAATAATAGTACACTTATTTATACATGAAGTACTGTATTCATGTTTATTATCTAAGAGATACTTAAACTATTTAAATACTCTTTAGTTATATGATTAAACCGTTCATCCTTAGCATATACAGCCTGTCTAGCTATATCTAATAATTGCAGAATTAAACCTTGTCTATATATTGCATTTTTACTTAAATCATTTTTTAATTTTTGAATAGAGTATTTATTATTAATATATTCGTATATAGAGTACTGATTATTAACTATAATATCTAATATAAAAGAGTCGTCATTCTTTATTATCGTAATATTATTTAATAATAAATAATTAACTAAATTTAACGCGCCGTTTGTCATAATGCTTGCTGTTATTTTGCCTACGTCCATTTAATTATACCTCGTCTATATATTTTAAAAGTGTTTTGTAATATTTGCATGAGGGCAGGGGGGCCACCTAACACACTATATATAAGACATTTTATCCCTACAATAAAATTTACTTTCTATATGCGTTGTAATACAATACAAAATATATATATATATATATATATATGCAAAATATATTAAAAACAATACAAAATATACAGATAAAAACAATAAATTACAAATCCCATATATAGTGTATAGGTAATTTAAACAATTATGTT
>JACCDV010171738.1_pt1 | contig 16918 bp, 16 predicted proteins | sample 7446131 | NCBI WGS metagenome assembly JACCDV01 (sample SAMN15323448, study PRJNA562643) | freshwater metagenome | isolation source: river surface water | place: USA:Blue River Watershed | collected 2017-08-17 | reverse complement strand
GGTCTCATGATAGATAGGCGATGAGCCGCTGCTTCTCTTTTAGCCCCATGATGTATTTGATAGGGCCAGTGGGGTAAAAATGAATAGAGAAGTCCTTATCCTGTATAGAGATACACTTCCATGTTACCGCCTGAGCTATGGATAAGTATCGCATTGGCGGCAGGAGAAGACGTAGATGAGCACACGTTCAATGCACTGGTGAGGGCTGTGCCGAGTCTTGGCAGATGGACTATCGCGGGCCATAATGGAGACATCGGGGGCCGCCGATTGGACCTCATGATCATGTTCGGATATAGCATCGTATGCGAACGCACGACGAGTGAGGATCTTAAACGTTGGTATAAGAATGGACTATTGCACCGGAACGATCAGCCTGCTATCGTCGGTGTGGTTACGTGCTGTTGGTATTATCATGGGGCCCGACATAGGCGTGATGGACCAGCTGTACAGACCGGCTCTTATTGGTTTATGTGGTTACAACATGGGGCGCATCATAGGGACGATGGACCCTCTAGTATGTATGATACCTCGTGCGTCAGCTGGTGTAAGAATGGAATGTCTCATCGTGATGTGATGCCTGCTGTTATATATGTTGCCGGGGAGATGGTGTGGTATCGAGATGGTCTCATGATAGATAGGAGATGAGCCGTTGTTCCACTTTTTTGTACTACAATAAAAGAGACTGCGCGCCATAGTATATAGCGATGCCGTTACCCACGTTGATGATCAAGGGCAAACTAGCGCCCCCTGACGGGGATCAGAAGCGCAAGCGGGAGTTGGATGAGTGGGTGCCTGTTGAGTACATTACTGAGTGGTTTAGGTCTAGGTTGAGCAAGGTCGGTATAGAGAACCGAGTCCTCATATTGAAGTCCGAGACTGCATCGGGCAAGAGCACTGCCCTGCCCCCGGAGATATACAAGTCACTGGTCATGGGGCGAAGTGACGCGGGCATCATATGTACCCAACCACGCGTCATGACGGCCATAGAGAACGTGATGGAGATGCTCAAGCACTACAGCAAGATCCTCCGACTGGGGGATACGATAGGCTGGAGTACCAAGTTCAATAAGCTCCGAATGACCTCTGTGGGCCTCTTGTCGGCCACCATAGGGACACTGGCACAGCAGCTGAGGACCCTCACTGATGAAGAGTTAATAACCAAATACAGATATATCTTGATCGACGAGACCCACGAGCGGGACCTTCAGACGGACATGACTATATACATGCTCAAGAACCTGTTGATGCGCAACCAGAACAACATCAATTGCCCCTTCGTGGTCCTGATGAGCGCCACGTTCGATCCACAGAGCTTCCTTGATTACTTCGGTGTACCACTGTTGACCAACTTCATATGGTGTGTGGGGGAGACCGCTGGCTTCGATGAGATGTGGGATTGGAACGATGGGCGCACTGTCAATAACTACCCACAAGCCGCAGCGCAGGTGGTAGAGCGTATCATACGCGCGGCCCCAGGAGAGGACTCGGCGCGGGCTGATATCCTCATTTTCTTGCCCGGGGCGGCAGAGTTCAAGGAGACTGAGCGGTGGCTAGTGAAGCTCAACGAGCGGCTCGCCGGGGAGGATCAGCGCCTAGTCTTCTCTCCGTTGCAGATCGAGAGTATCGCAGTGCAGACTCGTAATAGGGACTTCATGTGGACCATATATGTGCCGGTGTCCGAACAGGAGGTGAAGATAGGGGGCACGACTTATGTGCCAACTAGGCGGGTTATCATGTCGACTAACGTGGCCGAGACGGGCCTCACTCTCGATAATCTCAAGTACGTGATCGACGCTGGGTTCAACAGAGAGATTGAGTATAATCCGGTGCTGGGCATCAGAGGACTCATCACTAAGCCCGCCCCCAAGTCTCGTATTAAACAACGAAAGGGCCGCGCGGGGCGCAAGTTCAGAGGCGTGTTCTACCCCTTGTATCCGCGATTTATACATGACAAGCTGCCTGACTTGCAGTTCCCACAGATACTCATCGAGGACATATCGGCCATCATGATGGATATCGTGGGCGAACAGTTGAAGGTCAAGCGGTTGGCCGGGGATCATGACCCGCAGTTCTCTGTGGCCGACATCGACATGATAGACGTGCCCTCGCCGGATGCTCTGGCCGCGTGTGTTGAGAAACTGTATACACTCGGGCTGATCACGATGAAGGCACCCAAGTGGAGCCAGGACTTGGATGAACTGTTGGCAGAGTCATCAACAAGTGAACGTTCACTTGTTGATGACTCTGGCCCGGGGCTCCGGTTCGGCATATCGAAGCTTGGGGCGTTAGCTGGGCGGCTCTCTATGATGGCCCCAGAGTCCGCCAGGATGATACTATCGGCCTACTACTGGGACTGCTCTGTGCTCGATATGATCACCATTGCAGCTTATCTGAGCCTTGATGGTAAGAACTTCGTACATAAGAACGAAGCGGCCGCTTCAGGGCCTCCACCAGTGGCTTATATCAATTGGCAAGCAGTGTACAAGGACGGGCTACCGAGCTTCTTCGGGGCAAAAAACATGTTGTTCAAGGTGCGCCTGTTGATACTCGACGACTTCATCCACGGTGCCATCCTACTGAACGCAATCAAGTACGTTCTCTCGTCCGCTGAGCCTAAGCGAGCGATCAACGCTCTGAGGTCATGGTGTGACTCTAACAGTATATCCTATAAGGCTTGTATAGACCTCATTAGGGCCCGCGACGAGATCATTGATCAGTTCATCGGGGCAGGGCTCGACGTGTTTGCAGGTGAACGGCACTCGATCAGCAACACGTCCGATCATGATTTCATGACCGTCATCACCAAGATCAAGCACTGTATATATGACGGCTACCGCAATAACCTCCTAGTGCGGCATGGGACCGAGTATAGGACCACTAACGGTGTGCGAGTGGTCAACCCTAAGATGTTCCAGGAGAACGAGAAGAGAATGGCCGAGGAGAGGGCGCTGGGGTTTGCGCTGAAGACCATGCCGAACGTGGTCGTATATAGGGAGCTGTCGCTCAAATACAATAGGAAGACCTCAGTGTACGACGTGGTAGTTGATCGTGTGTCAACGATGGACGGGTTCGTGTCGATCGACCCTGATTTCAGTATATAGAGAGGTGATGTACCCCGTAGTATATACAATACGATGGGCATACGTAACCTCATGAAGTTCATCAAGGAGTTCGCCCCTGGGGCCATGGAGCGTGCCTCACTAGCGGACTTGCGGGGCCTAAGAGTCGCCCTGGATGCCTCTATATTCGTATACCAGTGGCATCATGTAGAGAGGACGTGGGGGGCCCGTGATGTAAATGATAAGTACACTCATCATATTCGCGGGGCCTTCGCATTAGTGGCCGCGTTGGTCGCCGTTGGGGCCATACCTGTGTTCGTGTTCGACGGCCCACCGCCTGCATGTAAGGCCGCTGCGTTGGCCAAACGAGAGCCAGCCGCAAGGGTACCGAGAGAGGTGTTTGAGGGGGTAATGGAGCTACTCAGACTAATGAAAATCCCCATAGTTGTGGCTGCTGGAGAGGCAGAGGCGCAGGCCGCATGGTTGGCTAAGGGCGGCTTTGTGGACATTGTGGCGACTGAGGATACTGACGCTATTGTATTTGGAGCACCTAGAGTAGCGCGCGGCCTTAGCGCGACAGGAGCGGCCCTAGTGATCGTCGATCGGGCCAAGCTTATCACCGAGAGTGCCCTCGGCGAGACGTCGTTTGTGGACTTATGTATACTCTTGGGCAGTGACTACACGGGCACCTTGCCTGGTATTGGTTATAAACGAGCCATTGCTCTCATAAAAAAGCATGGCAGCATCGAGAAGGTCATGGATGATGTACCGAAGGTATTCCCATGCATTGCGATGCATGGAGAATGCGGTGAACTCATCGACTTCGATTATGCGGCCGCGAGGGCCGAGTTTGATGCGCCTGTTGTTGACATTATGGCCGGCCATAGGTTCACGGTAGGTGTGCTCGATGTGGCTGAACAAGAGGCCCTGAGAGCCTTCCTCGTGGGCCAATATGGAGTGAGCATGAAGCGGGTCAGTAAGTACCTCGAGGGCCGCCTGTAAGACCGTGATATAGCGCGTTGTATAGCCGGCCCCACGGCCTGCCACTCAGTGTATTACCGCCTGCTTAATCGGCGTACTTGCAGTGGGATTCGCCGCTCGTTGTTTGGTCCACGCTGGCGAGCCATGCATCCAATACACGGCGATCCAAGTCGCCCTCCAGAACACCCTCTAGTACAGGTGATGGGTTAACAGACTCCTTCAACGTACTGATCTCGAGGTCTTTATTGGCCAGCTGTTCTCTGAGGGAGACTATCTCATTGGTCAATAACGTGATCGTGTTGACGTTCTCTTCGGCCCTGTTGCATACTAGGTCGAGTTGCCTTTGAATGTCCCCCATCTTCTCTATCGCGTGATCGAAGACCTCAGGGAAGTGCTTTGGTGGGGCGGTAGGAGAGCCACAAGTGAGGGTGATGTAGTAGCCCAGGTTGTTTAGAACAGGGGCCCTTGACTTGCTGACCCAGCCGCGATCGACTCTCTCCCCGATGTGCCACAACGTGTACTTGACCCGGGTCAACGAGGAGAATGACAGTGGATCGTTGATTGACACAATGAGTGAGCCAGGGGGGTTCTTGATGGCCTCGCTTATGTGTGGCAGTGTGGTCGGAGTGTCCGTCTTCTTCTCCGTGTATATGCCAACGAAGTTGCCTAGCATGGCCACCTCCTTGGCCAACCACTCCTCCATATTGAAGTCCGCAGGGTACACCCCATGGTGGTCTATCTTCGGCTCACCTTGCAGAGGCCTAGCGGGCTCAATGGGTTTTTGAAGGAGGAACGATACTATCGTGATTGTGTTCATGTATATACATTAGAGTCTCTATTTTTGTTGGTAAATATATAGTAAATGGACAGACTGGTCAACTACTACCTGCTGTGCACCATCCGCATGGGCACCAAATCACATGTCGTCACTGCATTGAAAGGGGAGGACATAGAGGCTGTTTTCACCAAAAAAGAGGTGTGTCTCTACCTGCGGCGAGTGGGTGATCATTACATGGCAAGAGAGGTTGTAATAGGGGGCAATCAGGGGCATGAGTTACCTCTGGGGCGCACGGGGGGCAGTCGACGTCCCATCATAGTGGTGGACTAGGGGCGCGCGATAGGGGAGACTGTTAGAGGACTGCTCAAGCGCCAACAAGCCCCCTAACAGGTCTTCTACACAGCGGCACCATAGTCGGCCCCTGTCCCTCTGATTGGTTCATTGTGGGGACGTTTCATGATCCTTTCATATGTCCTACGAGCGTACGTTCCGACGTGTGGGTGTGCGCCTATCATCCGCCTGATGACCTCTGCGTACTGCTGGTCACCGGTTGCAAAGTACACGTACCAGAGGCACATGATCAGTTCTGTTGTTGGCTCCACGCGTATTCTCCTTAGCGCTCGCTCTATCTCCGGGACCCACTCCCTGATGGCTTGCTTGGTCATCTCATTTGGATAATCAGGGTGTGCCATGTACACGCCCCATAGCCAGAACTTAACGTGTCTACCTTTTATGCTTATGAGCGCTTGAGAGGCCCGTGCGACGCGTTCATAGTCGGCCTTGTTAGGGTCTGTGTGGAACTGCTGCATGATGTCCGTTAACTCGCCCAGAGAGCCTCCATTGACGCGTGTGGAGAGCGCCGCCGAGTTGGACTCCATGTAATCGAGGGTGGGGATAAAGTATATCAGTATGATGACGAGGACAACGACGACCATAGTGATCTCCATGAAGTTCTTGAACAGGATGTCTGTGGTCAATGGGGCAGGCGATGGTCCTGCGAATATCTCGTATGTCAGGGGGTCCATTGACACTCTTAGAGTATATTATTAACCAGATCAACAAACTCTAAGTCGATTTGCTCAGTAGATGCCTCGCGCGGCTGCCTATAGTGCATCGGTGGGAAGGTCAGAGGGTCTTCTCGTTGTTCAGGCCTATTGTCCTTCGGGGGGATACTCGGCGGTGTCCAACTGGGTATATTGTCGGCCCGTCTTGGCGGCTGCGTCAGGTGTTCCTCTCCGGCCATCAGAGGGTCCTCTGGGCGGTCCTTGATGCGGTGGCCCACGAGGAATACAACGGTACACGTGCGGCGTTCCAGTGATTGAGCTATGCGCGAGTTCTCCATCTGTGCCTGTATCTCCGGCACAGTCTGGGCGGACTTCTGTCGGATGTTCTGATCATACCAACTCGTATACTTCGTGGACAACGTAGACATACTCACTGGCTCAGCGCCGGGCGACTTCACGATCATCTGTGTAATGAACTTGTTTAGGGCGTCTTGGCGGTTACGGAACTCCTCTGTCTCGTATGCTATGGTCGGCACAGGGACTGTTGATAGGTCGCCATGGTATACTGACTGATATATGGAGTAGTAGTGTGTCATGATCGATAACATGGCCTGACGGTAGACTGGGTCGTTCGCGTACTGGTCTATGAAGCGACGATCCTCTTTTTTCTCATAAGGGTTATCGGGCTGCGGGTCCCTACAGAACTTAACCTTATTCTTGTAGTAGTATATGCGCCTCCATGTTCCGTGGTCGGTAGTGTCTACAACGAAGTCGAAGTTACTGAAGCAGATGGGGTTAGAGGTGTTCCTGAAGTTGCCCTGCTTTGAATACATCTCGCGGCCCGATTGCCATTGAGGGGTCACCATCATCTTAATACGGCCTGTGTTAAGCAGCTCCGATTTGTTGAACTCATCGATGTAGAAGTACCTCTTGTCCTTCTGCTGCATTTGGGCCGAGTTGGCGTTCTCGCTGCGTTCGAGGGGGGCCGTGATGAGAGACGATTTACCACTAGCACAGTACATATGCCCGAGGGCGTTGTGGATCATCTTGGCGAAGAAGCTCTTGCCGTTCTGTCCGCCCCCAACGAGTAGAGTGAGTATACATGATGACTCTCTGTTGTCTAGGCCGGTGGCCGCGTGAATCATCATGAAGTTGAACACATCTGGCTCCGGGAAGATGTCGCGGAAGGCCTGCAGCAGAGTGGCCGTGGGTGGGTCATTGGCGTCAAATGGTACATAATCAATCTCAGTGTACTTACTGATGCGGTACTCATGGAACCCCTTGATGAGCTGCGGCTCGACCCCTATTTTAAGGATGCCATTGCCTACCCCGATGATGTCCTCGTACGAGTCAAGCTCATCAGAGAAGCCCCTACGTCGGAACCTGTACTGTGATTGAGTGATGACCCCATTCTGATAACCTGAGTTACCTAGCCGGGTCGTCGAGGAGAACAATGCCTTACCTACTCCATTCCAATAAGTAGCCTCTTCCTTCTCTTTCGCGTTATCCTTCCTCATCTTGATATCGTCAGAGACCTGCGAGTACACCTTAGGTAGATGATCAGAGATGAATAGGTGCATGTTGTCGGGGGTCAGTTCCTTGCGCCACTTGTACACTTCTCCCTTCTTCATGAACTGACCTGGAGTGACGAACTCGTACCAACAGTACCCAGAGCGGCCGGTCATGTCATTTATCCCCACGTCCACTGCGTATTTATCTCCACACATAGCAAAGCATACATCGGCGGCCGGGGCGTGTTCTAAGTGGCCGCCGTTAGCGTATACATGCTTCCTCAGTATCTCTCCGTAGTAGGTCTTCTTGGTCTCCGCAAAGGTTGCCGGTGATGACGTCTTGGCCCAGTATATAATTGAGCCCAGAGTCACTGGGGCCTTGCCAGTCTTGTGGTTCAAGGCCTCTCTCCATACCGTCTCAAATGCAGCCGCTGACCAGGCCGTAGGGCGCCGCTTGGAGAACTCTCGTGCGATGGTTTTATAGTCCTCCGTGGTGCCGCAATGGGCAACCGCGCATACCACTTTGAACCACGCATCGTAGTCCTCTACGAAGGTCGGCCCTAGTAGTCGTAGCAATTGACTGATATAGCGAGCTCTGGGGTTATTGATGTTGACTATAGAGAGATCCTCGTCGTCACGACGCAGCTCTTCATCCTGGAAGATGCCGGGCTCGTGCTTCTCCGATAGTGTTTGTATCACAGTCTCATACTGCGGTCTAACGTTGTATTTGCGTTTGGTAAGCCATGTGGCCGCACCGGAGAACGTAGGCATGTAGAACGCAAGTGACAGTTCGTATACCATGTTGCACGGCGGGACCTTATCGAGTGGTACCAGTGAGCGGTCCGACTCAGTCTCTCCAACGTGGAACGTGATGCGGAACACATGAGTCAGCCCATAGGCCACCTTGCCCGGCTTAGAGCAGCCGAAGAAGTGAACTGGGTTACAAGCTGAGCCGTTGTCCAGCATCTTATCTGGGGGGAATGGGCCATCTATATCTCTGAACGACAGCTTGAGGATGTTGCGGCTCAGTATCTCCTTCAACAAAAAACGCTTGGCTCCCTTCGTGATTTGCAGCTCGGGGATCAGTATATGGAACCCATCCTTATACCACGTACCCTCGGGCAGCGACTTGTTGTTAAGTTCGGGTACCACTGAGGGCTTGCGGATGTAGAAGATATGGAAGACTAGCTCGTCATTCTTGGTGGAGTGCTCTTCGTAGTTGAGACAATCGATCAACAGTTTACATAGGTGCCGCGTTAGGTTGACGAAGTGCTGCTCAGTGATCTGTTGTTCCTTACTCGTTTGATAGCGGTCGAAGTCTATCATGATGCCCGAGTGTTGATATTGGGCGGACTCTTGGCGCTCTAGGTAGTGCACCATGCGGCCGTCTAGACGACACTGATTGAGGGCCTGGAAGAGCTCCTCGAGGTGTGTCTCGGGCACGTTATATGTGCGCTTGGCCTGAGAGTCTATGATGTTCGTCTGCTGGTTGTGCTTCTCTGTTATAAACTGGTTAGTAGTGAAGAACATGTTGAGGTTCCTGATGCTTCTACTCACGTTCTTTTGGGCGATCTCCTCAACGCGGCACTCGTATGTATCATCGTAATCAGCGGTCTCAAATACCTTGCCAGAATGCTCCATTTGTTATGATCAGCCTACTTTGGTATGCTGTATCATATGCGAACCACTTTAATAGAGAAAAAATATAGGTCGTGCGCTGCGAGACGTGCGGCTGTGTCTACCACTAGAGTTCGGTCAGGGCGTCCAATGATATGTCTTCATCCCTGATTGGTTTGCCGGTAAGGCAGTCCACGTTGTTGTATATGTCCACCTTGACGAGCTTTAAGCGATGGTCACCGCGCGCCCCTGCTTTGAACACCAACTCGAGGACTCTGGGCGACTCTTCGAAGTTCCTCAGCCATCTGAACGCGGATGAGGTGGTCAAGTGTAGGTCATGTGCGTAGTACTGTTGGGCCGCCAAGGTGACTACCTGGCCGTTTAATAGGGCCCCAACGATGGGCGACTGAGTCTTCTTCATGTAGAACTTGAGGATAGCAATGTACACTAGGCGTTTGACTCGTTGGGCCATGATTATGGTCTCGATGAAGGCATGGCCTAGCCAATGCAGGATCACAGCAATGTATGGTATGAACACGTTGATGATGATATCGAGTGTATCTATGCGGCGGTGCATGGGCGAGGGCCTTGTATATGTAAGTATAGCGGCGATGGGTTCAATTATAAAATTGAATGGGAGGCGTGGTATTCTATATATAGAGAGCTACCATGAGCGACGAAGCAGACTACTCGGAGAGCGATGAACATGATGAGAACTTCCCTATCGTGGCGAAGAAGGTAGCCAGTGAATCTGATGAGGGAAGTGAGTCGGAGAACGCGGAGCCGGTAGAAGAGGAAGAGGGTGAAGAGGTGGGCCCGGAGTCCATCAATGTATCTAACAACGCGATAGTCATTGTCGTGGTCGCGAAGGATAAAAGGCGGACGTCGAACAAGATGACCTCGTTCGAGTACACTGAGGCGATATCGATACGGGCACAGCAGATAGCCACCTATAATAACTGCCAAGTCGACATATCGGGCCTCACATCGCCCATTGATATGGCCGAACGAGAGCTCCTCATGGGCAAGAACCCGCTTACTCTGCGGCGGACAGTGGGCTTCCTTAGGGGCGAGTCAGGGGTCATCAAACAGTACGTTGAGGATTGGGACGTAGAGGAGTTGCAGCTGCCTTCCAACATCATTAACCCAGCTACCATAGGGAAAAAATCAACGTGAGTGGTTCATGGGCCTACGCCCCACTCATTTTTTGGCCCTTGACTTGTCGGCCATGTGTTCGCTGTGGGACGCCAGGTAGCCGCACTCGCAAGTGTACATCGTGGTCATGTTCTCGCCCACCTGAAACATGGTCATATAGTCTATCCCGCATTTAGGACAGTCGTCCATTATCTTGTTACCGGCAGGATCAAATGCCGCCTGACTCATGAACACCTCGTGCGTCTGGTCGTTGCCCGTCTTCATACTTCCCTCGGCCATGAGGGTGTCATCCGGGCCACCATCCTTCGTGAGTTGGCAGTTGCAGACAAACAGTATGGTTCCATCGGCCTTGGCCGTCTTCTTCATCATCGAGCCGCACTCGTCACAGAAGATCATAACAAACCTATATACTCATGGTATCATCTTCAATTTTGAATGTATATGAGTCCTGTGGCGGACTGGCGGTGTGTCATGGGGCCGGCTATGGGGCCGCTACATAGGGGGGCTCTACGGCGGGCTATGCGACCCTCTACTATGCGCGCTGATCGGGCGGCCCCTAGTCGGCAGGTGGGACCTCAGCCTGTGGCTCCGCGGCGAGTGCCTTCTTGGCCGAGATGATGATCCTTGAGTTCTGGTTGACGTCCTCAAGCGTTATGCTCTTGAGGATCGCCTTGTTGTCGGCTGATGGTCGAGCGGCATATGCTACAGTAGCATAGACAGGTTGTGCGGCATTCGAGAACGCGTTCTGAATGAAGGTGTTCTTGGCGATGCCCTGGAATCGTGGGTTGTCTTGAGTGTCGGCCGTTACAACCTGTACGAAGTGTAGCTTCTTGTCCTTCTGTGCGATGAGGTCGTTCATGCTTCCACGGGGGACAATGGTGGCCCAACCGCATGCCGTGTATTTACTAATAACATCGGCCACAGGGTCACATGTGGGCTTACTGGGGGCGGTCTTACGTCTCTTTGGCGGTTGATCAGTCATGTGTATCTACGTGAGCATCCATTCTTCAAAATCAAGAACGTCCCGCTCTTGTTGCTCGTACTTCGAGGTGAGGGCCTCGATGGTAGGTGATTCATCTGTACGGCGCATCCTCACCCACTCATCCATCACGTAGTGCTGTGGCAGATCGAACTTCTTACGGAGCTCCAACTCCTTATCTACGGAGAGCAGTGGGCCCCATGTATCATAGTCCTCAATGTCCCACTTCATATCGTTGTTATGGTTAAACACGTCGACGATCTGGATGGCGTTCTCGATGATATCCGCGGGGTCCATCACGTTGTCGGCGAACAGTTCTCTGATGATGGTCAGGTTGGGCCATTCCAGTTCATCCACGGACGTGACCTTACGGTCGATCAGGGCCTGCATGTTGTCCACAAATAAGGTCTCGGAGCGTGCAATTATGGCTTTCAATAGCTTATGGGCGCCAGGAGCTATCTTGACCTGCTCTGTAACGAACGTATTGTCGAGGGCGAACATAGCTAGCACATTGCTCATGATAACGAAGGTGTCGACCACGGTTATCGCCTTGAAGACCAAAGGGAAGTTAGTGAGGATCAGCCCCTCGATTTGGTCTCGGTACTTAGATACGAACTTGGGGAAGTAGTTGTAAATCAGTTGCAGTACTCGCAATCGCTGCTCTATGAAGTACATCTCGGCATACCTTGGGCCGAACTCATGCTCGAGACGGGTACTGTCGCCGACGACCGCGCGCGAGAAGTCGATGATCATGGAGAATAGGCCGGTATGCGGGAATACATAGCACTGCTGCCCCACGATATACAGAACGCTCGCCTCTATGATAACCTTGTCTTTGGCCATCATGGTGTATAGAGGGAATATCGTGGCGTTGTTCATGTGTATATCCCCATGTATTATGCCTATCTTGCTGTTCATGCAATAGAAGGCGTATATGAACTCGAACATGTGGCGGGAGAACGTGCTTATATCAGTGAACGTTCTGATGTATCCTTGGTTGAAATCAGGGGTGGTTTGAGTGTGGTTTACGATGGTCGGCAAGTCCCGCATAGTCCGCCCCACGTATTCTGAAGTGACGCATACAGCAAGGTCCGTCAGCTTGATGTCGGAGTCCGCGTAGATGATCGAGCGGTGTATACTCTTTGAAAGTCTGAAGAACTTGCTAGAGATGGCCCCTTCATCTCTATCGGCCTTCACGTAGTTGAACTTGTCGAGGTCCTGTAGTTGCCGCGAGATATCCGATGCGACGGCCGAGTGTGTGTACTTCTCGTGCATGGCTAGGTTCTCGAATAGGCCGCCATGGGCGTTCTGTATATAGAACCAGTTGTTGATGAATGGGAACGACGGGGAAATCAGGTTAAGGACCAGGTTGGACGTGAGGTTAGCTATGTATATCTCGCGCCATACATTGAAGTTGATGTCGTCAGTCTTCACGGCCTCAATCGCAGAGAGAGGAGTGATCTTCTGGCCGCAGCTCATGTCATTCAAGTTGTAATCCGACTCATCGGGATCTATCTTAAATGAGGCACATCGCGAGACCATTGCCATATACCTTGAGCGAGTCATTGTCTTGACGATCTCGTTGAAGATGGGTATGTCGTCAGCTTGGTAGATGATCTGTTGATATGCCGGGGACATATGGTTCTCCGCGATCTTCTCGTGGATATTGAAGAAGTCATGCGCCCAACACATGACGAATAGCTTGATGGGGAGTCTCTGATTATCGATGAACTCGTTCACCTTGTCCTCACCAACAGCACATCCTATGGGGAAGAACGAGTCGACTTGGAAGGTGAGTCTAGCGGCCTTCATCTTCTGGACCACTAGGGCCTCTATCTTGGCGAATACATCAGCGTACTTAACGAACAGTCGCTCGAACTGTAACCAGACGATTACGCGGCGGCGGTACTCCCCATCTTGCGACTTGAAGGTCGGCCCATGGCAGACGAATCGAGGACGTAGGGCCGACGGGGTTGTATCTCCTTGTTCGCACTGGAAGTATACATACGCATATATGCTGCTGATGCCGTCTAAGGTCACCTTGAGGCACACCGCAAGGACGTCTGTTTTGCCTATCGCATAGGCATACTTGAGCAGTTGGATGTTGGTTACCAGTCTGTTCTTATGGCCCCACATCTGCATGGGGAAGTTGTTTAATAGTCTAGTGAGCCGACCATCCCCAACGACGTCGAGGCTCAGGGCCCTATTGTATTCTACGATGTAGTACCCACGAATAGCTGCTAGGTACTCTTGGTATTTATCGTTATCGGACGCCATCGGCTTGCCTTATCTCTATAGGGAGAGGTAATCCCCTTCAAATAAAATTGAATCCAGAGGCTCAAACAGTATACAACCCGAGATCATCACACGTATTGAAGATGTCGTCAACTCCACCAAGGACAGATGAAACTGGCGGTACTGTTATCGTCATCGAGAGGTTCAATATGTGTTCAGCCTTGCCAGCTATAGAGCGAGCTATGGTGGACGACGTGATTGGCATACGAGTGGTGGTTCAAGGGTCGCTTCGGCAAGCCCTATAAGTCCTTTTTTTAAAATTGAATCCATATTGGTCATAAGTACTTGTTTGAGCCCTTAAAGCCATGAGAGTCATGTTTGTTGGAGAAGGTGGAACAGCCGCACCTGTAGTCTCCATAGGGAGGTAACGCAACTTTCCCCTATATATCATCACGTGGCCAGCTATGAACGTGTCATGGTGCCCACGCATGTGTTTTTTGCCTATAAGAGGCGTATGTGCGGTGTATTGTATATGCCGCCCATAGTATATACAATACACCGCACACATGTCTGCTCCACGCAAACCACCGATCATCCGCAAGAGGACCATTGGCGGCCCCGAGCCTGCCTCAAGGGATCCACACCCGGAGCCACCACGGCTCACTAGCAAATCGACCCCGCCGACGGTCGTTGTGCCGGCCAAGGAGAGGCCTATGGTGGCCATAGGCGATGGGTCCGGCGAGGCGCTCCATCATTACACTGACGATGATATCAGTAGGTTGACTGCTGAGGGGTATATCGTGATACACCGAGGACTATGGGACTACCTGCCGACAGGTTGTCATATACGATATATAAGGAAGGACACTGGCGAGGGGCTGACCCGGGCCCAGCGATTTAGGAGTGGTGGGTATGTCAAGGGGCGCAAGCTGGGAGAGTCAGGACAGAAGATGATACTGTTGGGGAAGTGTCCATATAAGGGTACAACCCCAGAGGATCGCAAGTGGTACTCTATCGCGCAGGACTCCATAGAGACCTTGTGGAAGCAGTATGATAGGCTCGCGTTCATTGAGATTCACCTTATATACAACTCACTGGCCCAGAAAAAACAACAGATAGAGGACCTAGTCGCGAGGGTGGAGAGACTGGAACGTCGAGCTAAATGAACTTAAAGACGTGGCTACTCCGACTATACAGTGTTGATATACGCGAAGTGCCATGAGCTGCGAGAACGTTCAAACGACAGAGAAGCACAGGGTCAGGTGCCCAACGTGTAACCGCGAGTATACTATACAGAAGCTTACTCATGTCTGTAACCCTATACTCCCGTGCGACCTCAAGGGCAACGTCAGGTATGTAGAGAGATACATTGATGTGGAAGAGCCTCACGGCCCAAGCCGAGTACCACGAGTGGAGTGTAATCTATGCGAAGAGCTAACCGTTAAGCAGAACACGCCGCAGAAGAACAAGTGCCCAGCGTGCGGCTATGTGGGGTTCTATGTGGCCGACGAGGGGAAGCTCTGCCCGGTATGCCGCATAGTCCCCCCTGAGAAGCCAAAGAAGACGCCTAAGGCGCCTAAGACGTCGGACGTTGGGGCGGCGTTGGTGGTCCCACAGTTGCCCTCTATACAGCTACTCCCAACTGTGGTGGCTACAGGCGCAGATCCAAGTAAAGGTCAATGTGTCAGTATACATATAGATGGGTGGCACGTGGTCAATGTATTGTCTGGTATATGGTGTCCGGGACACTGGGAGTTCGAGTTCAGTCAGATCGCGGGACAGGCTGATGGGGCGACATGGAGCCGACTTGAAGAGTCCTATAGAGAGGGCATGCAATCGCTCTCGGAGTGGCTCGTTCAGTTGCGGCAGTCGTACTCTATAAAGTGGTCCTTTGGGAGCGATATAGGGGCTAAACTGTGGTTATGGTACCTCTGGACTCTGTATGGGGACAACAGGACGGAGCTCGGATACTCGCCGTAAGGAGAGCATTGCGTAGCGTATACTAAGCACGCTGCGTAACGCTCTATGGTCTATTTTTTGTGTTTAACTCTGCCGCCCATAGGTAAACACATATGGATATACTGGATAAGCTGTTGTTCAATCTCAACACAATTGCCAGTGTACCGAGGGGCAAACGCCTCAATACAGCTAAAGAGTTCATTATGATTGAAGACGATGGGCCATTGCAGGGCCTTTGGAGGTGGAAGAGAGCAGACTCTCGTGGCCGCACTGTCCACGTCGTGTGTAACGAGGTCCGTACTCTCATTACCATTGCGGACCACATGTTGGAGAACATTGCCGCGGGTCCCCGGCCCATCGAGAGTAGTGAGGGTCGCCACATAGACAACCTCAAGAGAATACGTGGGGCGTTGGTGTTCGCTGGCGTTGGCATCAGTAACATATGCCATACATACGACTCTGATACTAATGTATCTGGCCACCTGCAGCCAGTGATAATCGAGATGCAAGCCTGTGCGAGCCGCATTGCCACCGCCCTGTCGGCCCTAAGTATACCGCTAGACTAGTATTTGAAGCTCGAGGCCATGAACGCTTGATTAGCTCTGCGGGCACAGCACTTGTTATAAGTGGTGATATCAGGGGGTACTCCCATGTATCTAAACCTGAGGCTCTCTATCTCATCTGACATGTGTCCGAACTCAGAGTCGCACGCGAACATGATGTGTACTGTGGGGCTGGCCGCTTGGTCGGCGTCGATGTGCCCACCGCCGGTGAGCAGTTTGGGTTGTTGAGAGCGGGATTTGAAGTGTTTTATATTGGCGTCGTCACGGTCCATGTTCCTATATATACGGGCGCAGACAAAAAAAGAGAAGGAGTGTAATGAGTGGTGGAGCAGTGAATACATGACGAACACTCATCGCGCACTCACTGCTCCACCACTCATTACACTCCTTCTCTTACCCCTCGTTGCCCTTAGGTGGGGGCGTCGTGCTCACGCGAGATGCACGTGAAATACATGTCCAAGTACCTCTTGTCAACTATGAAGTTAGATACTATGCTGTACCCATCCGCATTCATCGCGTTGATGTCGCAGTGCTCTCTGATGTAGGCCGCTAGACGCACTGCTAGTGTACTAAGGGGCGGTAGTGAGACCACCTGATCTATCGTCTTGCGATTGAGTTGGCACATGACCTTAGTGATCAGCGACTGGAATATAGAGTCATACCTCTTGAACTCCGTAATGAACTGTGGGAACAGGTCTATGAACACACGCTTGTCGGCCGACAAGTAGGCCCTCAAGACCGCGTAGTTACATCTGTTTTGGGCATTGATGTTGGGGGCTAGGTGCCCCTTTGGCAGGTTGTATAGCAGGCCCCTGATCTTCTTGAGGAGTTCGGACTCAAGCACTATGTCGGGGCGCGATTGGTCCTTTGACTTAAGTATATAGCCATAGTGTATGTCGGGCTTGTTGGTTGCTCTAGTAGTCATGTAGCGGGTCATGGCGGCTGCGTTTTTTGCGGTGAGATGATTGAGCAGGGCCTTTGGAGGTAGTGTTGGGAGACCATTCGAAGGGTATTGCAGTGGTAGGCCAATGTCAGTGTCTGTGTGGATACTGTCGGGGCGGCATGTGTTGAGCATAG
>JACCDV010380520.1_pt1 | contig 16927 bp, 42 predicted proteins | sample 7446131 | NCBI WGS metagenome assembly JACCDV01 (sample SAMN15323448, study PRJNA562643) | freshwater metagenome | isolation source: river surface water | place: USA:Blue River Watershed | collected 2017-08-17 | reverse complement strand
GTGCGATAAAGAATCATCAGCTAGGGAGATGGCGATGAGCAAGGCAAAGATCTCGGAAACGGTTCGCGCAAAGGTTCTGGCTCGTGACGGCTACATCTGCCGCGCTTGCGGATACGGCGGTTCGGCAAACCATGCCTTTGCTCTGGACTGCGACCACATCATCGCTGAAGTGAACGGCGGCAAGGCAACGGCTGACAATCTGCAATGCCTTTGCAAAGGCTGCAATCTTGCCAAAACTGGCAATAACTGGGAATTTGCCAAGCGCACCGAGTCGGTCGCGGAGTCGGTCTGGGCCGTGAATCAGCGTATCGTGTCGGTCGCCTTCACCGTCGGGCTGAAGGAAGGATCGGTCGGGAAAACCCTGAAGCGGCTGAAATAAGCCGCTCGCAGTTAGTTTTCGACCATAGTTATAATTTGGTGTAAAATCAATGAGTTAGGCAAGGTCGCGCCCCCGTCAGTAACCAGTTGAAAAGTAAGGAAACTTTCTACTTGCAGACACCTCTCGAATCGGTGTAATGTAAATCATCAGCAAAGGAGATGCAGATGTTCAAGCGCGTAGTTGTCTTTGATCTGGATGAAACGATCATCGACTCGGCTCACAGAACGCCGAATAAACCGGATGGGACTCTGGATCTCGACCGTTACTTTGCTCTCAAGAATCGGGAAAGCATTTTCCGCGATACGCTGCTGCCTTTGGCTCGCACGTTCAAGGCGCTTGACCGTTCGGAAAACTATGTTGTAATCTGCACGGCTCGTGCAATGAATCAGGATGATTACGATTTTCTCGCCGCTCATGGGCTTGACGCTCACAAAATTCTGTGCCGTCCGCTTGACGGTTCGGAGAATCATGTAAAGGATGCCAAGCTAAAGCGCCGCAAGATTCAGCGGTTGCGGAATCTGCGTCAATTTGCTGGCCTTCCGGTTGTAATGTTTGACGATGCGAAACCTGTAGTTGCAGAAATGCGCCGCATCGGTGTTGCCTGCCTTAACGCAATCAAAGTCAATCGCAAGCTGAAAGGGGCTTGACATGGATAAAGTTCGGTTCTGCATGGAAATGATTCGCACCTTCGTGCCTGTCGCCATTCTAGGCATTCAAATTCTCCTTCTAACTCAATGAGTTAGGAGGGGCGGCGCCCCCGAGGCTAACTCGTTGATATTGCACAACATTTTCTGCTTGATTGCCTGCACGAATCATCGTATAACAAATCATACCAGATAGGAGAACATCATGGCCCTCGACCTCGACGCTCTGAAAGCAGAATTCGCCGCTCGCGGCGGCAAGGCAACGGTGGTCGCGCAGGGGATGCGGGCAATCGAGAGCGACCGCACGATCTACCGTGCGATGCGCGAGGGCAAGCGTGCGGCGGCTGACGCCGTTGTGGCATCGGCCAAGGCCGAGTCGCGTCATGAGACGATGATCGGCGCGTATCATGCCGCCCGTGCGATGGGCTGGTCCTATGAGGCGGCGATGGAATATGGAGCAACGGCGGTCGATTGATCGCCACACAAGGAATCCGCTATGTTTGGAATTATCGGAACTATCGGCGTTATCTGTCAAATGGCAATGCTGTCACTTGGCTTTGACACAAAAATTGCGCTGCTGTTTGGATTGGTTGCCTGTGCTGCATGGCTCGGACACTCAATGATGAACAAAGATCGTAGCTTGTTTGTTACAAATGTTGTCGTCGCAGGCTTCGCGGTCTTCGGATTAGTCAATTAAATCAAGCCCTTAGGAGGGGCGGCGCCCCGCGACCCAAGCCATTGATAATACACACTTTTTTAGTTGCTTGACACCTACACCGAATCGCGCTACAAAGATCTCACCGAAGCAAGGAGAGACGGTCATGGAAGGTAACTATCGTTTCACGTGGGAAGCTGTCGCGGCCAGCGGCCTTATCGAAGGCAAATACGAGCAAACCATCCACGCAAAGCATCTTGCGGATGCGTGCGACTACTTCACCTACCATCACGGCAATCTGTCGCCTGATGAAAACGGGGTCTGCCTCGTCATTACAAGCATTGCATGGCAACCGCTGTAATATTTCAACTTTCTTGAAAGGAAACAAACATGAAACTTCTTCTTCTCTCCCTGCCTCTGGTTCTGGTCGCTTGTGTCAAACCTGAGTGCGTGGTATATGTAAACGGTAAACCGGTATACGATCAATGCTATCCGATTAACGACTCGGACGATAATGATGGCCCAGCTATCAGCGTTCCCGCGCCAGATGACAACGATCATCCAGATGACGACCACGGCGATGATAACGGAAATGGCAGCCACAGCCATGACGATAGCAACGGCGATAACAGCGATTGACAATCGCAGCGAATCACGCTATAAAGAATCATCAACAGCGGAGAGATGAAATGGCTACGTTCAAGATCGTTTGGAAAATCATCGACGGTGACCTGCATGAGCAGGAGTTCCGTGGCTATGAGCAAGAGATCGACGCTGTAGACGACTGGATGGAACATCACAACATTGACATGGAAGAAATCGAATATATCCATGTCAATGAAGTAACAAGTTAAAAACCGAAAAAGGAGTAATAAAATGTCCCCTCGCCTATGGGTAGGAATCTTTGGTGCCGTTCTGTTCTTGGCGGCAATCACCTTTAGCATTTGGTCGCACTTCGCAACCATGACAACCGTATCTGGACTCATCATCCAAGATAAAGAACGAGTTGTCACAGGAACAGGAGCCGACCAAACTTCAAAGTATCTAATCTTTACAGATCAAGAAACCTTTGAAAACGTAGATTCTTGGCTGGCTCTGAAGTTTAATTCTTCAGATGTATATGGCAGCATCGTAGAAGGATCTACTTGTGAATTTACAGTGACAGGATTTCGAGTGCCATTTCTGTCTTGGTATCGTAATATTTTGACTGCCACATGTACATAGTAAAAGCCTGCCAATTCAAATAGTTGGCAGGCCGGGCGCCCAAGACCATAAGTTGTTGTTATCTAACATGAACTTTAAGCTTGCTCAATGCCCGCGAATCAGATATAAATAATTTATCGAAAGGAAATAACGGGCGCGTGGCGAAAAGGTAAACGCAGAGGACTTAAAATCCTTAAGCTGTCGGTTCGAGTCCGACCGTGCCTACCAATATATTCCCGTAGCTCAATTGGTTAGAGCGGAGCGCTCATAACGCTTAGGTTGGGGGTTCGAGTCCCTCCGGGAATACCAATTACTCTGTCGTTCATAAAAATATATCGTCAAACTAAAATAATAATTTGACACTTGGAGGTTCGTCAGATATACTAGACTAACAAAGGAGAAAACACATGTCTCACACGAGCACCGGACTATTGGTGCTAGCGTTGACCCTGATCGGTTTTACTGCCAATGCGAAAACGTATAGCGAAAAACAACTCAACTGCTTAGCACAGAATATATACCACGAATCTAGAGGTGAGCCCATTCAAGGGCAACTAGCTGTAGGATTTGTAACACTAAATAGAATTGAAGATGTAAACTTCCCAGATACTATTTGTGCCGTGGTATACCAACAAGGACAGTTTAGCTGGACAAAGCGAAACCCTCCAATACACGAACAAGAAGCTTGGACATTAGCGATGAATATTGCAGAGCAAGCTATATATCTACACCAAGAGGGAAAAGATAATACAGGAGGAGCCGTATACTTTGATGGCGGACACGCTCCACAGTCTTATCACACAAAGAAAACAGTTAGAATAGGAAATCACTCATTTTATCAATGAGTTAACAGCTAGGGCGCCCCGTGTCCTAGCTGTTTGATTTTAAAGCATAAATTGTAGTTGACACAGAACATCGAATCACGTATACCAGAACAAGAGCAAGGAGATAGCTATGAGCAAACTAGACTTTCGCAAACTGGAGCCTGTCGGAAAATGCTCGAACTGCGGCATTAATTGCTGGAGTGAGACAAACAACGAACCTGCTATCTGGCCTTGTGGAGTGCCGGGGTGCCCATACCCCCACAAACCTCAAAAGCCGTTTGAACGCTCGGTGGTTGGATCTAGCCTGAGCATGATCGTATACAACGGGAGCTAACATGCAAGCCTATACCCGCACAAACTGTCAAGTTGCCTATAACGCGGGAAGAGATATGTATCTGAAGGGGTGGGAGAAATCCTGCCCCTATACTAAAGGACATATCTATGCCAGATGCTGGTATCGTGGCTGGTATGATGCAGAACGAAAAAACCCTAAGATTTCAAGCGGTTAGGACCCGCAGCGCCCCCGCCGCTAACCCATTGATTTTAAACGAAACTTTGTGCTTGTCAGTCGCTCACGAATCACGTATAAAGACTGTATTGAAGAAGCCAACACGCAAAGGAGAAAGCAATGGCTGACGCGAAAACCTCGAAAGTGAACTACACCGAAGCTATGGTTGAAACCATGCTCAACATGTATGCCGAACTGGGCAATGAGGGGCTTGACGAAATTGCAGACAAGCTGCAACGTCCCGTCCGCTCGATTCGCTCGAAGCTTGTCCGTGAAGGCGTTTACGTCGCCGCGGAAAAGCCCAAGGCTGCGAAGCGCGAAGAAGGTCCGACTAAGAAGGAGCTTCTGAATCAGCTTGAGTCGCTGGTTGCCTTCGACGTGTCGGGTCTGATGGGTGCGACGAAAGAAGCCATCGCGCATGTTATTGCGCTGGCTGAGTCGCAGGCTGACGCTCCGGCGGAAGATACCGACGAATCGGTTGAAGCCGCTGCCTGACGAATCGGTGGGGCTGCAAGGCCCCACCACTTTGGCCCGCGCATGGTGCCGCCCTGTCAAGGAAGCTGCGACTACTTGACAACTTCGCAGAGGGGGTGTGTGGTTCAAGTCCACAGCGGGTCAGCTCACCAAAAACCCTTTGATTTCAAGGGGTTAGGGGGCGGGGCGCCCGGTCGGCTAACCCATTGAAAACAAAGCATTCTTTCCTGTTGCAACGCTATGCGAATCATGGCATACATAATCATCGGCAAGAGAAAGGAACCTGCCATGAAATTCTACACCGCTGGCAAAATCTGGCACGCTGACAAATTCAAGAAACTGCGTGACGAACTGCAACTGCCCGTTCAGGCGCGTTGGATCGACCTGGGTCAAGATGACCCTATCGTCACGCATAACAAATCGCTTCTGTGGCAAATGTGCTACGAAGATGTGCGCGACTCGGACTTTGTGCTGCTCTACTCGGAAGATGAATCCGAAGAACAGCGTGGTGCGCTGGTTGAGATTGGTATGGCCTACGGCATGGGTAAGCCCGTGTATGCTGTCGGCAAGTGCCGCTCGATCAAACCGAATGCCATTTCGGATGTGGCATTTACGCACCACCACCTTTGGACTTGGTTGGATACTGACAACCTGACCAAAGGTGCTTTCTACGCTATCGCTTCTCAACTTGGCCGCCGTGGCCGTGAAACTCTGCAAAAGGTCGCTTAAAATGCCGTATATCCTCGAAACTGATCGTGAAGTTATCGAGCAAGATCTGATTGATGTTGGATTGGATTGGACTCCTGATAACGCCGGAGAACTAAACTTTGTAGTCTCCACGTTTATTGCTAATTACATTCGCGCTAATGGGCTGAAATACGCCAACGTGAATGAAATGATTGGCGCGTTGGAATGCGCTAAAATGGAACTGAACCGAGTTATTATCGGTCCGTATGAGGATATTAAAATCCGCGAAAACGGGCCGGTATATCAAGGTATTCTGCCTTCAACGGAATACTGAAAAAACCCTTGCCAATCAATAGGTTGGCAGGGGCGGCGCCACACACTTTAACTACTTGAAAACTAAAGAAAAAATAGTTCTTGCAATGGTTCGCATGAAATGCGATAAGAGGATAACACAGGAGAGAATCATGGCTACAGAAATCAAATACCGTCTGCTTTGCGTGACTGGACCCGACACCAGTTATCAGGTTAGCGGATTTTTCAATTCTGAAATGGTTGCTAAAAACCATGCGCTGAATATCAAGGACCGTGAAGAGCAGCAATATAAAATAGAATCGATTGTTACCACAACTTCGATTCTAGATCTTTTCACTGTTCCTGCACACATTCCAACTCTTGATGAGATTGCAGAAGATATTATCACGATGTCGGACGGCTCATTCTCTGTCGAATGGGGCGAAGATTATTCAGCACTGTCGCTTGAGGATCAAGCAAAGGTCGACGACATGGTCTGGCAAGAGATAGATTCTTGTGCTTGCTGCGGCTGGCATTTTAATAACAATCACTTGAGCAGTCACGATAATGCTGACGGGCAGGTGTGTGACAGTTGTTACAATGAGTTGGAAGAAGCAGAAGAGGATGAAGAAGACTATTAAAATCAGGCACTTAGGTGCCGCAGCGCCCCCGCGCCCAAGTCATTGATTTTAAACGATTTTTTTGTGCTTGCAATGCCCCGCGAATCATGCGATACAGAATGCACGGAAGCAGAGAAAAAAGGATACTGCGTGATGGCTAAGGCCCCGACCCTGTTCGTTGTTACGGACATTGAAACGACTATGAAAAAGCGCATCGCGTTCGATGTGGCATGGAAAACTATTGACAAGCGCGGGCGTGAGTATGGGCGCGGCTCGTATGTGATTCGCGAGGCTTTCCGGCATGATGTGCCGTTCTTCGCTGAAAAGCTCGGCCACTACTTTGACGACGCCTATAGCAAGCTGATTCAGCCTGCGGATGTGCTGGCCGTTCGCGCCGAATATAACCGCCAGATTGCAGAAATGCAACAGGCGGGCCACCGAGTCATCTGCGCGGCTTACAATTCCGCCTTTGATTTCAAATACTTGCCCGAAACTGTCTCGACTCTGACGGGCGGCAAAGTCACGCGCTGGCTGGATCACCGCGTGGAACTGCTTGACATTTGGGATTTCTGGGGCGAGTCGGTTCCGCAACATTTTGGCACGGTCGCGAATCCTAGCGCATCGGGCCGATTCGTTTCGACCTCGGCTGAGGAAGCATATCGTTACGAGTTTGTCAATGCCGCTTTTGTGGAGCGTCATATCGCGTGGTCGGACGTTGAAATCGAATCGGACATTTTGGTCAAGGCGCTGTCGCGCAAGAAAAAAATGCCGGTTGTCAAGTCCCCCAAGGAACTTGCTGGTGCGGTGTGGAAAAAAATCAACACCCGACTCGGCATCGACGGCAAGGCACCTTTGGTGCGCGGTGTCAAGCCTGAATTGGAGGCGGTGGGGGCGTAAGCCCCCATCTTTTTCTCAACAAAATCAACCACTTAGCGGGCCGGGCGCCCCCGCGGCTAAGTGTTTGATTTCATTACGTTTTTTGTGCGATCTGAACCCCATTTTGTGCGTGTCAAGGCAAAAATTACTCTTGCTCACAGCCCGCGAATCGCGTATACATATCTCACTGAAGCGAAACAGCCAACAAGAGGAGATTTCAAATGGCTGAACCGAAAGTGAACTACACCGAGTCGATGGTCGAGCGGATGCTTGCCATGTATGCCGAACTCGGCAACGAAGGCATCGAGGCTATCGCTGCCGAACTCCAGCGTCCGGTCCGGTCGGTCCGGTCCAAGCTGGTGCGCGAGGGCGTGTATGTCGCGCCTGAGAAGGCCCCGAAGGCCGCCAAGGTTGAGGGTCCGTCCAAAAAGGAACTGGTCGCGGAACTGGAGTCGCTGGTCGATTTCCCCGTGGACGGTTTCATGGGCGCTACCAAGGAAGCGATTGCCCATGTGATCGCGCTGGCGCAGGCGGTGAAAGCCGCCTGAGCCTAACCCGTGGCGAGTGTCAAGCCCCTGCCGAAAGGTGGGGGCTTTTTTGTTGCATTTAAGACACGGAAATTATGCAGCAATATCAAGCACTTAGCGGGCGGGGCGCGGTATGATGTAACTCATTGAAAACTAACAGTTCTTTGCTCTTGCAACCCGTAGCGAATCACGCTATACATAATGTAACAAAGGAGATGACAATGAACCGCTTCGAAGAATCAAAAGCTGACACGCTCAATCGTTTGCCTGCGCTGCGCTTTATGAACGCAATTGGTATGATTGCTTGGCGCGATGATCGTTACGGCGGAGCCGAACAGCGGTTACGTATGGTTCATCCACTTTCTTGGCTTTGGATGATTGCTATGGTGTTGTTTGCCGTTGTTATGCACGGCGTGGTTGAGGTCTGGAAAGAACTGAAAACACTCTGGCGAGACCAGTGCGTGTGGTGGTGATATGAAAATTCTCTTGGACGAAGGCCCGCACATCCTTACCTGGAATCATACTGGCGAGATAACAGTGTATGGGCCTTTTAAATCTATACGCGCTGCTACTATCTGGGGGAATACTTGGGAGAAGCAAGAGAACTCCACTAAATGGGAACTGATCACAGACCCTAGGATTAGTGTGGCAAAACCTAGTTAAAACAAGGGGTTAGCCACCCCGGCGCCCCGTCGTCTAACTTATTGATAATACCCATAAACTTTCCTCTTGCACTGTCCTCATGATTCGGTCTATAGTTAATCATCAAGAAAGGAAATTAGATGGAAGCTCCCCATGTCTACGTTGTTCACTACGAAGGCCGTGACGTTGAATGCTACGGTCAACTGGAAGACGATAGCAATTTCAACGTTGTCTGCGACGATGAATGCGATGATGATGTTTGGTGTGATGGCGATCCTGCTGGCGGATCATTTACCACTTGGGAAGATGTGGTAAAGACTCTGCAACCTCACTTCAACTCTGATATTCTTGAAATCTCTGCTGTATAGGAGGAGCGATGAACGAAAAATCTGCACTTGACGAGGCGCTGATCGCCTCACGCATCAAAGCTGCTGCTATTGTTACAAAACTGCAACAAAGCGGCGCACACTGGATCTTTACTGCAAAACCGGAGAAAAGCAAATGAGCAAACTTTACACTTTTAGTATGCCTTTTCATGGGCGCATGGACGCATGGGTTGAAGCTGAATCGGAAGAAGAGGCTTTTGAACTTATTCGCAAGGGCGAATGGGAAGATTCAGATGAACAGACTTTTGAATCTGAACCTGACAAAGCTGTGTTGATTTTGACAGAGGAACTGGATAGCGACGGAAAGGTTATCGAATAAAAACAAGGGGTTAGCAGCCCCGGCGCCCCGTAGCCTAAGCCCCTGAAATCACAGCATTCTTTGCTCTTGCAACACGCAACGAATCATCCTATACATAATCATCGAAAGGAAAAGACATGGACATGACTTACGACGAATACATCGAGTTCATCAATCACCTGTTCATGCAGGAGTTTGTTGACTTCGACTACCATTTCCGCGATACTGAATCCACTGTCGAATCACTCACCATCATCTGAAAGGGAAACTGATGACTACCTATACCGTAATCTGGCGCGACAACGGCGATGACTTTATGATGACCCCGGTGAATACCGCAGTCGAGCCTGAAGAGATGACCTATACCGATTGGGTGCTTCTGGCTGGTGAAGTCGAGTATGCCGACTGGGATGAGGCTGACCGGGTGGCTGCGCTTGCAGATCTGCTTGATGGATATGACCTGCTGGATGTGCTGGTCGGTGAACCGCAATCTGCGCTTGTGTGAGGTGAATTATGTATGTGTTGCTCTACGTTGATATCAATAACGAACCTGGCTATATTCAAGGAACCGTTGAGGAAATCAACACACGGTTGCGAACTCTCTGGATGAATGGCGACATTGACCGCGACGAATGGGAATATCGTTCTCCGTGGCAACTGCTTGGCATTGAGGATGGAGGCTTGACTCCGATTGAGCGTGTTGAGTGCTCGCATACTCCATACTTCGAGGTGCACTAAGAAAAAACCCTGTATGTTCAAGGACATACAGGGCATGGCGCCCCTAGCGTTAACGCATTGATAACGCTAGGATATTTTACTGACTTCGTGTTTTAAGCCAATCTTCAAATTCCCGCAGAATACCCCGGTTCTTGAGGTCGATACGGATACGGCTTGCGCTTGCGACCAACGCTTGATAGATCAGAGCAGGCACAACTATAGCAGCAGTGATCGGCCAGAACACAGCCATTGCAATAGCAAAAGCTAAACTCTTGTAATCATCAAAGTCGGAGGTATTAGCAATGATCATTAGCACAACCACAGCAAAAGTCCACCACGCAACCGCAGAAACAACGATAAGCACGTCCATGATTTATCCTCTCAATAAGCCAGATACTCAATGCCGATAATAGCATTGCGGTTAAGATTGTATTTCTCAATATGCTGTTCAGCCGCTGCTACCGCATCAAACAGCGTATCGCCGCTTACACGAAAACCAATTCCGCCACTATAACGAACAAACCACTGAGTCATATCATTCTCCTATAGCCAGAAAAGAGAAGCCTACTCAACACCCGCAGGATGGCCATCCCTACAGCGCGTGTTTACCGACCCAGTATCATCCGTGCAAGCCGCCCGTATGAAGGGTGGAGGCGGTGCAGTCTGTCGCGGCATCGGCTAGGCTTCTCTTTACTGCCTACTCAATCTTTATACGTGATTCTCAGGCACTGAGCAAGCCTAAAATAACCGTGGTATAGCAAAGGGTTAGCGGGTGTGGGGCCCCGCCACCCAAGCAATTGATTTCTCACACTTTTTCCACCCACCGGTCAACCCCGCGCAACTTCGTTGCGGACCATAACCCGTTGATTTCATTAGCGTTTCCACCGGCGGTAGAATCAGACGCGTATACGCGTCTGCGCCAGTAGCGTTTTGGCAAGTAGAAAGTAAATTTTAAATCGGGGATTCGCACAAGTACGATTTAGATTCAAAGTCCTCAAACGGCCGCGCAACTTCGTTGCGGCGGTGACGGCGCCAGTAGCAAACCTGCAAGTAGAAAGTTAATGCGAATCGCGGGATTTAGTCAAGTACAAATTCAATTCGAAGTCCCCAGAGCCTCGCAACTACGTTGCGCGGACAGCAGATACTAAAAAACCCGCTAGAAGATCTAGCGGGCATTTTCATATCACGAATCACCCTAAACCGGGTTATAAAACGAAGTTTTATGGGGTCTGCTTAAATTTTAGGCGAAATATTCTAATTTAAAAAAGTTTTACTAGAAAAATAAAAGAAATAGCTGAAAAATGAGCGATTAGACCTAATAAAACGAGATTCCGGTTGAGTCGGGCAGCGATGCGGCACTCCGTGCCGACCAATTCTACTAAAATAGGTACTAAAATTCTAGATAGAGTTCTGACGTCAACTAGAAGAAAATTTTGAGCAGAGTCCTACTGCTAAAAATTAAATAACGATAGCAGCCCGTGTAACTTCGTTACGACCCGTATTCCACTACGTGGAATTGCAGTAGCAACTTCGTTGCACTGGGCTGCTAGGACGCACTAAAACTACGTTTTATCACATTGCGGGTGTTCAATTACATTGTGGCCTGTCCGCCGGAATAAGTCTAAGCTTTGGTTCTCACTTTCTCGAACCAGCAATTAGTGAATTCCGGGCATCTGACTCAATCTCTCCGCTTGATTGGCAGATAATAGTTACTGAGAGCGCTTCGCTCCCGCTACGCGCTCCACACCTTCTAACCATCATCTGCTAGGACTTATCTTCTTTATATCTAGCTCTTTCATACCTTCAATAGTACACCCATTTTGTTTCATTTTCAAGTACCTATCTTCTAAAATCTTAGGGTTTGCCACCATTTATTTTTATTTCAATTTTACACCTGGGGTATAGTATGTTAAAGTATTATAGGAGGAAAGACATGACCGCAATTATTATTACTTATTTATTACAACTACTAGGTGCTGTAGTAATGGCTCTAATTAGTTATTTGGCTGCTCGTTTTACACAAAAACTAAACCTAGAGATAGAAGCTCGTCACCGTACCGCTCTGCATAGTGCTATTGTTAGTGGAATAGCTAGTGCCTTAGCTATGGGACTAAAAGATGAAGAAGCTAAGCGTGCTGCTCTAGAATACGTTACTATCAGTGTGCCCGACGCACTCCGTGCGTTAGCACCTAAGCCTGAAGTGCTAGCAGCGCTAATTACTAGCAAGTTAAAATGAAAGAAACCGGGAGCTAAAACTCCCGGTTTTTTACTAAGAAACCTATTCTCGGTGTGTTTAAATAGTCGAGAGCACTATCATAACTCTCTACGAATTGGTATCCCGGCCTGCTCGTCTGCTCGCCCAGCCACACAGGTATCAACTCATCGTAAAGTGGATCTGGACTAGTTCTAAGATGTACTTCTATTATACGATCCTCTATAAACTCTATGTTTAGTGGAATGTTTGGTAGCCACGTGGGAATATCAAATACTCTATCTACACGAGACCAGCTCTTAAACCTACTTAAGTTATCTATATCTCGTTCTGCCCGGTACGCCGTCTGACATCCGTCAGAAACGCTAACACTATATTGATCGCCACTAAACCACTCACACCAGAAATATCCTGGTTCAACACCGCTGTGGTCTCCCGCCTCTATTAGCTGACGTCTAGCTCCTACACCCATACCTAAGAGGTTATATATCGGTCTAACACAGTAGTAATCTGTACGAGTGGGAGGTACTCCTCCTGGACCGCAATCATAACCTAATCTCATACTGAGTTCTAGTTTGTTGTATAGATACCTGTGCTCCGGGTATACTAGCCAAGCGTCAGCATCTTCCAATTACTCTACAGCCTTTTGAGTCTCTGCTAGTAGTGGGTCTGGAACTAGACCGTACTGTGCGAGGGCTCCACCATCACCTGCCATGTCATCACTTACAAAGAACTGTATATACTCTCTGAGGCCTGGAATTACATCAAGGTGAGCAGTTTTTACATAAAAGTATAGTGGACGACTAACAGGATAATCACCGCTGCTAATGGTCTCTACACTTGGAACTACGCCGTTAATTGTGGACACTTCTAGACGATCAGTATTATTTTGGTAAAAGCTCAATCCGAAAACACCTAGTGCGGTTGGGTTAGCATCTAGACGTGAAAGTGTTTCAGTATAGTCACCGTCAATATCTACGGCTACGCCGTCTGTACGAACACTGTGACAAGCCTTCTTTTGGTCGTCGTCAAGCTGCTCAACACCTAGAACCTCTTTACATCCAGTTTCCATAACTTTTACGTCGAACACTTCACGTGTTCCGTGCTTTGTTCCTGGAATAAATGCAAGGATTTCAATCTCTGGCAGAGAGGAATCTACATCACTCCATAGCTTTGCCTCGGAGCTAGCGTGTAGTGCGCTATAAATCTGTGTTGGGGTTAGATCATCAATGTTTAGTTGGTCAATATTGCTGGCAAATACGATTCCATCATAACCTATACGAACTTCTTGTACTTTACCGATAGTTGCCTCACACGCAGCCCACTCATCGTCTTTCATTTTAGAGCTGCTGTTAGCGATATCTACTGTATTCTCGCCGGTTCCTTCACATAGCTTTTTACGGCCTGCTCCGCTACCACCACCTTCTACAACTGGTGTTGGAAAATCAAAGTTTTCCCCAAAAGCCTCTGCAACTATCGTTGCATACGGTAGCACGGTGCTGCTGCCTGTTACCTGTATTTGATCACGAGCAAATGCTGTACTGGCAGTTACACATATAGCTGCCGTTAGTAGTAATGTCTTCATCTAATTCTCCTTATAGACCACCTTGGCCTAAGAGTATATTATCACAGTTTTGTAACAATTTTGTGACGATCGCACTCTCTAGTTGTGAGACGGGACCATTATTTTTTATAGTAAAGTCAGCGTGCTCGGATATGTCTACCTCGCTGGCATGTCCATCACTGTGAGTACCTGGTCGGTCGATCCAAACAAGTTGGCCGCCTAGCTCACGTAGTGCGCGAATTTCAGGCTCAAAGCGTACATCCGAACAAACTACGTTTGTGTGTTTTAGTTGCTGAATTACCGCGCGCTTCCAGATTTCAACCCAGAGGTTCTCTCCAATCATATTACGCCACTCTGTACCTAGTGTTTGCATAGCGTGTCTAGGAGTTTTACCGAGCAGGACGGGATCTGGAACTTCTTTTAGATCGCCTTCAATTCTACGAATTGCATCTGCCTCACTGATACCTGCGATGGTATACATTGTAACTAGCATTTGTTTAAGCGGATGAGCTAGTTTAATATCTATCCAACCTCTAGATAGCAAAAATTGAGTAGCGGTGCTTTTACCGCTACTCTTAAACCCGCTAAAGGCTACTAGCTTATTCATCGCTCTTTCTCGACCAGAGTAGAGCTGCCCAGATTACCGCACCGCCCATGAGAGTACCTCTCGTGATTTCAGGCCAGTATAGCAGAGCTAGGTGTATAGGCTCTGTACTCCATAGAGTAAAGCTAACAAACAGTACAACACCTATGACTACAGCATCTAGCAGTAGAGTTAGGATACCCCAACCAATAAATAAATCAGTCAAGCTCATGCCATAGCTCTCCTAATACTGTATCGGTAACATTTAGTGGGTCTTGTAGCGTGTACCTAGTAATTTCTACCTCTTTACCGACTGCATGCACGATTTCTTGTGGGTCTTCGAAGTAATACTTATATCCGTCTAAATCAGTTACTTCATATATATACATTATTTATCCTCGTTGTTCTAATACTGCTGTTGCTGATGCTGCCCACTTCTCTGGATATTGCTCTAGGCCATGACTTGCCATTCGTCCACCCCGTGCACACCATAGTAAGCTATCCCTGGCGTGCTCTAGTGCTGCTCTAAGCTCTAGGATGCGACGGGCAGCAAGCTCTCCGTCTCGTTGTTGTAGATTACAGCCATACTGTAAGTGTTTTACTAGTTCTGCGTCAATCATCGTTTCCTCGCTGGACAGGTTCGCCCCTGATCGCAATCGTTGTTGCAGGGCGGGCATTTAGTAGTAGAAGATGTGGTTGCCATAGCGTCCTAAAACCTTTAAATCGTCAGCCCAATGTGGGTGAATGCTTGCTTCATGGTAGTGAGTTACCCCGCTGTGCAGGTGGTCTCCATCAATAGCTTGTTGCGCGATGGAGGATGCAACTGCAAAAGCTTCCATATCACGGGGTTTGTCGCTGCGACCATCATTTGTCCAAGAATATTGATCTGGATCGTACACAACCTCGCAAATAGTCTGATCTCGGTCAATAGATCGGTTAATTGCGCTCTCTGCTACAAGCAGTTGAGCGTCAATCGGCTCTCCACGAGCTTCAAAGTAAATATTAAGTGCTAGACAAAGTAAACTTGTCATTTCGCCTCACATATCTCTTTAATGGTTTCAATATCGCGGTCAGTGGTTTCAGCTAGGTACATTTTACAACGACGAATCTGATCTTCTGCACTTGGCGCAGTTGCTACAACAACGACTACTATAATTGCAGCAATTGCGGTTAACCATCCAGCAACAATGTATCGGTGGATATTAGTCATGCATCTGCCTCAATCTAAGGTAAATTTCACGTATTTGGTTTTTGCTCAGTGGCGGGTAGGGAATACCCATGTCGTGCAGAACTACGTCCAAATCTTCTGCTAGATTGTTAAATGTGATTAGAGTGAATCCTTCACCCAAACAATCATAGCAGTCTTGAGGATCTCCGCCAAACCCAATAATCATTCCACTACCACTACAGCGAACACAGCTACGTGCATAAGAATTATGGTATATCATGCATCATTCCAATGCCAGTAGTCTACGCCACTCTTGTCAATAACTTTAGTTTTAAAGCTAACTTCATTTCCTAACTGGTACACCCTATCGCTAAGCTGAATCTTACCTGATTCATATAGGCTAGCGGGATCATCTGTTACATAAACAGGCTGGTTGTGCTTGTTAATAATTACATACTTCATACCTTGATACCTTCATTTAGACGTTGTTGAATTTCAAAAGCAAACTCGTGATAACGAAGAATACGAGCTTTGTCACGCTCTGAAACTCCTTTGAGACGACGAATGTCGCTATTATGACGCAGGTCGGCAAGTTTTACCCGCATAGCGTCTGCATTTGCAAACACAAGTGCTTTATACTCTGCATAGCTTTGACCACGCTGCTTTGTAAGAGCCATCACTCCACGAATAACGCGGTCGCTCATACCAGCAGCAATAAGGTCTTCCCAGCTCACATCGCAATCTTCCACCACATCGTGGAGCACGGCGATACATTGAAGCTCCTCATCGGCGCTTTTCGTATAGTGGAGCACTTTTAGTGGGTGTAGAATGTATGGCTGGCCCGCTTTGTCATACTGACCAGCATGAGCATTGGTAGCAAGTAGAATGGCAGCGCTTAGCATAGTTCCAGTTTTCATGATCTTCTCCTTTATATCAGAGTAACATGCGAAAATAGGAGACAGCAAGAACTATCTCCTATTCGTTGCTATCTTTGCTACTATACTCTTTCATTATAGACATATACGCACGTATGCAAACTACTACGACGAAAATTGCTGCCAAAGTCCAGAGAGTATACAGTAAATATGTGAATAGTGTCCACACAACTACAAATCCACTAATTGCTTCAATCATTTTGTTGCCTCATTTGTTCTAAATCATAGCTACAATCAGGGTAGCATTCGTACACTTCTTCTTGGAACCGCTCTAGCTTTTCAATGTATTTACGATACCTAATAATTTGACCCATTAGTTGCTGACGAGTCATAGACTCTAAATCGGTATATGGATCAGATGTATTAATCGGTGTTGCAATGAACTCAGGATTACAGCCTTTAATCGGTTTATCATGTGCTGGCCTATCATAATACGCAAACCAGTCCTTAGCTCCGCAGCTTGTACACTTATACCAGTGTTCATTATTATGGGGAGATACAAAGTCAAAAACAATGTTACAGCTCATTTTTTGCCTCGCATATATTCTAGCATCTGCAGTGTAATTTCACGAATACGTGGTTTTACGCTAGCGTCATTATCAAAAAGCATACGTTTCATTAGTGCTGCTCGTTCACGTCGCATATCGCCATACTCGCTACCAATATAACTACCGTTCAGATAATCATAGTTTGGTTCTAGCTCTGTCATATCCGTTCACAAAATCCTTTGCTAC
>JACCDV010176236.1_pt1 | contig 16927 bp, 17 predicted proteins | sample 7446131 | NCBI WGS metagenome assembly JACCDV01 (sample SAMN15323448, study PRJNA562643) | freshwater metagenome | isolation source: river surface water | place: USA:Blue River Watershed | collected 2017-08-17 | reverse complement strand
TTGCGAATCTATTGAAAAAGGGTGTTTCTCCATGGAAGATTGTAGCTGTTACGTTTACCAATAAAGCTGCAGAAGAGATGCGCCACCGAGTACAAAAACTGACAAATGAAAAAGTTTTAGCGACGACATTTCATTCGCTCGGCGCTCAAATTTTAAGGGAATCCATTGATTTGATTGGGTTTCCTAAGCCGTTTACGATTTATGATGAAAAAGATAGCCTTGAAGTATTGAAAGGGTGTGTCAGAAGTGATGAAAAAGGGGTTATTAAAGCCATTAGGGAAGCGATATCGGAAGCGAAAAATAATTTGATGGAGCCAAGTGCGTTTCATCATGATAGGGTTTTTCAAGAAGTGTATGAAAATTATCAAAAGAAATTAAAAGAGAATCGTGCGCTTGATTTTGATGATCTGTTGTTTTTTTCTGTTCAGGTATTAAGGCATCCTAATTCGCCTTATCAAGATAGATGGGCTTACCTATTAGTCGATGAGTATCAAGATACGAATCAGGCGCAGTATACCATGTGTAAGCTTTTAACAGAAAAACATAAAAACCTTTTTGTTGTTGGCGATCCCGACCAATCTATTTATTCTTGGCGTGGGGCAAATGTCGGAAATATTTTGAAGTTTGAGTCTGATTTTCCCGGAGCAAAAGTAGTTCCTTTGATGCAAAATTATCGAAGTACAAATACGATTTTATCTGCTGCTAACGCTGTCATTGCAAAAAATGAAAGGCCTTATGATAAAAAGCTTTGGAGCGCTCTTGGAGATGGGGATAAAATTCATTTTCACGCTTTAGATACCGATTTTGATGAAGCAAAATTGGTTACAAGAGAAATCAAAGAGTATTTAAAAACATTTGAGGCGGAAGATATTGCGATTTTTTACCGAACAAACTCTCAGTCTCGTTCTTTTGAGGATCAGCTCCTCATGGCTAAAATTCCTTATACAATTGTGGGTGGTACCTCTTTTTATGCGAGGAAAGAGGTAAAAGATGTGATGGCTTTTTTGAGGCTTGTCGTAATCCCTTCGGATAGTGTCAGCTTTGAAAGGACGATTAATTTGCCTAAACGTGGCATTGGGCCAAAGGCTGTAGAAAGACTTATAGAGCTTGCAAAAGAGAAAGACAAGCCTGTTTTAGAGGCTATAGAGAACTATATTCATGAGTTTCCGCCAAAGCAAAAAAGCGCCCTTTTTGAGTATTTGCAGATTATAAATGGGGCAAAGAGAGCTATTTTAGAAGGCAAACCTGTTTTTGAAGTGATCACAAAAGTTATTGAGCTTTCTCGTTATGATCTTTATTTGAAAGAAGATAAAGAGAGTTATGAAGATAGAAAGGCTAACATTGAAGAGCTTGTTGCTAAAGCGTACGAATGGGAAAAAACTGCTTCAGAGCGGACCTTACAAAGATTTTTGGAAGATTTGACCTTAAATGTTCCAAGAGATTTGGAAGAGATGCAGAAAGTCGGCATTCGGATGATGACTCTTCATAACGCAAAAGGGCTCGAGTTTTCTGCCGCATTTATCGTAGGGCTTGAAGAGAATTTATTTCCTCACATTAATTCAAAAGAGTCTGATGCCGATCTCCAAGAAGAGAGAAGGCTTTTTTATGTGGGCATGACAAGGGCAAAAAGACATTTGCATCTTTCTTATGCAAGAAGACGCTTTCTTTGGGGTGGTGCTCAAAACATGTATCCGAGCAGATTTTTAAAAGAGATTCCTAAAGAATTTTTCGCGCACACTTCTACAAGTTACACACAAAATGAAAACATACCCTTAAATAATAGCGTTGCTTTTGAGGTGGGTGCTATTGTTCGTCATAAGGATTTTGGTAGAGGCGTTGTATTAAAAGCGTACGAAACCTCCTTTGGGTTAACTTATGATGTTGAGTTTCAAAATGATAAATCAAAAAAAAGCTTGGTTGCCAAGTATGCCAAGTTAAGTTGTGACTAAAAACCTAAGAAAAGTTTTCTTATGACTTTGGGTCCTATCTTGTAGGCAAGTTCTTGAAACGTTACAAAAATGAAGAGCAAGAAAAGATAATAGCCTTGGATTGAAATAAATAAATTCCAATCAATTATTTCTAAAGTGGTTATGTAAGATTCATGGAAGTTTCCATGAAGTTTTATTAAAATGGGAACAAAACGGACGCCAAGTCTTACAATGAGAAGAAGAATCCAGTAGATTGTTGTTTTCCAAAAAATTGGACAGAGGAGCGGTTTTTTTTGAAATAATGTCATGAAAGAAAAGTGGTCGGCAACGATGACAATTTTGGCAATTAATGCGGCTGCAAAGATGATTTCTATGGTATTAAAGCGAGTAAGGCCTCTTTTGCTAAATAGGAAGAGGTCAAACCAGTTGATTAAGGTAAAACAGATTGCAAAAAAGAGAAAAACAATTCCTGCATGAATCATCTTTCTTTTTGAATATTGATAAAATTTTTTCATTTTCTCTCAAGTGGTGTTGTGAACATAGAGAACTTCTTCGATAAATCTGGTGTGATATCTTGAATATTCAGCAAGAGGGAGGAAGTAGAGATCGAGACTTTCAGATACGAGTGGTTTTTTGTTGTTAAATCTTGAGTCTGATTGGATCTGTTTAAAAAGGCCTGCATAATAAGTTTTTAAATAAGAAGAGAGCCAAGGGAAGTTTTTTGTATATCGATTGCGAAGCATTTTTTTCACATAGGGATCGATCAATCCTTTTTGGAAGGAAGGGTATTCAATGTATTGAGAGTAAGTCAGCCAAGTTTCTTTGTTACTCGAGTAGATTTGATTAAGTTTTTCTAATACTTCATTGTTCGCAAGCCAGTCGCTACAGCTAAGCTGAACTACAATTTCGCTATCATTGAAACTGTTTAAGGTTTGTTGAAAACACTCAATTATCGGTTTTTCTTCATTAAAAGATAAAATCGTAAGAAGATGACTTTTATTCGCTTTGGCAACAATTTTTTTGATGCTATCGACATATGAAGCAATATTTTTTGTCTCCATCAACACAATGCGGTAGTTGTCATATTTTTGGTCTAAAATTGATAAAATATTTTGCTCGATACTTTTTAAAGGCTCTTTGCTGTATAGAAGAAATACGAACGGTTTTTCAGAGAATACCGATTCTTCAGAAATAAAATCGGGTGAAAAAGGGCATGAGAGGTCTTTTTTAGATTTAAAAAAAGAGAAATTAAAGAGAATAAAGCAAGGAATTAAGAAAAGGAGAATAAAAGCAAACGTTTTTTGGAGTGATCCTTTCATGTTCGTTTCAATACTATATACCGATTTCTAAAACTAGTAAAACTTTTGGATTTGGGAAATAAGTTGCCATCTGGGAGAGGTTTTGTCGAAAGGGCGATTTAATGCGGTGTATATGATCTCTTTGTCTGTGAAAAGGGTAATGATCTCTTGGCTATTTGTAATTGTTGAAGAAAGCTTTTTTAGAGCTTTTCTAAAGAGCCATTGGTTGATGACAAGTCTTGTAAAAGCTGTTATGAAACAAGTTGCTGCAAGAACAAATGTCAGTCTAAAAAATATAAACGGAAGTAGGGGGGAAAGGGCAAGTAAAGCAAAAAGCAGCATGCAAAGAGTTGATTCTAGAGGTGTTTGAAAAATAGGGCCAAGCGCTTTTCTTAAGAATGAGGAGGAAGTTTGGTAAGCTAAGATCTCCTCAAATCTTTTTTCAGAAAAAAAGGATCTTAGAAAGTGAATTTTTTCATGAGCAATGATTTCATCTCTTGAAACAAAAAAAGAGCTTTTTTTAGGAATTTCTAAAATAGGGATTTTTACCCCTTCATATTCACAAATTAATGTCATGGCACCGAACCAAATGGGGAGCTTTTTTTTAGGAGTGATTGCGAGAAAATAAGGAGTTATAAAGGTGATTTCATTGTAGGGGATTTTGAGCTTTTCTAAAAAGACTTCTGGCGAAGAAAGTAGCTTTTTGATGAAGGTAACTCTTTTTTCAAAATCATCAAGAGTCTCGTTCGGGCCTGGAACAAACCCTTCTTTATAGCAACTAAGTAGGTAATTATTTACATCCATAAGTTTTTTTAGTATCAGGGCAGTATATGGGCGATGTTATCATTTTAGATCGAGAATCAAAAGAAAAAATATTAAAGGGAGTTTCAAATCTTTCTAAAAGTGTTAGTGTTGCTTTAGGTCCTTTTGAAAAAAATGTAATTCTTCGAAGCCGCGATGGCGGTGTTGTCCAAACACGTGATGCTGAGGTGATTGCAAAAATGGTCTCTTCAGAAGATTTTTTTGAACAGTTTGGTATAGAGATCATGAGAGATAGCTGTGGGTGTTGTGCTGAGACTCTTATTTTAGCAGAGGCTATTTTTCATGCGGGGATGAAATTTGTTTTTAAGGGAAATGACCCTTTTTTAGTGAAAAAAGAATTAGACGCAACCCTGCCCCTTTTATTGCAAGCTCTTGATCAAATGGCTTTGCAAGAAGAAATTCAAATAAAAGAGATCAGCATAAAAAGTGGGTATGTTTCGCCCTATTTTATTACGAATCCGGTTACTATGACTTCAGATTTAGAGGAACCTTATATTTATCTTACAAGGGAGAGGTTAAAAAGGGTAGACGATGTTCTTCCTATTTTGGAAGGGCTAAAATTATTAAGCAAATCATCTCTTTTGATTGTTGCAGAGGATGTTTTTGGAGAAGCGCTTGATTTATTAGTAATTAATCATTTAAAAAATAATTTTCAAATTTCAGTTATAAAAAATCAAAATGATTTGCAGAAAGTAGCTTTTTTAACAGGGGCAGAGATAGTGACGGAAAATTTTGATGGTAAACTTTTTGGAAGGGCAAAAAAAGCAGTTGTAGCTGCTGAATACGTTAAAATTGAAATAGATGGGGTTAGAGTAGGAGATGTTCTTCCAGGTAACGGCGTCTCTTATATCAGAGCTCTACAGAAAATAGAATCAGAAAATCAAAATAAAATCGCTAGTGAGATTTTCAGCGAGGCTCTAGCTCGGCCTTTAAAGGTGATTGCTGAAAATGCACACATGAACAGCTCAATTGTTTTAACCACTGTTTTAGCAGGCAAGGACGATTTTGGTCTTCAACCAGAGGGGGGGATTTTTGCTCCCCTTATTGCAATGGGAATTAGAGATTCTTTAGAAGATGTAAAAAAAAGAGTAGCAAAAAGTGTAGGAGCTGCTGGATTGCTTTTAACCTTAGAGACGGTCATTACAAGAGATCCAAAAAAAAGCGCCTCTTAGTCACTCATGACAAAAGCTTTAAAGGATATACTCATCATAGTTGAAACGTACCCCATTTTTTGTCTGGCATCCCCACAATTTAATCCCGGTCCATCGCCCCTCTTATTCAAACAGTGGCTGCTTCCCGGCCGGCTAACACTTGATTAAGCTTTGGGGCGCCATTTGAAAAACTGGAATACGTTTGAATTAATCTGAGTATATGCTTTTAAGAGAGCTCTTGGAGTAACTTTTCTCTCTGATTTTGAGTATGTCTTGAAAAAGTGTGTGCAGGAAGTTAAGATTTTATCTTTTTTTCGAGGGTATGTCTTGAGGAGGAAATTGTAGCATAGATAGGAGAATTCGTCTTTTTCTTCCAAAGAGATGCTTCTCAGACTTTTTATTTGGTAATCTGAAGTTATGATGAAAACTTTAAGCGTTTCATAAAATGGAAGATCTTTAGAAAATCCGAATTTTTGAAGAAGAGCATTTGCAGTTGTTTCTGAAAGGGGAGTATTGTTTTTACATCTTTTTAATAGTGTGTAAGGATTTGGCATGTGGTCTGTAAACTGGTTTAAATCAATAACTCTTTTTAGAAGTGGTGTTTTCTGTGGAAAGTGTTTAGTTAACAGCTCTAGAAAGCATGCCTGAAATTCTTTTTTTCTGAGATCGGATGGAAAATTGCCGTCTTTTGTGATTTCTAGATTAAATTGCTTTAGAAGAGTTTTTAGTGATTCTTTTTCCTCTCCGTTTAGATCAAGGTGCATATTTTGAAGAAGTCTTTCAAATCGCTGGTCAAAAATAAGTGGGGGGATTTCATCGGAGATTGTGCTATGTAAAACAGATTCAGGGATAACATCTTCGCCTTCTTCTAAGAGAGCTTCTAAGGAATAAAATGCGGTGGGGGGAGAGCTTATTTTTAAGAAATCAACTACGATTTTATTGAATTGCCTGATTTCTTCTTTTGTTGTGAGATGTGCATAGCAGCTAATGCATAAATTCGATCTGCTGAGAAATTGAGCTAAGGCAACGGTTTTTGCATTATTTGTGTATCCTAAATTGAAAAGAAGTTGCATCGCTCTTTCTTCTTTTTGAATAGGCCTTGATCGGTAGTGAATTCCTTTTGATTGAGCTCCGACTTCAGCATACTCTTTTCCTGTTAATTCTTCGCAAACCTCTTTGAATAGAGCTTGATCAAGATTTGTAACAAGTGAAGACCCAGGGCTTTCTAAAGAAAAATTTCCGTCAGAGAATTTTGCTTTTAAACTAGAAAATTCTGTGGGAGATAAGTAGTCTTTGAATCCTCTTGATGCTAAAAGAGCTTCTATGTCACTCTCAGTTAGTTTATGAGCAGTTTTAAGAGTTTTTAGAGCTTTTGTCAGCTGCGTAGGGGTAATAAGTGTTTCTGGGCCTATTTTATAGGCTTTTAAGGCGATTTGGTGGGTTTCAGGATATTTGTATTTCAGGAATTTGATTATAAGTTTATTAAAAGCTGTAACTTCGCTTTTAAGGAGCTTAAGTTCGTTTGAAAGGGTAAGATGGGGCTTTTGATTTTCAAACAGATACTCAGCTAATTCCTGGTTGTGTTCAAACCCTAGAGAAGTTAAAAGATGTAGATAATCAAGAGGGTGAACACACTTTCTATTTTCGAGAAAGAGGACTTCTACGTGTTTTGCAAAATTTGCTTCTGCTTTCGAAAGGGTGTAAATGTGTATCGTATAGTGGGTCCATTTTACTAGAAAGGTAAAGAAGTTGAAAAAGCTTAGTTTGCCTCTTTTTTCAAGAAGGTTTGTTTTTAAAAGGGTAGCAGCATTTTTTGAAGAGGCGATATCTTCCCTGATCTCTTTTGTGCAAATGACTCTTTCTTTCCAAGAATACGCATTTTGTAAGTGTCGTTTGGTGCAAAAGAAATTGGGGTTACTAATAATTTTTTGAGATTCTTTATGAATTCGGTCTACGGCTTCAGTGAGAGAGGCTTTTTTCTGACCTAAATAGGAATCGGGAGTAAAAATAGGGGTAGAACCATTCGATCTTCCATAATTAACAACTAAATCCATAAAACACCAATATAATTAATTTTCATAGATTAAGTATATTTATTTATAATTTAATTATCAAAACATAATTATCTTGTTGCAAGATGGAGGCCTAACCAGCCTTTTTCTTTTTTTTCTTGCACAAGCTTCCATGGGGACATTTCTTTAAGGTAGGCCTCTTTTTCGTGGAGGAGGAGGCCTGATGAGAGGATAGTAGTAGGAAATTTTTGAATAAAGGGGTATTGCGTGAGGGCCATTTTTTGTTCAGATGAGATCATATTAATGGTAACAAGGTCTACTAGCGGAGGATTTTTATTAAGAAATATTTTTAAATTATTGAGTTTGAAGTTTTCAAGGGAGTGATGGATGGCATCTTCATCAATTTCGAAGGCGTAAACTTCTTTTGCTCCTAAAAGTGCAGCTGCGATTGATAAAATTCCAGAGCCAGATCCTATATCAATGACAGTTTTTCCTTTTATAAGAGGTTTCATAAAATTCAAAATAAGATTAGTTGTAGGATGGGAAAGATCTCCAAAGCCAGGCCCAGGCTTCAATTTAAACGAAAGTTTTTTTGAAAGAGGAACAACTGCATGTCCTTCTTTAAAATGGGGAGCATGAATTTCCCAAATTTCTTTCCAGTTAATCATAAAATCCTTATTATAGTTCCCAATTATACTGAAACAAACTTAAGAATCGGGTTTTTTCGCAGCCAGGGCATCTAGATTTAAATTAGGCTTTAGCCGATTCTTAAAGTTGTTTCAGTATATTATACCAGATTTGCGCTGGTAGCTCAATCGGATAGAGCACCTGACTACGGATCAGGAGGTTAGAGGTTCGAGTCCTCTCCCGCGCGCATTTTTTATTTAGAAGAGTCAATTCTGGATAAGTAAATTTCTGTAGGCTTGTCATCAGGGAATTTCTTGGCAAGTTCGAGAAATTTGTTTTTTGCGTCGGTGAGAGTTCCTTTGTGGAATGAATAAAAGGCCTCAGTAAATTCTTTAGAGAAATCAATTTGTTCTTTGGTGAGAATAAGAGATGTTGGTTCGCCTTCGCTAATTCCCATAAGTTCATAAATTTGGATGGGTTGATTACGCCCTTTTACTGCAAGTAGATCAAGGGGGCGAGTCACAAATCTTTTGGAAAGACTTTCTTTAACGTTTTCACCGATAATAATAGTTGTATTATAAGTTTTGTTTAACGTTTGGAATCTAGAAGCTGTGTTTACAACTGTTCCGATAGCTGTATAGCTAATTCTTTCAGTTGTCCCTATATTTCCTACAATAACTTCACCAGTGTTGATTCCAAAGCGTGTAGTTCCTTTAAGAAAGGGGTTTGTAAAATTTGAGGTTTTTATAAGTCCTATGAAATTAAGGCAAGCAACACATGCTTTTTCTGCGTGATTAACAACGAAATTTGGAGCATTCCATATTGCCATGACACTGTCGCCAATATATTTATCGATGGTGCCTTCTTGAGCAAGAATAATTTTTGTAAAAAGTTCAAAGTATTCAGTTAGCATTGATGTAACTTGCTCAACTGAAAGTGTTTCTGCAATAGTTGTAAAATTTTCAATGTCTGAAAATGCAATTGACATGTTTCGTCTTTCGCCACCTGTAACAAGTGTTTGATCAAGAGCTATAAGTTTTTCAACAATGTCTTTCGGAACATATTTTGTAAATGAGGCAAATGTTTTGCGCATGGTTTGAATCGAATAGCTCAAAAGAGATACTTCATAAATATTTGATTGAATTGGGATAACATTTGAAAAATCAAAGTTTCTAATTCTTTCTACTTCAGCTGCTAATTGATTAATAGGTTTAGCAATTCTTCCTGATGCAAGGTAGATGAGAATTGTGGCAATTAAAAGGACAATAAGACCAATTTGAATGGAGTGAATATCGCTTTTAAGAATGGGGTCAAAAAAGTCTGAAAGAGGAACTGCAGTCATAACAGTCCATTCTGTATTGACATCTAGGGGGAACTGGAAAATTTCTATCACATATGCTTTGTTAATAGCGTTTAGAATAAAGTTTTTTTGGCTAGTGTTTAGATATTGATTATATCCTTCTTCAATAATGTAAGGCAGCGTTCCATTTATCGTTTGGGGAAGTAGAATTTCACCGGACTTATTTAATATAAAAGCTTTCCCTGTTTTTCCTACAACTGTATTTGAGATTAATGTAGAAAGTCCACTAAGGGCTAAATCGGCGCCTGATACCCCAACAAAAATATCATTTATAATGATCGCGGATGAATAGCTGATGCCGGGAGTATTTGTAGATATATTATAAGGGTTTGTCCATGAAGTTCTTGGCCATATTGCGATTTCAGTGAACCAAGGTTTTTCTAGGGGATTTAAAGAGGGGGGGGAGTTTTTTTCAGTACTAATCACATTTAGGTTTGTGTCCAAATATTGCCTTTCTTCAACTGAAGAATTATTGGTGTTATTAATTGTGATAATAACGTAACGAACGTCTTGAGGAAGCTCTTTGGCCAAATTAAAAGCATAGTGTGTCTGATTAGTTAATGTAAGGTTACGAACGGAAATAAATTCGCCTTCTACATTTACCATATGAAAAGCTGCTACGAGAGGATTTTGTATAACAGACGTGAGTAAGTAATTGATTAAAATTTTATTGGAGCTAGAAATATCTGTGGCGGTTTGAATTAAAGCTGAGCTTCCATTTGCCAGCATTTCAACTCCATCAATTATGTTATCTAAATTGATGACGGTACCAAGGCCTATTTGTCTAGTAGTGAGAAGCGAGGTCTCTATGACAGCATTTTGATTTTCTTTATAGTTAAGGGTTATTATGGCAATTGCAGCACAAGTCATTAAAAGTAGGAAAATAGTGACAATTCGAAATTGGATTTGATTAAATTTATTTTTAAGAAATTTAAGAATTAGAGAAAAGTTAAAATCAGATTTCTTCATACCGATTTACCTTATAGATGGTGAGAACGTAGCTTGGTACGTCAGCTTCATTATTAGATGGTGCATTAATATAGGTGATCCCAATGTCATAACCTGTTGAGGATATTCTAGTTCCAAAAGTATCGCCTTCGTTTAATTTAATAATAAAGGGGATTGTTATAAGGGCAATAGGGCTACCTTCGGTGACATATATGCGAGAGGTTGAGGCTTCTATAGGTTTTTTATTTAGCTCAAACCAAGCGCCAAGATGGCCATTAATTCCAAGATTTAAAGCTGCAGGTTGAATGGAGCAGGCAACAAAATATATTCCTTTTTTTTTGCAAATAAGATAATCCTTAGTTGGAGATAATTCAAAATTTTTCATTAGCGAAATTTCTTCTGAAATTAGTAAAGAGCCAACAATTTTTTCTGGCCTTTGGGCAGAGATGCTATATACTTGCGCATATGCCTCTTCTAAAGCTGATAATTGAATTGTTAAAAGGAGAAAAAAAATAAATCTCATAGGTCTTCACATTTAATAAATTTTAAATAGGCTGATTCCAAAACTTACAATATCTGGTTCATTATTTGGTAAATTGGTAAAAGCTACAATTCCGATATCGGGTCCGCTTGCAGAAAATCCGGTTCTAATAACGTCGCCAACTTTAAGTTCGATTAAAAAGGCGTTGGTCATAAGTGCTACCTCTGCGCTTTGGCTTATATATTGTCTTGAATTTGAAGCGGGAATAGGCGCTCCATTGAGCTCAAACCAACTATCGATATAACCGCTTACTCGTGGATTGAGTATGCCTACTTGTGTTCCAGAACCAATGAGGTAGATTCCATCAACTTTACAAGTAAGGGAAGTTCTGTCTTTTGAGATTTCAAAATTTTTAAGTAGGGACACATTTTCTGCATAGATTAAAGATTTTTCATTTGGATTAGGGATTTGGGTTTTTTCACTAGAAATTTCAACATATGCTACCTGATCTTGAGGTACAGTTTCGTCACAATGTAAAAGCGAAGGGATAGTACAAGCAAATAATAAAGAAAGGTATTTATATTGCTTGTGGTTCAAAAATCGAGAAATTCCTGTGTTTGCATTCCCTCTATGAATTACAGGAATTGCTTCGGCATTAGCTAAAGCTTGGTTAAAATCTTGGGCGCAGATTTCGAAGTTTCTCGATTTTTGAATCACTCTTGGTATACCATTTTGCATGCACATATTTTAATTACCGAATTTTGTAAGCTGAAAATATATAACTTGTAACGCTTGGTTCATTTTTTAAATAACTTTGAATATATATAATGCCAATATAGGGGTTATTTGAAGCAAATCCCGTAGAAATGACGTCGCCTTCATTTAATAGAAAGATGCTATTGTTTGTCACTTGAGAGACTCGTAAATTTTCATCTACATATTGCCTAGAATTTGAGGAGGGTATGGAAACTCCATTTACGTTAAACCATGTGTCTAAATAACCATTTACGCCTCTAATTATCGTAGCTGGCTGTAATCCGCATGATATATAGTATAAGCCTGGAATTTGACAAATAACAGCAGTATGGTCAGGGGAGATTTGAAAATTTTTTTTTAGGTTAATTGTATCGAATGTAACAAGGGAATTTATTCCTTGGCTTGGAATTTGTGTAATCACACTTGATAATTGAATATAAGCATCTTGATTTTTCCAGTCTTGATTATCCCCTTGGAGGGGAAAAAGAAAGAGACATAAAAGAAAAAAGAAACTTAATGTCATGAATCTACTCCTAAATTTGCAGGTAAACAGATTTTCTTTAAAATTGCAATACATTGTGATAACCTTTTTTCTATGATTATCGAAAAAGTTGTGGCAGGCCCTTTGGAAACTAATGCTTATTTGGTTGGTTGTGAAATCACAAAAAAAGCAATGATCATTGACCCAGCATTTGAAAGTAGTGAAAGACTTTTATTATTAATTAAAAAACATGGGCTTGCAGTTGACGCAATTTATTTAACGCATTCACATTTTGATCACATTGCTGATGTAGCAAAATTGAAAAAAGAAAAAGGTTATCTTGTTTATGTTCATAAAGAGGATGCAGGAAATTTAAGAAAACCGGGGAGTGATGGCATTCCAGATATGTTAGGTCTTCAACCCGTTGAGCCTGATGGTTACCTAGAAGAGGGACAAGTAAGAAAAATGGGGAATCTGACATTTACTTGTATCCATACACCGGGGCATAGTTTGGGAAGCGTTCTTTTTTATTTTTTTGAGGAAAAAGTTCTTTTTTCAGGTGATACTCTTTTTAAAGGAACTTATGGAAGAGTAGATTTACCTACATCGGACAAAGAAAAAATGAAGACCTCGCTTGAAAAAATAAAAAAATTATCAGATGACGTAGTTGTCTATCCAGGACACGGCGGACTAACAACAATAGGGAGAGAAAAAAAATGGCTTTAGTGGGAAAGAAAATACCTGATTTTAGAGCAACGGCTGTAGTAAATGGAGATAAGATAGAAAAGAATTTTTCGCTATCAAATTATCAAGGCAGTTATATTCTTCTTTTTTTCTACCCCCTTGATTTTACTTTTGTTTGTCCTACAGAGCTTCATGCTTTTCAAGAAAGGATAAGTGATTTTGAAAAACGAAAATGTCAGGTAATAGGATCTTCAATTGATAGTGCTTATTGTCATTTAGCTTGGCTTAAAACCTCCCCTAAAAGTGGTGGCATTGAGGGCGTGACTTATCCTCTTCTTGCCGATACAACAAAAGAAATTGCAAGATTATTTGATGTTTTGAAAGAAGAGGAAGGAATTGCTTACAGAGGTCTATTTCTAATTGATAAAAATGGTGTTGTTCGGCATGAATTAATTAATGACCTCCCTTTAGGAAGGAGCGTGGAAGAGGCTCTTCGCATGCTTGATGCGCTTATCTTTTTTGAAGAGCATGGAGAGGTTTGTCCTGCAAATTGGCATAAAGGAGATAAGGCTATGAAACCAAATATCGAGGGGCTTACGACTTACTTTGGGTCATAAGATCGTATAGGTCTTTTTCTGTAAGAAGGATAATCGCTTTTTTCTTTTTTGCTAAGAGAGTGGCCTCTTTTACGATTTTAGATGAGCCAACGCCCGGAAGGGCTATAGCGCTTATTAAAAGCTCTTGTTTTTTTTCTATTTCTTTAAATCCTAGAGAGTAGTGATCAAAGCTGTACCCCTCTTCTGCAACCTTTATAAAAAGGACTTTTTTATGAAAAAGAAGAGATTGGATAGCCATATGAATGCCAATTCCTTCGTCTGTTGGCTCACCTAAGAAAGTAGAGAGTTCGGGTAATGTATTGATATAGAAGAGTTTTAAAAATTCACCTCTTTTAGCTTCCCCAAAAATTAGTACGCTTTCTTCTCTCATTATCTGTTATTTTATGATGTGAAGTGAAATAAAGGAAGCAAAGAATAGCATTTTTAGCCACACTTGGCTTCCCTCAAATTTTATTACTTATTCATTGTTAGATAGATAATGCTTTATATCCGAAGGGTTGTGTAGAAGATCTAGAATAAATTGTTTTGGGTTTTCATGTTGATTAGGAGCAAGTGAAACAGGAAGAATTTCTAATTGCGCACCTGAAACATAAATATCCCAAGGAGCTAGATGTTTGTAAAATTTCCAACGAATTTTAGAAATTTTTTTCTCTAAAAGGGGCATTTCGGGATAGCTTCCTTCAAGTGCTAAAAAAGAAATGAGGGAAAGTCCTGGTGCTCTAGTTACTTTATAAGATACGTTATTGTTTGGATCATCGACTGTGATCGTATTTCCATTTTCGTTTAAGTTGATAGCAAAGCTTGGCTTTTCTGTAGAAAACCAGTGAAGCTTGATTTTTGGTGTTTCTATACCTTTAGTAAAGAGAGTTGTAAAGCCATGTGCATCTTTATTTTTATCTTGTGTAATGACAAGCTCGGAAAAATTTTTTGCAATTTGCAAAAAGCTTTTTACGTTGGCATTTCGGTGTGAAATGGTAATATCAAAATATTCAGTTTGAGCAAGATTTTTTAGGTCACCAACCGTGAGAGGTTTACTTAAAAGAACAATATTTGTAAGATCCTTTTGGTCTTTGCATTGGGCGTGAAAAAGAGTTAGTGTTTCGGAATCTTTCCCTGCAAGAATGCATGTAGCTAAAGGGTATTCTCTTGCAATGCGAAATATAAAATCGGGTGTTTCAGAATTATAATCCAAGATGGTAAATGGTCTGGTAAATTTGCCTAGAGTCTTTTGAATTGATGTATAGAGAGCCTCAACTTCAGGAGAATCACTATATATAAAAGAGGAAACAAAAAGTAATAAAAAGTAAATAATACTACGCATAACTCATGTCCTTTAAAAAAGTTAAGAACTAACTCTTTTACAGGATATTAATGTTATTTTCAACAATTAAGTGAATGTTGTTATCTTGAAGTTTGTTCAATATTGAGAAGACGGTTGTATTTTGAAGTGCGATCAGATCTGGATAAAGAGCCTGTTTTAATTTGGCCCGCATTTGTTCCTACGGCAAGGTCTGCAATGAAGGTATCTTCTGTTTCTCCGGATCTGTGGGATATAATAGTGGAATAGTGATTTTCTTTAGCTAGCCTGATTGTATCGAGAGTTTCCGTAAGAGTTCCTATTTGATTGAGTTTAATTAAAATTGCGTTAGCAATGCCAAGATCGATCCCTTTCTGAAGAAAGGTTGGGTTTGTGACAAAAATATCATCACCCACAAGTTGTGTCGTTTTTTTAAGTTTTTTAGATAAGAGTTGCCAGCCTTCCCAGTCATTTTCATCAAGACCATCTTCAATAGAAAAAATGGGAAATTTTTCTGTGAGATGAGAGAGGTAATCTACATATTCCAAAGAAGATACTTTTTTGTTTAAGCCTGATTTTTTGCCTGTTAAGTAAAAACCTGCATCAAAGAAAAAAGATGCAGCGCAATCTAGAGCAATAGAAACTTCTTCTTTTGGTTGGTAGCCTGCTTTTTCAATTGCTCTGAGAATAAACTCGAGGGCCTCTTCATTGGAATATAAATGAGGAGCAAAACCGCCTTCATCACCAACAGAAATGGATAATTTGTTTTGCAAAAGAAGTTTTTTTAGAGAGTGAAAGACTTCGGAACCTACGCGAATTCGGTCATGCATGGAAGAAAAACCAACGGGAACGATCATGAATTCTTGAAAGTCTATTGTGTTATCTGAGTGTGCTCCCCCGTTTATGATATTCATCATCGGCATGGGGAAAGAAAGAATATCTTTAAATAGTTCTTGGATGTAGCTATAAAGGGGTTTCTTTGCAACTAAAGAGCCCGCTCTTGCGGTAGCTAAGGAGACTCCAAGGATTGCATTAGCGCCAAGCTTTGATTTGTTTGGAGTGCCATCTAAGGCAATCATGATTTCATCAATTTGCTTTTGATTAAGAGGATCTTTTCCTTTGAGTGCAGGTAAAATCACCTCTTCTACATTTGCGATTGCTTTTAAAACACCCTTACCGAAATATCTAGAAGGATCATGATCTCTTAGTTCAATTGCTTCATGCATTCCCGTAGAGGCTCCCGAAGGAACCATAGCACTTGCAAAAATTCCATTTTCGAGTTCAATTGCAACGCTTATAGTTGGAGTACCTCTTGAATCTAAAACTTCAATTGCATGAATATCTTTGATTTTATTCATACTTGTTATTTTTATCGAGGTAGATAAATTCTTGCAATCACAAATTGGGGTTAGATGCCTTTATAGTTGGATGAGTCTTTCTGTAGAAGAGTGAACTGCTTTAATTTTCGAGAGATAAACAGTGCATTCGAACTTTGTGATTGGGTTTAAAAAGGTAAGTTTATAACCATCTTTCATTTCATTAGAGATGAGAGCGCTAATTTGTGTAAAAAGATCGGGCGTGATCGCATCTTTAAAAGTCTTGGAACCACGCTCTATAAAAAGGGGATAATCATTTGTTAGTAAGCTCGTCACCATTTGGTTTTCAAAGACTTCTTTTTGGTCCCTCTCAAGGTTTTCTTCAGCTATAGCTGAAGATATGAGTAAGAACGGAAGAAACAAGTTGATTAAAAAATGCATAAGCACCTCCAAGTTAAAATCAGGAAGGGTTCATTGTCAATTATATCGATAAAAATGTATAATTTGAGGGTGGTTCAGTATAAATTGGAGGTGGTTATGGGACTTTGTTGTACTCGTGTTAAATTAAGGTCTTTGGAAATTTCTCTTGAGACAGAGGCTCAGCATCAAGATGCTGTAGAAGAGGTAAAAATTGATGATCAAAGAAAAATAAGAATTTCCCATGTGCTTGGGGCTATGGGCGGTGGCATTGTAGGTGGTTTTTTTAATCAAGTTTTTATGGCTTCTGTAAGAAAAGAGATGAGCTATGATTGGAGTAAAGAAATTGAAATTATGGCAAAGACAGCTTTTCTTAGTCTTTCTCTATCGTATATTATTGCAGTGAGTTCATATGCAATTTTAAACAGGAACTAAGGATAAATGCAGTTTTTCTTTACATGATATTTATTCTTAGTTTCTCCGCAATTTTTTATTGGAATGTGTTATGAGATTCTTGTTTCTCGTTTCTGTTTTCTGTGAATGAGCAGATACTTTCTTTGGGTGAATATGGAAGTGTTCGATATCTTAGTGACGATCAATATCTTTTAACGGCAGTTTCGTCTAAGAGCCTGTTTAAAATCTTTTAAGAATTTTTTGAATCAGGTATAAGAATTACTTTCAAAATTGATTTGGAGGTAATAATGAGTCGCTCTTATCCATGTGATATTTCTC